>Ga0315899_10000998_pt1 | contig 33020 bp, 28 predicted proteins | sample LakEriMetagenome_2_FD_203518 | JGI IMG/M metagenome (GOLD analysis project Ga0315899, IMG submission 203518) | Freshwater fungal communities from buoy surface, Lake Erie, Ohio, United States - Buoy 4 MA112 | ecosystem: Environmental > Aquatic > Freshwater > Lake | place: USA: Lake Erie, Ohio...
TGACGGCCTCGCTGTAACGAAGCATTGATCGGTTCCATCAGGCCCCCTGTTGGTTGAAATGGTCGGGAAGGAGAGGCATCATCTTTCCTGGCAGAGGGGGGAATATCGCTGCACACAATGAGATGAAAGTCTCCGAAATCCTCAAAGCAATCAAGGATGATGGCTGGTTTCAAGTGGCGCAAAGGGGAAGTCATCGTCAATTTAAACACCCAAGCAAACCAGGAAGGGTAACGATTGCTGGCAATCCGTCCGATGAGCTTGCAAAAGGCACTCAAATGAGTATCCTGAAGCAAGCAGGACTCAGAGGATCAGAACAGCCATGAAGTACGCAGTAGTCATTGAGAGGGCTGGAGAAAACCTCTCGGCCTACGTACCGGATTTCCCTGGTTGTATCGTAACCGGGAATTCTGTGTATGAAGTTGAACAGCTAGTGCGTGAGGCGATCTCGTTTCATCTGGACGGTTTGCGAGAGGATGGGATTGAGATACCGGAGCCCTCTTGTGCCGTTCAGTATGTCGAGCTTGCTGCGTAACCTGATTGATGCGAGGCTAACATCCAGAGACAGAAGAGGGGAGCAGAGACTTCTTCCTATGTTCAAGTCTCTGCCCGCTTCTGATCTGGAGCGCTAGGCATATGTCCAGGCCAACATTTTACCTCCTGCTGGTATTGGGGGTAATCTGAGGAATACCATTCTTGGATTTTGACAATGCGGCTTGGCTAAATCAGAAACATAGGGAGAACTTGAGACCGGCGAAACAACGCTTTCGTTTGCTGCGCACGAACTTGCCGATGGGAATTTCTCAGGTGGCCATGTTCGCGCCAATGAATCAAAGCACCGCTGGGGATGGAAAACGGCCTGGTGACCACTGACGGCCCCGGGCCAGGACAGCAATGGCCTGACCAACCTCGAGATCTATCACGAACCCTGGCTGCCGGCAATTCTTTAAGCCGGCCAACAGCAAGCCAGGCCAACCCAATTCACGATTCGGGCCCTTACAATTCCAGGGCCGTTGACTCACCGAGTTGTCATGAACATTCGTCTGGCCGCCACCTTCAGCGCTTTGGGCTTGCCCCTCCTGGTTGCGGGACCCAGTGCCGCATTGGCCGACAGCCAGGTGATGCGCATGAACAGCAACATCACCGAAGAACAGGTGCTGAATGCACAGAAAGGCTGGTGCAATGGGCTCCTTGCGATCAGCAAGGCCTACGCCACGGGCGGGTTCGCAGCGGCCAATGCAACGGCAAACAAAATCCTCGATCAGGCCTATGGCTACCAATACGGGGCCGTGGCGTTTAAACCCACATTAACTCAGCAACCACAAACCTTCCGTAGCACCAAGGCTGGCGCGCTTGCCTATTTCGTTGGCGGCAATCCTACCTATCCCAACGATACGGGTTTTGCCATCAATCCTTGGCAGACGTGCGCCATCCGCAATCAGGTGATCCAGCTCCATGGTGAATTGGCCATCAGCATGGGCAATGTTGATCTCACTGACAGCAGCGGCAAGTTGACCACCGTGGACAAGACCTGGGCATTCGTGAGGGAACCGGACGGAGAAATCCGCATCGTGCTGCATCACTCATCGCTGCCCTTCGTGGCGAAGTAACACGCCCATACCTACACTCGCGTCCACGCTGCCCGTGGCCATGCCTGACTTCTCCCCGCAGCGTCGGCGACTGCTCGGAGCCGCTGCATTGGCCACCACCGCAGGGGTTCTGGCCTCCTGCCGCATCCGCCGGGCGGACGAGGTCAAGGCGGGCTCGGCCCTCCCCCTGGTGCGCTGGCGGATGGCCACCAGCTGGCCCCACTCCCTGGACACGATCTTTGGCGGGGCGGAAACGATCAGCCGCCGGGTGCGCGAGATGAGCGCTGGTCGCTTTCTCATCCAGCCCTTCGCCGCCGGTGAACTCGTGCCCGGCCTGGAGGTGTTGGAAGCGGTGCAAAACGGCTCGGTGGAGTGCGGCCACACGGCCAGCTACTACTACCTCGGCAAAAACCCCGCCCTGGCCTTCGGCACCGCCGTGCCCTTCGGTCTCACGGCCCAGCAGCAAAACGCTTGGCTCTACGAAGGCGGCGGTCTGGAAGCCATCGATCGGCTCTACAGCGATTTCGGCGTGCGCAGCTTCCCGGCGGGCAACACTGGCGCCCAGATGGGCGGCTGGTTCAAGCGGCCCCTGGAGGGGGTGGCCTCCCTGCAGGGCCTGAAGATGCGCATCCCAGGCCTGGGCGGCAAGGTGATGGCAGCCCTGGGGGTGAACGTGCAGGTGCTCCCGGGCGGTGAGATCTTCCTGGCGCTGGATCGGGGCGCCATCGACGCCGCCGAATGGACCGGCCCCTACGACGACGAGAAGCTCGGCCTCAACAAAGCTGCCCGCTACTACTACTACCCGGGCTGGTGGGAGCCGGGCCCCACCCTCACCGCCCTGGTCAACCTCCAGGCCTGGAGCCGCCTGCCCAGCGAATACCAGGCCATGTTCGCCGCCGCCTGCCACGAGGCCAACGGGTTGATGCTCAGCCGCTACGACGCCCTCAACGCCACGGTTCTGCAGCGGCTGATCAAGGGCGGCACCCAATTGAAATTTTACGGCGAACCCATCCTCCAGGCGGCCCGCGAGGCCACCGATCAGATCCTCGCCGACAGCGCCAAAGATGCCACCTTCAAGCGCGTGTACGAGCAATGGCGGACCTTCCGCCAAGACGTCTTTGCCTGGAATCGGGTGAATGAGTTTTCCTACGCCCGCTTCGCCTTCGGCGAGGCCAAGGGGGCGCCATGAGGGGCTGGCTGAGCTGGGCTGACCGCATCCTGAGCTGGGCTGAGCGCATTGATGCCCTCAACCGGCTCGCGGCCCGGTTGGCCCGCTGGGCCCTGCTGCTGATGCTCGCCCTCGGCACTTGGAATGTGGTGGGCCGCTATGTCGGCCTGGCCGTGGGCCGCAACCTCAGCTCCAATGCCTTGATCGAAGGCCAGTGGCATCTCTTCGACCTGATGGTTTTGCTGGCCCTCGGCTACGCCCTCCAAACCGACGACCACGTGCGGGTGGATGTGCTGCAAAGTCGCTGGAGTCCACGGCGGCAGGGGCGGGTGGAGCTGGCCGCCACCCTGGGCCTGCTGCTGCCCTTTGTGCTCGTGGTGCTGATCACCTCGGTGGCGCCCACCCTGCGCTCCTGGCAGCTGTGGGAGGTGTCCCCCGATCCGGGCGGCCTGCCGCGCTATTGGGTCAAAAGCCTGATCCCCCTGGGCTTTCTGTTGCTGGGGCTGCAGGGGGTGGCCCAGGCCATCCGGCTGCTGCACGGCCGGCCACCGACCAGCCACGACCACGGCGGGGAGGGCTGAGGGATGGAAATCGAAGCTTTGGGCTGGGTGATCACCCTGGAGCCCGGCGAGATCCTGGGCCCGGGCATGTTTCTCGCCCTGGTGGTGGCCCTGCTCAGCGGTTACCCGGTGGCCTTTGGTCTGGGAGGGGTCGCCGTGGTGTTCGCCGCCCTGGCCATGGCCCTTGGCGTGATCGATGCCTCCTTTTTGGCGGCCTTGCCCCAGCGGATCTTCGGGATCATGGGCAACCTCACCCTGCTGGCGATCCCGGCGTTTGTGTTCATGGGCGCCATGCTCGAGCAATCGGGCATCGCCGAGCGGCTGCTGGAAACCATGGGCCGGCTGATGGGGCGCCTGCGGGGCGGTCTGGCCCTGGCGGTGGTGATCGTGGGCACGGTGTTGGCTGCCACCACCGGCGTGATCGCCGCCACGGTCACCACCATGGGGTTGATCTCCCTGCCGGCCATGCTGCGCGCCGGCTACGACAAATCCCTGGCCACCGGGGTGATCGCCGCCTCCGGCACCCTGGGCCAAATCATCCCGCCCTCGATTGTGCTCGTGGTGCTGGGCGACCAGCTGGGGGTGCCGGTGGGCGAGCTGTTTGTCGGCTCGCTGATTCCCGGGCTATTGATGAGCGGCGCCTTCGCCCTCTACGTGGTGGTGATCAGCGCCCTGCGACCGGAGCTGGCGCCGCCGCTGGACACCACCGGCCTGCCGCCGCTCACGGCCAGCGGGCTGGTGCACGTGCTTGCGGCGCCCCTGATCCTGATCCTGCTGGTGCTCGGCAGCATCTTCTTCGGCATTGCCACCCCCACCGAAGCCGGTGTGCTCGGGGCGGTGGGCGCCATGGCCCTGGCCGCCGCGCAGGGGGGCTTCAGCCGCGCCGCCCTGCGGCAGGTGAGCGATTCCACCGTGCGCACCACGGCGATGGTGATCGCCATCCTGATCGGCTCCACGGCCTTCAGCCTGGTGTTTCGCGGCGTCGGCGGCGATGTGCTGATCAGCGAATTGCTGCTGCAGCTACCCGGCGGCCGGACGGGCTTTCTGGCGGTGAGCATGTTGGTGATCTTTGCCCTCGGCTTTTTCATCGACTTCTTTGAGATCGCCTTCATCGTTGTGCCGCTGCTGCTGCCCACCGCCCGCCAGCTCCTGGGCCCCGAAGGCCTGCTCTGGCTCGGCGTGGTGATCGGCGCCAACCTGCAAACCTCCTTCCTCACGCCCCCCTTCGGCTTTGCCCTGTTTTATTTGCGCGGCGTGGCGCCGGAAGGGGTGAGCACGGGCGACATCTATCGCGGCGCTCTGCCCTTCATCGCCCTGCAGCTGTCGGTGCTGCTGCTGATCCTGTTCTTCCCCCAGCTCGTCACCCTGCTGCCCTCCCTGGCCAGTGCCGCCGCGGGTTGACACCCCCTGAGCCAGCGAAGAGGCCCTGGCCCGCTTCGATCAACTGCAGACCCTACCTACGCCTTTGTTGCGGAGGCACGGCTACGGAGACACAGCTACGGAGGCACCGCTACGGAGACACAGCTGCCGAGGCACGGCTGCATTGTTCCCATCGCAGCGGTTTTGCAGGCATCCCTAGACTCGTTTGGTACGTCTGGAGATGGCAGCCATGGCCTACTTCATCTGGAAGGAAACCGGCCTGACCACAGACTGCGCCAGCCTTGATGCCATGGCGTCCCGGTTTGAGGAAGCTGCCGCCCTGATGCGTCGCCTGGCCGCCGAGGGCTTCTGGTTGGAACGCCAGGCCGATGGGCCCCACATCAACCACGCCGATCCTGCCGTGTTCGAGGCCTACGGATTCGTGAGCGAGGAATCCCCGGAGCGGCAGCTCACCCTGCTCCATCCACCGGGCTGAGATTCACCCTGTTGAGCGGATAATCGGGGTCGCCCCGGCCAAGGTGATCAGCGCCTCAGATAACCCAACACCCACACCACCACAAAGGCCAGGGAGGAGAGGCCCAGGTACACCAGCGTCCAGGTCTGGAGCTCCCCCATCGAGAGGCCGAACGGGAGGGCTTCGGAAGCCTCACCGGCGGTGCTCAATCCCAAAGGCATCCCCAAAGGCAGCAAGGCGATCAAACCCATCCGGAGAATCATCCCAGGCATTTCGGAGGCCAGGCTAGGCGAGCCCCCGGCACCTCCACGCGGCAGGATCAGGGCTGGTTTGGGTCCCGATCCGATGGCGGTGCCAGCGCAAGAACCATCCCCGGCGCCAACAAGCGGCCCGCCCGGACCCGGAACACCGGATCTGCCCCGCACCCTGATGCTGCTGGGCAGCGGCGAGCTGGGCAAGGAGGTGGCGATCGCCGCCCAAAGGCTCGGCTGCCGGGTGATCGCGGTGGATCGCTACCCCGATGCCCCCGCCATGGCGGTGGCCCACTGCGCCGAGGTGGTGGCCATGACCGATCCCGAGGCCCTCAAGGCGGTTGTGCGCCGCCACCGGCCCGATCTGGTGATCCCCGAGATCGAGGCCCTGGCCGTGGATGCCCTGGCGGAGCTGGAGGCTGAGGGCATCACCGTGATCCCCACGGCCCGCGCCACGGCGGTGACGATGAACCGCGACCGGATCCGGGATCGGGCCGCGGGGCCGCTGGGCCTGCGCACCGCCCGCTTCGCCTATGCGGAGAGCGCCAGCGCGTTGGCCGCCGCCGCCGCGCCCCTGGGCTGGCCTGTGGTGGTGAAACCGGTGATGAGCTCCTCCGGCAAGGGCCAGAGCATGGTGGAGGGGCCCGACGGGATCGCCGCGGCCTGGGAAGCGGCCCGGACGGGCGCGCGGGGCAGCGGGGCGCGGGTGATCGTGGAGGAGTTCCTGCGCTTTGAACTGGAGATCACCCTGCTCACGGTGAAGCCATGGAACGGACCCACCCTCTTCTGCCCCCCGATCGGCCACATCCAGGAGCGGGGCGACTACCAGTGCAGCTGGCAACCGGCGGTGATGGGGGAGCGGCAGCTGGCGGAGGCCCAGGCCATGGCCAAGGCGGTGACCGATGACCTGGGTGGCGCCGGCCTGTTCGGCGTGGAGTTCTTTCTCTGCGACGATCCCGCCGATCCGGAGGTGGTGTTTTCGGAACTCTCGCCACGCCCCCACGACACGGGCCTGGTGACCCTGGCAGGACAGAACCTGAGTGAATTCGAGCTGCACCTCCGGGCGGTGCTCGGCCTGCCGATTCCGGCGATCCGGTCGCTCGGCCCCGCCGCCAGCCGCGTGATCCTGGCTTCGGAGGCGGCCGCCAGCGTGACCTACGGGGGAGTGGCGCAGGCCCTGGCGATCCCGGAGACCCAGGTGCTGCTCTTCGGCAAACCCGATGCCCGGCCGCTGCGGCGCATGGGGGTGGCCCTGGCCCGGGGCGCCAACGAAGCGGAGGCCCGTGACCGGGCCGATCGGGCCGCTGCGGCGATTGAGGTGCGCGGTAGCGTCTGATCCAGAGCGCCCCCCCTGGTTAAAGCAATTTCAAGGCCGTAAGGTTCTGCCAGCACTCGCCTTCATGAGCCAGGTCCCTACCCCTTCGGAGCCCACGGACAGACGGCGCCAGCGAAACAGACGTGTTCCCACACGCCCTGAACCGGCTCCGTCACCCCTGGCGGAGGTTCCCGAGTTCCTAGATCGTCGCCAAACCGCCATGGCACCCCAGCGGAGACAACTCCCTCTGCGGAGCTTCGGCCTGGGTATCGCCCTGGGCTTCATCCTCGGCCATCAGCATGGCCTCACCCTCCCCCTGGGCACCCCCCTCGCTGCCCTCAGCCAGCTGCAGGGTCAATTCAACGGCCTTCTCCAACCGCTCGGCTTGGGCCAGCAGCGCGTGCTGGTGCTTGGCACCGATCTGGTGGGCGGCAACACCGATGTGATGGCAGCGGTGCAGATCGAGAACGGCATCACCCGCATCACCCAGGTGCCGCGAGACACCTACGTGGAAACCACCAACCACGGCGTGCTCAAGGCCAACGCCCTCTACGGCCTGATGGGGCCAGCGGCGGTGAAGCAGGAGGTGAGCACCCTGCTGGGGCAGCCGATCGAGCGGCACCTCAAGGTGAATCTGGCGGCCGTTAACAAGGTGGCCGATGCCCTCGGCGGCGTTGAAGTGGATGTGCCGAAGCGAATGTTCTACCAGGACCACAGCCAGGGGCTCTATATCGACCTCGATCCAGGACTCCAGGTGCTCAGGGGCGAGAAGCTGGAGGGCTTCCTGCGCTTCCGTCACGACGAAACGGGAGATCTGGGCCGGATGGAGCGGCAACGGCTGGTGATCAACCAGGTGTTCCGCAAGCTGGCCCAGCCCGCCACCCTGGCCCAGCTACCGGCGCTGCTCCGGATCGCCGGGGAGGACATCCACACCGACCTCTCCCCCCTGGAGCTCACCCAGCTGATATCCGCCATGGCCCACACCAAGCTGAGCACCGGGCGGCTTGCGGGCCGGGAGTACTGGGAGAACGAACTCAGCTACTGGATGCCCGCCTCGAACACGCACCACCCCAGCGGAAACGGCGAGGTGCCCCCCAACTGAGTCGGGGGCTCCCAGCCCTTGCCGCTGGCCCAGGATCACGGCCCTCGCCTCCTTGATGTAAGTGGCCCCATGGGCCGGCCAGCGATACAACCTCCCAACGGCCTCCAGGCCATTGCGACTCCACTGCCGCCAGCGCACCGAATCGGCCAGGCTTCGCTCCAGGGCCAGCCGCAGGGCATCGGGACTGCTGACATCCACTAGAAGACCATTGCGGCAATGACGCAAGATGTCGCGGGGACCACCGTCGTCGGTGGTGACCACCGGCAGACCGGAGGCGGCCGCCTCCAGCAGGGTGAGCCCGAAGGGTTCGGAGAGGGCTGGATTCACAAACACGCCGCCTAGGCGGGCGGCCCAGCGGTACAGGGGCGGTATCTGCTCCCTGCGCAGCTGGCGGGGCAGGGCCACCCGGCCGTGCAGGGCTGGATGGCGCAGCCAGCCCTGCACCTGATCCAGCACCTCTTTTCTCTCGCCTCCACAGGAGACCTCGACGGCCGGATCGCCCATCACCAGCACCAGGTTGTGGTGGCCCTGGAGGATGGGGGAGCGGCTGAAGGCCTCCAACAGAGCGGAAATGTTCTTGCGACGGTCCGGACGGCAGATCGCCAGCAGGGGCTGTCGGTGGGGTTCCTGGAGAAGGGCGTCGAGCCGGGCCTGCAGTCCAGAGCCTGGGCCCTGCTCCCGCACCCCGGGCCGAGGCGGATAGAAACAGCTCGCATCGACCCCCGGCGGAATCACCCGGGCCCGCTCCGGACGGAAGCGGACGTAGTGGGCGTACTGCTCCTCCAGTTCCTGAAGGGTGCTGGTGACCACCAACGCAGCCTGGGAGAGGGCGAATTCCTCGGCCTCAATGCGCCGGCCCAGGGCATAGCGAGCCTCGATGGCGGAGGGATCCAAACCTGAACCGAGCAACCGCCGCCGCTTCTCCCGGCCCAGGGAGTGGGCGGTGAACAGCAGGGGCACCCCAAGCCGCTGGTGGAGCCGGGCCCCCACGTAACCGGCATCGGCATAGTGGGCATGAATCCAATCGGGCAGGCGCGGAGCCGCCTGCAACGACGTGACCAGGCTGCTCACCAGTTCATCGAGGTAGGGCCAGAGCTGCTCCTTCGGCAGGTAGGCGTGGGGCCCGAAGGGGATGCGGCGGATCGACAGCCGGGGACCCAGCCGCTCCTCGGGCTCGGCGTAATCGGGGCCCACGCATGGGTCGTGGATGCGGCGGGTTACCACCTCCACCCGCTCCAGCTCCGGCCGCTGGGCCAGAGCCCGGACCAGGTCGAGCACATAGATCGTCTGGCCACCGGTATCGGAGTCGCGGCCCAGTTCGAGATCATGACCCCGCAGAAGACCGTGCAGATGGAGATGGAGCACCACCAACCCCATAATCGCCATAACCCGTGTTTCGATCTCAGCGTTAGCGGGATCGGCGGCTGGCGTTGGCGGCAGCGGAGCAATGGCGGCGGATCTGAAGCCCGACTGCGGCTGGTCTGCCTCAGTCGGCGACCGGTTCGGGGGGATGCTGCTCCAGCACCTGCCGGAGATAGCGCCCGGTGTGGCTGGTGGGATGCTCTGCCACCGTTTCAGGGGTGCCCACCACCACGATTTCGCCGCCCTTGTCGCCGCCATCGGGGCCCAGATCGATGATCCAATCCGCACAGCGAATCACGTCGAGGTTGTGCTCGATCACCAGGATCGAGTTGCCCTTATCCACCAGCCGCTGCATCACCTCCATCAACTTGTGCACGTCGTAGAAGCTGAGGCCGGTTGTGGGTTCGTCGATCAGATAGAGCGTTTTGCCGGTGGCTCGCTTGGAGAGCTCGGTGGCCAGTTTCACCCGCTGGGCCTCACCGCCGGAAAGGGTGGGGGCACTCTGGCCGAGCTTGATATAACCCAGACCCACATCCACCAGAGTGCGCAGCCGATCGGCGGCCTGGGGAATGGCGCTGAACTCGCCGGCGGCCTGCTCTACCGTCATCTCCAGCACATCGGCGATCGTGTGCCCCCGATAGGTGACCTGCAGGGTTTCACGATTATATCGGGCCCCCTTACACACATCGCATTGCACATAGACGTCGGGCAAGAAGTTCATCTCGATCACGTTCACCCCCTGGCCGCCACAGGCCTCACAGCGCCCGCCCTTGACATTGAAACTGAACTGACCCACCTGGTAGCCGCGAGCCTTCGCCTCCACGGTGGCGGCAAACACCTGGCGGATCGGATCGAAGGCGCCGGTGTAAGTGGCGGGATTGGAACGCGGGGTGCGCCCGATCGGGCTCTGGTCGATCACGATCACCTTATCGATCGCCTTGATGCCGCGCAGCTCCTCCAGGCCCGCCGGGAAGGGCACCTTGAGGCCCAGCTTGTGCTCCAGGGCCGGGTGCAGCAGTTCATTCACGAGGGTGCTCTTGCCGCTGCCGCTCACCCCCGTGACACTGACCAGCCGGCCAAGGGGGATCTCCACATCGACGCCGGTGAGGTTGTTGCGGCTGCAGTTCACCAGGGTGAGGCGGCGGCTGCCGGCATCGCGGCGCTGGGCCGGGGTGGGGATGGAGCGGCGGCCGCTCAGATAGGCGCCGGTGAGCGAATCTTCCGCCTCTAACAGAGCCTGCAGCGACCCCTCCGCCACGATGTGGCCACCATGCACCCCTGCCCCCGGACCGATGTCCACCAGATGGTCGGCAGCACGAATCGTGTCCTCGTCATGCTCCACCACGATCAGGGTGTTGCCGAGGTCGCGCAGCTTGATCAGGGTGGCCAGTAGGCGGTCGTTGTCGCGCTGGTGCAAGCCGATGCTCGGTTCATCCAGCACGTAGAGCACGCCGGTGAGGCCGGCGCCGATCTGGGTGGCCAATCGGATCCGCTGGGCCTCACCGCCGCTGAGCGTCATCGCCGGTCGATCAAGGCTGAGGTAATCGAGGCCTACATCCAGCAGGAACTTCAGCCGCATGCGGATCTCCCGCAGCACCAGATCGCCGATCTGAATCTGGCGAGGGGTGAGCAGGGGCTCGGCACCTGCACTGGCTCCCACCCCCATCAGCGCCTCGATGCGGGCGAGGGTTTCGGCCACGCTCACGGCGGTGAGCTCATGGATGGCATAGGGGCCCACCCGCACCGCCAGGGCTTCGGGCTTGAGCCGTAGGCCCCGGCAGGTGGAGCAGGGCACCAGTTCCAGATACTTCTCCAGCTTCTGGCGGATCGCCTCACCGCTGGCATCGCGCAGCTGGCGCTCCAGGATCGGCAGGATCCCCTCGAAGGGGCGCACGTAGGTCTGGCCCTTGCGGTAGCGGCTGTCGGCCTGAATGGCGATCGGCTCGCCGCTGCCGTTGAGCAATACGTCGCGCTGCTCATCAGTGAGCTGGTTCCAGGGGGTCTTGAGTTCGAAGCCGAAGGCCTCGCCCACCGAATAGAGCAGGGAGAAGTAATAGCTGTTGTCCTTATCGCTCCAGGGGGCAACGGCGGCATACACGGGCTGGGAGGGGTCCGGCACCACCCGCTCGGTGGTGAACCGGCGCAGGTGGCCGATCCCGTGGCAGTCGACACAGGCGCCATAGGGACTGTTGAAAGAGAACAGCCGCGGTGAGAGCTCCTCCATCACGGCGCCATGGGCGGGGCAGGCAAAATTCTCGGAATAGAGGCGCTCCCGCTCCACCTCTTCCGGCAGCTCCTCGCCGGTTTTGGGCACCACCTCCACCAAGGCCAGCCCCTCGCCGCGCTTGAGGGCGGTGCGCAGCGAATCGGTGAGGCGCTCCTGCACCCCCTCGCGGGCCACGAGGCGATCCACCACCACCTCGATGTTGTGGGCGTGGTTCTTGTCGAGCTCGATGTTGTCGGCCAGCTCGCGCACCTCGCCGTTGATCCGCACCCGGGCGAAACCCTCGGCCACCAGACCGCTGAGCAACTTCACGTGAGTGCCCTTCTTGCCCCGCACCACAGGCGCCAGCAGCTGATAGCGGGTTCCCTCAGGGAGGGTGAGGATCTGGTCCACCATCTCATCGATGGTCTGGGGCCGGATCGAGCGGTCGCATTGGGGGCAGTGGGGTTCCCCCGCACGGCCGAAGAGGAGCCGCAGGTAATCCTGAATCTCCGTGACCGTGCCCACAGTGGAGCGCGGGTTGTGGCTGGTGGATTTCTGATCGATCGAAATGGCGGGCGAGAGCCCCTCGATCGCATCCACATCGGGCTTGTCCACCTGACCGAGGAACTGGCGCGCGTAGGCGGAAAGGCTCTCAACGTAGCGGCGCTGGCCCTCGGCAAAAATCGTGTCGAAAGCGAGCGAACTCTTGCCGCTGCCGCTTACGCCGGTGAACACCACCAGGCGATTGCGGGGGATCGTGAGATCGACGTTCTTGAGGTTGTGCTGGCGGGCGCCCCGTACGCGGATCACGTCCTCAAGGCTGCCGCCGCTGAGGTGCTGCTGCACAGATTCTGACGTCCGGGCCTTGAGGGGGCCTGTGGTGGCCAGCGGAGGCTCAGGAGGGGGGACGGTCACCGCCGCCTGGGTAGACCTGGAGCCGGCGCTGGCGCGGGGCATGGGAAGCTCTGTCAGCGGCTGAGTCTAGAAGGGTCGGTCCACAAGAGGGCCAACCGCAGCAGCCTTGCGTGACCCCCCCGGGTGCCGGAAGCCTGGGTCAGGCAGCCTGGAAGGTCGTGCTGCCCTCATGGGGCTCAAGCGGTTGGGTTTGCAGTTCGGAACCCACCTGTTCGTGCAGACGCCGAACCACCGGATCAGCCTGCTGGTCAGCCACGAAGTTCCAGAAGGCAGGACTACCGAGAAATGAAGGCTGGTCGTTGGGGACCATGGATCTGTCGGGCTGCGTTGGCTTGATCTTCGCGCAAAAAAAGATGAAATCGCTTTCGGTGAGTGAACAAAGAAAAAGCCACGGTTGCAGGCAGTGTTATGTAGTTTAAACTACACAGACGGAGCCAAAAATTGGACGATAATCAACGGTTTTGAACTTCGCTATTGGTTTCGGAGCTGTTTTGGTGGCCGTTCAGATGTTTCTCGCAGGCCGTGGCTTGGGCCACGCCAACGGTGCACAACGCCACAAGGCTGGCGGCAAACACAACGAGGCGAGCAAACATGCCACACATGCAACAGAACTCGCAACTTAGGCCGATCCCAACCGCCTGACCACACCGATGTTGTTTTGCGGTTCATGCCGGCCCCGCTCTCCGTGGGCTTCGAAGCGGTTCCAGGCCCCGATCGCCGCAGCACCGTGGCTCCTGACGGCGCCGCTGGTGGTTTCGGCCAGCGCAACCCCCGCCAGACCAGCCGTTCCAGAACCCGTGCGCAGCAGCCACACCCTGATCGTGACCGCCCAGGACAACGGCAGCTCCCTGATCCTGCGCCCGGGGGAAACCTTGCAGGTGGTGCTCAGCGGCAACGCCGGCACGGGTTACGGCTGGGATCTCGAACACCACGACCCGAGCCGGATCGAACCGCTCGGGATGGAAAGCCTGCCGGCTCCCGGCCCGCCCCTTCCCGATGGCCGATCCCTGCCCCTGGCCGGCGGGCCGCAGCAAATCTCCTTCCTGTTCCGCATGCTCAGGCCTGGCCGCAGCACGCTCCAGCTCCGCTACTGGCGCCCTTGGGAAGGAGCCAGTTCGATCATCGAGCGCTTCCGGTTGCGGGTGGTGATCGTGCCGGCTCAGGCCGCCGATTGACCGCCACGGGGCCGGGAGCCTGGCAGCGGCTCCAGCAGGCTGGCGGCATAACTGAAGGCCTCGCCGGATTCGCCGCCGGCCAGTTCGGCCAGTTCGGCCTGGCGCTGCTGAGTGTCCCGCAGGTGGGACACCCGGGTGTGGGTGAGGCCGGCCTCCACCACCTTGCTGACCCGGAAGTGGTGGTCGGCGGCGGCGGCCACCAGGGGCTGGTGGGTGATGCAGAACACCTGGCGGCTGGCGGCCAGGCGTTTGAGCAGGGCCGCCATGGCGCCGCTCACCCGGCCGCTGACACCGGCGTCGATCTCATCGAAGAGCAGGGTGACATGGGGATCGGCGGCGGCCAGGCAGGTTTTCAGGGCCAGGAGAAAGCGGCTCATCTCACCTCCGGAGGCCACCTCCGCCAGGGGTGCCAGGGGTTGGCCGGGGTTGGCCGTGAACAGGAACCGCACCACATCGGCTCCCTCCTCACCGGCATCGGCGGGCTCGATCGCCACGGCGAAGCGCACCTGGGCCAGGCCCATCGGCCGCAGCGCCTCCATCAACTGGCCTTCCAGGCCGCGTGCGGCCCGGGTGCGCGCGGCGCTCAGGGCGGCATTGGCCCCATCCCGGCGGCGACGGGCGTTGGCCTCAGCCTGCTCAAGGGCGGCGAGGGAAGCCTCGAAACCGCCGGGGGCCAGCTGCTCCCGCAGGCGATCGCGCAGGGCGATCAACTCGGGAAGCTCAAGGCCATGGCGACGCTCCAGGGCTTTGAGCTGAGCCATGCGCTCCTGCAGTTCCGCCAGGGAAGCCGGATCGCTCTCAAGGGAAGCGCCGTAGCGGTCGAGATCACGGGCCAGATCCTGCAGGGAGGCCAGGCCATCGGTGCAGGTCCCGGCCAGATCGGCCACGGAAAGATCGAGTCCGGCCATCTGCTGCAGTTCCTGTTCGCAGGCCGCCAGGTGATCCAGCACCGAAGGCGCCCCCTCCGCTCCTTCCACCAGCCGACCGAGCAGGGCCATCACCCCCTCCTGCAGCCGCACCCCGTGGGCCAGACGGTCCTGGTCGATCTGAAGACGTTGGCGCTCCTGGGGATCCTCCAGGGCCGCCGCTTCCAGATCCTCCAGCAGCTGCTCCTGGCGCTGGCGTTCCTGCTCAAGGCTGGCCTGGGCGGCACGGGCGGAGGCCAGGGCGGCGGCGGCCTCCCGCCAGGCGCGCCAGGCCAGCGCCGCGACCTCCAGCAGCGGCACCTGATCGGCCCCGGCGAAGCGGTCGAGCCAGCGGCGCTGCTGGCCGGGCCGGGCCAACTGCTGGGTCTGACCCTGCACGGTGAGATCCAGCAGCAGGGGGCGAAGCTCCAGCACCTGGCTCCGTCCGATCGCCACGCCATTGAGCCGGTGGCGACTGATCGGTCGTCCCTCCTGCAGGCGCCAGTCGCGGCTGAGCAGCAGCTCGTCCTCCTCGGCCTCCAGCTCCTGCTGCTCCAGCCAGGCCTGCACCGGTGGCGTAAGCGCGAAACTCGCCTCGATCCGGCCGCGCTCACTGCCGCGGCGCAGCAGCCGCGCCCCCTGGGCCCCCTGGGCACCGCCCAGGAGGGCGTCGAGGGCGTCGAGCAGAATCGATTTGCCGGCGCCGGTCTCGCCGGTGAGCACAGTGAAGCCCTCAGCAAAAGCCAGCTCCAGCCGCTCGATCAGGGCAATGTTCTCGAGGCGCAGACCCGTGAGCACCCCGGCCTCCAGCGAGCGTGTGCGTGCAGTGCCCGACCGTAGCGGCAGCCAGCACGCAGGAACAGGCCCCCACCGGCCACAGGAAGCACGCCCCGGAACCGGGCGGTGATCACGACAGCCCCGCCACCGCACCTCCGCCCGACAGAATCAAATCCCAACCGCGGCCCGGACGTCAGCCTCGATGCCATCCCCTGCCGCCGCCACCACCGCCAACCCAGCCACAGCCAGCGACCCCCGAAGGGAGGACGACTCCAGCGCGGGCGCCACGGCCGCGGAACAGGCCCTGGGGGCGATGCGGGCCACTGTGTTCGGCGCCGACCCCTTGGCCCCAGTACCGCCGATCGAGCTCATGATCCAGGCACCAAGCGACTCTGGCGCGCCGGTGAACGCCAGTCCAGGCGCGGACCCCAGCGAACTCAGCGATTTCATCGAGATCAGCGGTCTGCTGCGTTACGACCCGGCCGCCATCACCCGCATCTACGCCGGCCATCCCCAGCGCCTGGTCCGCCGCCTCTGGCAGACCCTGGTGCCGATAGCTCTATACCTGATGGGTGTGGGCAGCGACCGATTGCTGGGGCGACTGCGAGGTGAACGGGTGCGGGAACGCTCCCGCGAGGCCGCCACGCTGGTGGCCTCCCTGGGACCCGCCTTCATCAAGGCCGGCCAGGCCCTCTCAACCCGGCCCGACATCATTCCGCCGGTGCTGCTCGAGGAGCTGGCCCAGCTCCAGGACCAGTTGCCTGGCTTCGATTCTGGCCTGGCGATGGCCTGCATCGAGGAGGACCTCGGGGCGCCGGTGGACACGATCTACGAACACCTGGAACGCGAACCGATCTCGGCGGCCTCCCTGGGCCAAGTGCACCGGGGCGTGCTGAAGGGCGGCCAGAAGGTGGCCGTGAAGGTGCAGCGGCCGGGCTTGCGCGAGCAGATCACGCTCGATCTCTACATCGTGCGCAACATCGCCGCTTGGCTTAATCGCAACGTGGGTCTGATCCGCAGTGATCTGGTGGCGCTGATCGATGAACTAGGTCAGCGGGTGTTTGAGGAAATGGACTATCTCAATGAGGCGGCGAATGCAGAAAAATTCGCTGCGCTTCACATCCATAATCCTCGCATCGCTGTGCCGCGCATCTTCCATGAAGCCACCAGCCGGCGCGTGCTCACGATGGAGTGGATCGATGGGGTGAAACTCACGAACCTCGATGCTGTGCGAGCCATTGGTGTGGACCCCGACGACATGGTGGAAGTGGGGGTGAGCTGCAGCCTGCAGCAGCTACTGGAACACGGGTTCTTCCACGCCGATCCCCACCCTGGCAATTTGCTCGCCCTGCCGGATGGTCGATTGGCCTATCTGGATTTCGGCATGATGAGCACGGTGAGCCGTGAATCACGCACCGGCCTGATTCAGGCAGTTGTTCACCTTGTGAACCGCAATTTTGGAGCCCTATCCAAGGATTTCGTGGCCCTCGGTTTCCTCGGGGAGGAGGTGAATCTAGAGCCAATTGTTCCCGCTTTTGAAAGCGTGTTCGGCCAGGCCCTGGAGATGGGAGTGAGCCGCATGGATTTCAAAGCGGTCACCGACGATCTCTCCGGCGTGATGTATCGCTTCCCCTTCCAAGTTCCCCCCTATTACGCCCTGATCATCCGCTCCTTGGTTACCCTGGAGGGCATCGCCCTAAGCGTGGATCCCGACTTCAAGATTCTCGGCGCCGCCTATCCCTACTTTGCCCGCCGCCTGATGGAAGATCCCGATCCCCAGCTGCGCCGCAGCCTGCGGGAAATGCTCTACGACGGCGACGAGTTCCGCTGGCAGCGACTCGAAAGCCTGGTGAACAGTGCCTCCATGCAGGCCCAGTTAGACCTGGAAGGGCTGCTGGATCAGGTGATCGAATTCCTGTTCTCCCCCAACGGCGGCCTGCTGCGCCGCCAATTAGTGGAGGCGGCCGTGCAGCGGGTGGACGCGCTGGCCTGGCGCACCACCCTGCGGCTAGGTCGCCGACTGCCCCCCAACCTGCTGCCGCCAGGCCTGCGCCAGCGGCTGCCGGAAGCTGACCGCAGGGGTGAACCATTGCTCGACCTCGAACCACTGCGACAACTGGCGGCGATCCTGCAGGATCTGCCCGGATTTGAACCCCAGCTCCTGTTGAAGCGCCTGCCCCGAGTGCTCAGCGAACCCGACCTGCGTCAGATGGGTTTCGAGATGGCCCGGGGTCTGGCCGAGCGGGGGGTGGTGCGGCTGCTGCGCGATGTCCTGGTGAGCCCCGCCTGAGCGGCGGCAGGCGCAATAGCGGCACCTAGATTACTGCCCAGAAGTGATGCAATCTTTGGCCAGCCTTCCGACCGGTTTTCAGCAGGGGTTTCCACAGGGCCATCCCTCGGCTGATGCCGGGGGTTCCGCAGCAGCGAAGCGCTTGAACCCACGCCGGCGAAACCGCCACCGGCTGCTCGGCGCCCTTCTGGGAGTCGGGTTGCTGTGCTCAACCCCGACCGCGCCGGCAGCAGAGAACATCGTTCTGGTGAGTGGGGCCTTCCGCCGCTCCATCCCCGTGGCCGACATGGAACTCTTGGCCAAGAAAGGCCAGGCCCAGGGCCTCCTGGCCGACCTGCTCAGGATCAGCAACCAGAACCCGGTGGAAGTCGGAAAACTGCTCAACCAATCGATCCCCCTACCCCTGGTGCTGGTGAGCCGACTGCTCAACACCCGCATCGGGGAGGCACTGCTGGATCGCCTCGCCAACATCGTTTATCCCCTCAAAACTCCCGGAGCTGGCGTGCCGGCGCTGCGCTCGGCCCTGGTGATCGGGATCGCAGAAGGCGACGGCAACCTCTCGCCCGTGTCCTTCCTGCGGGCCTACCCCAACCGTGAAATGGAGGTGAACCTGCCGGCCCTGCTGGCCCTGTTGCAAAAGGCCAATTCGATTTCCGACCTGGTGCGCTTCTTCTCAGAATCGCCGCTCGATGGTCTGCAGGGCAAGGACTCAGGCAGCCGCTGAACCCAGACCGATCGGAACCGGACCCAACGGGCGCCGAGTCGAGCGGAGCCGGTTGGGCAGGCCTGGGGAAAAGGCTGTTGAGAACCATGTGGAGAACCGAGGGGTAGATTCCCTTTAAGCTTCCCTGGTGCATTCGTGGCCCTGCTCCAAGTTCTGCGGCGGCTGGGGCAAGTAGGCTCCCCGGCAGCCACCCTGCAGGACTGGCCCGGCCTGATTGAGGCCTATCGCCGCTGGCTGCCGGTAAGCGCGGCCACACCGGTGATCACCCTGCGGGAAGGCGCCACCCCCCTGATCCCGGCGCCGGTGATCAGCGAACGGGTCGGCAGGGGCGTGAAGGTGTTCCTCAAATACGACGGGCTCAACCCCACCGGCTCCTTCAAGGACCGGGGTATGACCATGGCCATCTCCAAGGCCAAGGAGGCCGGCTCGGAGGCGGTGATCTGCGCCAGCACCGGCAACACCTCCGCCGCCGCGGCCGCCTATGCCCGCCGCGGCGGCATGCGGGCCTTCGTGCTGATCCCCGATGGCTACGTGGCCCAGGGAAAACTGGCCCAGGCCCTGCTCTATGGCGCCGAGGTGCTGGCGGTGAAGGGCAACTTCGACCGGGCCCTGGCGATCGTTCGGGAGGTGGCCGACACCTACCCGGTCACCCTGGTGAATTCCCTCAACCCCTACCGGCTGCAGGGCCAGAAAACGGCGGCCTTCGAAGTGGTCGATGCCCTCGGCGACGCCCCCCACTGGCTCTGCATCCCCGTGGGCAACGCCGGCAACATCAGCGCCTACTGGATGGGCTTCAACGAATACCTGGACGCCGGCCATAGCCGCACCCTGCCGCGAATGATGGGCTTCCAGGCCGCCGGGGCCGCACCGCTGGTGCTGGGTCACACGGTGGAGCAACCAGACACCATCGCCACGGCCATCCGGATCGGCAATCCGGTGAACAGAGAAAACGCCCTCAAGGCGAAGGCCGAAAGCAACGGTGACTTCATGGCCGTGACGGACGCCGAGATCATCGACGCCTACAAGTTGCTGGGCAGTGGTGAGGGGGTGTTCTGCGAGCCCGCCAGTGCCGCCTCCGTGGCGGGCCTGCTGAAGCGACGCGACGAAGTGCCGGCGGGAGCCACCGTGGTGTGCGTGCTCACCGGCAACGGCTTGAAGGACCCCACCACGGCGATCGAACACAACGACTCCCACTTCCACACCGGCATCGATCCGGACATGGCGACCGTGGCCCGGGTGATGGGGTTCTGAGCCGCCAGCCAATCCGACAGGCGGACCAGGAAAAGCAGGCGCAAGGCTGGGATTAGAGGAGGAAAACCGGGGGCTGGAACCGGCCGATCACCGCCATCACCTTTCCCCAGGCCCGGGAAACGGTGGAAAACGACCCAATTTCACCAACTGGGTAACCTCCCTCCCCAGGCAGTTCTCGTGGAAAACGCCGATAGGCACAGAGATAGCCATCGATTTCCCCCGTTTCCACCGCCTCTACGACGACGATTGGATTGATCTTTTTTTTTTAAATCCATCTGATGACCGTTGCGGGATTTCCGGCAGGGCGGCAGCTCCACCGGGGTTCGCCCGTTGCGCTTTGACCCACCGTGTGAAACCGTGGGCCGACAACGGTCCTTCCGCTTCCGCCCTGGCCCCCATGAAGCTGGTCTGTTCCCAGGCTGAACTCAGCTCCAGCCTTCAGCTCATCAGCCGGGCCGTGGCAGCACGGCCCACCCACCCGGTGCTGGCCAACGTGCTGCTGACCGCCGATGCCGCCACCGGGCGCCTGAGCCTCACCGGCTTCGACCTCAGCCTCGGCATCCAGACCAGCCTGCCCGCCGCGGTGGAGAGCAGTGGCGCGATCACACTGCCGGCCCGCCTGTTCGGCGAGATCGTGAGCCGCCTGTCCGCCGACAGCCCCCTCACCTTGAGCTGCACCGAGGGCGAGGAGCAGGTAGAGCTCACCAGCCTTTCCGGCACTTACCGCATGCGCGGCATGCCCGCCGAGGATTTTCCCGATCTCCCCCTGGCCCAGAGCGGCACGCCGATCCGCCTGAATGCCGAATCCCTGGTGAAGGGGCTACGCGCCACCTTGTTTGCCAGTTCCTCCGACGAGGCCAAGCAGTTGCTCACCGGCGTGCACCTGCGGCTGGCGGAACACAGCCTGGAGTGCGCCGCCACCGATGGCCATCGCCTGGCCGTGCAGCGCCTTGAGGATGCCGTTGCCCCAGGCAGCGAAGCCCCGCTCTCCGAGGGGGGGGAGCCCTTCGCCGTCACGGTGCCTTCCCGTTCCCTGCGGGAACTGGAGCGCCTCCTGTCCGGCCGCCCCTCCGATGAGCCCCTGAGCCTGTTCAGTGAGCGGGGGCAGGTGGTGGTGCTCTGGGCCGATCAGGTGCTCACCAGCCGCAGCCTCGATGGCACCTATCCCAACTATCGCCAGCTGTTGCCGGAAACCTTCAGCCGTTCCCTCCGGGTGGATCGGCGCGCCTTCACCGCCTCCCTCGAACGGGTGGCCGTGCTGGCGGACCAGCACAACAACGTGGTGAAGATCAGCAGTGATCCGGTGGCGGGCCAGGTGCAGATCCGCGCCGATGCCCAGGATGTGGGCAGTGGTTCGGAGGCCGTGGCCGCCACGATTGAGGGCGATCCCATCGAGATCGCCTTCAACGTGCGTTACCTCCTCGATGGCCTCAAGGCGATCGGATCCGAGCAGGTGGTGCTCCAGTGCAATGGCCCCACCACCCCGGCGGTGCTGGTTCCCGTGGGGGAAGATGGTGCCTTCACCTATCTGGTGATGCCGGTTCAGATCCGCAGCTGAGTCGGCCCCAGATCTCCGATCCGAGCCCGTGGCCCTTCCCGAGCAGCTGCTGCTGAGCGATCTGCTCCGGTTGCGGGTCCGCTGCGACCAGGGCCTCGACCATGGGCCCGGGGTGCTGGGGTGGATGCATCCCCCGGTCCACCGCCTGCTCGGTTGGGTCAGCCGGCCCTCCTCGTTCCGCTCCACCCGCCGCGTGTGGCGGCTCAATCAGCTCCGGGGGCTTTCCGAGGGCGAAGCTTTCGTGAAAGGCGAGGGCGCCGACACCGAGCCCGGTGTGCTGGAGCAGCTGCCCACCCTGATCGGCGCCACCCTGTTTGGGGCCGATCAGGCACCGCTCGGCACCGTGGCCGATGCTGCCGTGGAGTTGGGAACCGGCCGGATCCTCCACTACCTGGTGGCCCGCAGCGATCCCCGGCTGCCGGGCAGCAGTCGCTGGCGCCTCAGCCCCGAGCGGATCGTGGATCAGCAGAGCGGCCGCGTGATCACGGCCCTGCAGAGCCTCGATGATCTCCCCTTGGCCCGCTCCAGCGTTCGCCAGGAGTTGCTGCGACGCTCCAGGCGCTGGCGGGAGCAGGTGGGCGAGGAAACAAGTCGCCTGCGTGACCAGTTCCAGCAGGTGGGTGATCGGGTCGAGGGGCGGCTGGAGGGTTGGCTGGAGGAGCCCCCCTGGGAGGGCTTCCTGGATGAGCGGGATCCGGGGCGCCCCTCGGATGAGCGACCGATCCCGACCGACCCTGCGCAGGCCCCGGCCTGGGATCCCCTGGAGGATTGGGCAGAGGAAGAACCAGAACCAGGCGAAGACCCGGCACCTGAGCCTTGGCAGGATCGTTGGTCCGATGACTCGCCGCTGGATGAGGATCTCAGGGAAGGGTCGGATCAGACCCTGGAGGCCCGCTCGCGGCGGCCATCGGCCCGTAGGGCCCCAGAGCGGTCCGGCTCCGATCGCTACCGCGGCCGCCCCGACGACGATCCCTGGATCTAGCCAGGTCTGCTGCCACTTCGGCCCCTGAACCACAGGATCGGATACTGGAGCCATCCTGCATGCCCGCGCTGGTGGTCTCCTCTCCTTCCTTTTCGGTGCCCGAAGCGTTGCGCAAGGAAGGGCTCAGCCAGGCTGATTACGACGAGATCGTGCGAAGGCTGGGGCGGGTTCCGAACCGGGCCGAGCTCGGCATGTTTGGCGTGATGTGGTCGGAGCACTGCTGCTACCGCAACTCCCGCCCCCTGCTCAGCCAGTTCCCCACCAGCGGGCCCCGCATCCTGGTGGGCCCCGGCGAGAACGCCGGCGTGGTGGACCTGGGCGAAGGCCAGCGGCTGGCCTTCAAGATCGAGAGCCACAACCATCCGTCGGCCGTCGAGCCGTTTCAGGGGGCCGCCACCGGGGTGGGAGGCATCCTTCGGGACATCTTCACCATGGGCGCTCGGCCGATCGCCCTCCTCAACGCCCTGCGCTTCGGGCCCCTTGAAGAGTCCCGCAACGTCGGCCTGATGGAGGGGGTGGTGGCGGGCATCGCCCACTACGGCAACTGCGTGGGAGTTCCCACCGTGGGCGGTGAGGTGGCCTTTGATCCGAGCTACAGCGGCAATCCGCTTGTGAACGCCATGGCCCTCGGGCTGATGGAGACCGAGGAGATCGTCTGCGCCGGTGCCCGGGGCGTTGGCCATCCGGTGGTTTACGTGGGCAGCACCACCGGCCGTGACGGCATGGGAGGTGCCAGCTTCGCCAGCGCCGAACTCACCGAGGCCTCCCTTGATGACCGGCCCGCCGTGCAGGTGGGGGACCCGTTCCTGGAGAAGGGGCTGATCGAGGCCTGTCTGGAGGCCTTCCAGAGCGGTGATGTGGTGGCCGCTCAGGACATGGGCGCCGCTGGTCTCACCTGCAGCTGCTCGGAGATGGCCGCCAAGGGGGGGCTGGGCATCGAGCTCGACCTCGATCGCGTCCCGGCCCGGGAGGAGGGCATGACGCCCTACGAGTTTTTGCTCAGCGAATCCCAGGAGCGCATGCTCTTCGTGGTGAAACCGGGGCGTGAGGAGGTCTTGATGGCCCGTTTCCGACGCTGGGGCCTTCAGGCCGCCGTGGTGGGCAGGGTGCTGGAGGAGAACGTGGTGCGGGTGCTGCAGCATGGCCAGGTGGCCGCGGAGGTGCCCGCCAGCGCCCTGGCCGAGGACACGCCGATCAACCATCACACCCTCCTGGCCGAACCACCCGCAGCGATCCAGGCCCACTGGCGCTGGAGTGAGGCCGAGCTGCCTCCCGCCGATCCCGCCGGCATCCAACTCCCCCAGGCCCATCTGGGCTGGGGCGAGGTGCTGCTGCGGCTCCTCGATGACCCCACGATCGCCAGCAAGCGCTGGGTGTGGCGCCAGTACGACCACCAGGTCCAGGCGAACACGGTGGTGCCCCCGGGCGGCGCCGATGCGGCGGTGGTGCGGCTGCGCCCCCAGCAGGGGGAGGGATCGTTGGTGCCCTCGAGGCGCGGGGTGGCGGCGGTGGTGGATTGCCCCAACCGCTGGGTGGCCCTCGATCCCGAGCGGGGTGGCATGGCGGCGGTGGCCGAAGCCGCCCGCAATCTCAGCTGCGTCGGCGCCGAGCCCCTGGCCGTGACCGACAACCTCAACTTCCCTTCGCCCGATACCGACACGGGCTATTGGCAGCTGGCCATGGCCTGCCGCGGCCTTTCAGCCGCCTGCCTGGCCCTCGCCACCCCGGTCACCGGCGGCAATGTGTCCCTCTACAACGAGACTCGCCTGCCCGATGGAACGATGCAGCCCATCCATCCCACCCCGGTGGTGGGCATGGTGGGCCTGGTTCATGACCTGGCCTATGTCACCGGGTTGGCCTGGCGGGAAGCGGGCGATGCGATCTGGCTGCTCGGTGTTCCGCTGGAGGCTGGCGGTTCACCGGTTGATGGGCGGGTGGGTCTGGCTGCCAGCAGCTATCTGCAGGTGATCCACGCCGCGCTCACGGGCCGGCCTCCGTTGGTGGATCTCGACTTGGAGGTGGCGGTGCAGGCCTTGGTGCGGGAATCGATCGCCGCTGGCTTGGTGGCCTCCGCCCATGATCTTTCCGATGGCGGTCTGGCTGTAGCGGCGGCGGAAGCCTGCATCGCTTCTGGACTAGGGGCTCACCTGGAGCTGCCGGCCGGTGAGGCCCGCCTGGATCGGCTTCTTTTCGCTGAGGGCGGTGCCCGGGTGCTGGTCAGTGTGTCGCCTGCGGCCGATGCGGCCTGGCAGGAACGGCTGGCCGCGGCCGGTTCCGCCGTTCCGGCCACGCGCTTGGGGATCGTTCAGCCCGAGCCCACCCTCACGGTGGCGCAGGCCGGCGAGGTTCTGCTGGAGCAGCCCCTGGCCTTGCTGCAGGAGCGGTTCGAGGGAGCCATTCCCCGCCGGTTACGGCAAGCGGCACCTCCTCCCGAAAGATGATGCGGCAGGATGGCCCTTCGGTGTGCCGGCGAGTTCCGTGACCAGTTCCGACCCCGACTCGTCCGGTTCGCCCGCTGCCGTGCCGTTCTCGCCCAGTTCCGGTCTGGAACAGTCCGGCGGTGAAGCGCAGCCCGAGCGGCCTGACAAGCCGGAGGAGGCCTGTGGCGTGTTCGCGGTGATGGCGCCCCAGCAGGCGGTGGCAAACCTCACCTACTTCGGTCTATACGCCTTGCAGCACCGCGGCCAGGAATCGGCCGGCATCGCCGTGTTCGATGGCTCCCATGTGCGGCTCCACAAGGACATGGGGTTGGTGAGCCAGGTGTTCGACCAGGACGTGCTCGAGCGCATGCCCGGTGAATTGGCGATTGGCCACAATCGATATTCCACCACCGGCAGCAGCAAGGTCTGCAATGCCCAGCCCGTGGTGTTGATGACCCGCCTCGGTGCTTTCGCCCTAGCCCACAACGGCAATCTGGTGAACGCGGCCGAACTGCGGGAGTCTCTCAGCCATCTCGCCGGCGAGTTCACCTCCACCACCGATTCGGAACTGATCGCCTTTGCCCTCCAGCAGACGGTGGATGGCGGCCAGAGTTGGAATGCCGCCATTCGCAGCGCCGCCGCCCGCTGTCGCGGGGCCTTCAGTTTGGTGATCGGCACTCCGGAGGGTCTGTTCGCCCTGCGGGATGGCCACGGCATCCGCCCCCTGGTGTTTGGTCTGATCGGGGAACCCGAGCAGGCCCAATGGGTGGTGAGCAGTGAAACCTGCGGCCTCGACATCATCGGTGCCCGCTACAGCGACGATGTGCAGCCCGGTGAATTGATCCACTTCCTGATGGGGGATCCGATTCCACAACGGCAGCGGTGGATTGAAGAGCCGGCCAAGTTATGTGTGTTCGAGATGATCTACTTTGCCAGGCCTGATAGCCGTTTCTTTGGCGAATCCCTCTACAGCTACAGGGTTCGAATCGGTGAGGTACTGGCTCGTGAAAATCCCGTGGATGCCGATATTGTGATCGGTGTTCCCGATTCCGGAATTCCGGCGGCGATCGGCTATTCCCAGGCCAGCGGCATCCCCTTCGCTGATGGATTGATCAAGAACCGCTACGTGGGTCGTACCTTCATCCAGCCCACCCAGGCGATGCGGGAGGCCGGCATCCGGGTGAAACTCAACCCGTTGCCGGATGTGCTCGCCGGTAAGCGGGTGGTGGTGATCGATGATTCGATCGTGCGCGGCACCACCAGCCGCAAGCTGGTGCAGGCCCTGCGGGATGCCGGCGCCACCGCCGTGCACATGCGGATCAGCTCGCCGCCGGTGACCCACCCCTGCTTCTACGGCATCGACACCGACACCCAGGACCACCTGATTGCTGCTCGCCTCACCCTGGCCGAAATCGAGCAGCACCTCGGCGTGGACTCCCTGGCCTATCTGAGCAAGACGGGCATGGTGGAAGCCGCCCGCAGCGATTCGGGTCAGTTCTGCACAGCCTGTTTCGATGGTGCCTATCCGATCCCCATGGATGAGGAGGTTCGGCGCTCGAAGTTGATGCTTGAGCCGGCCGGTCTGGCGGCCACCGCCTGCTAAGCCGTCGGATTCAGATCGGGCCGGCCTGCGACGGTGCCTTTGCTGCGGCCGGGGCCTCGATGATCACTAAACCGCGGCTACGCCCCGAACTCGTGTCGATGCTGCGGATCGCTTGCCAGAGGTCGGCAGTGGTGACCCAGACCGCCGGATAGCGATAGCGGGCCACATCGAGGATGAGCACCCGGTCCTGGTCGGGGTCGTAGGCGGCGAGCGGCGAGATGTGGCCTCCTCCCTTTTGGCCCAGGGCCCGGCGGTCGTAGTTGGCCAAAAGGCGGTCGGTCCTTTCGGTCAGGCCGCGCCGCAGTAACCAGCGCAACTGCTCCAGGCTGAGGCTCTCGCCGTGATAGCGCCGCACCCCGGTGCCCACGCTGGCCAGCAGGCCATGGAGCTGCTCCAGGGTCATTCCTTCGCGGGCCACCCGGCTGGCCTCCACGAAGCTTCTGCTGGCTGGCACCGTGAACAGGTTGGTCTGGGTCCAGAACCGGTTGGTTCCGTAGCCCTCCGCTTTGGGGGCCGCCACCGCCAGGCTGTTGAGCACCATCACGCTGCTGGCCACGCCGCAGTAGGCCAGATTCGCCTGGGTTTCGTACCACTGCACCAGCGCCGCGTAGTCCGCCCGACGGGTGCGCGGCTTCAGCAGCAGTTTTTGACCGGCCGGAGAGTCCATCGCGATCGCTGTTGCCGGGGTGTCGACGGCTCCCACCGGTTGGAGAACGGTCAGCGCCATCAAGCTGAGGCCCAGGCCGGCTATCGCCCGCCGGCGGTTGGGGTGTTGGTGATTAGCCATTGAGGGGAATCAGGCTCAGAACCGTGCTGCCGCTGGGAAGTTCCAGATCCACGCCCGGTTCTCCGGGTCCTTCCACCACCAGATCGGCGGTGAGCCGCCGCAGGCTGCGGCTCGTTGCGCCGCTCAATTGCACCGCCAGCACCGCACTGCCATCCCCCTGCAGATCCACCAGCCGGTCTCCCCGATCGAGGAAGCGCAGGCCGATCTGGCCTAGGTCGCCCCGTTGGCAGACTCGCAGTTCCGCCACGGCGAGCCGTTTGATCCTCCCGAGGGCGGTGGCGAGCAGCACCGAGCCGCCGGGTGCTACGCAGGTGGCTCCCACCACCGTTTCGCCGGGCAGCAGCCGCAGCAGCACTGGACCCTGCGCGGTCCGCCCCATCACCGGCAGATCGGCGTCGTTCACGCTGAGCCGCAGCACCCGGCCCGTGCTGCTGGCCACCACCAGATCCCGGCCCGTGTCACAGGCCACCACCCGCTGGAGTTCCACCCCATCCCTGAGCTTGAGCACGCTGGCCGCCCGGCCTGAGAGCTCCAGGAAATCCTCGATCGGAAGCCGCTTGAAGCGACCATCGGTGCTCAGCAGCCCCAGGCTGCCGCTCGGTTGTTTCGGCAAGGCCATCACCTGCACCAGCCGGTCCCCCGCCAGGCCCTCGGGCAGGAACTTCTCCAGGCTTCCTGGCTGCTGACCGGCGAATTCCCAGCGCAGCAGCGCCACCCGGCCGCTGGCGCTGAAGGCGAGTAGGGATGGCTCCTGGGCCACCGGCAGCAGCACCCGGGCCGGAGCGGGATGCTCACCCAGGTCGGCGGCTTCCTCCAGGTGCAGGCGGCCGAGCATTTGGGCCGTCACGATCCGCACCTGTCCATCCGCCTGGATCAGCAGGCGGCTGTCGCTGGCCAGGGCATCGAAGGCCTGTTGCCGCTGCCGTTCGGTGTTGGGACGCACCGCCGCCGCCCGCTGGGCCACCAGGTCGTCGCCCCCTTCCACCAGCCGGGTGCGCCTCGGTGTGGCGTAGCGCTTCCTAAGCGCCTTGAGTTCACTCACCATGGCATCGAGGAGGCTGACGCGGTCATCAAGCAGCAGCCGCAGACGGCTCCGTTCGGCCCGCAGGTCATCGGTTTCCTTGCGCAGGCTTTCCTGTTCCAGGCCCGTGAGCCGCCGCAGTGGCATGGCCAGCACGGCATCGGCCTGGCGCTCGCTGAGTTCGAGCCTGACCTGGAGTGCTGCCTTTGCGGCGGCCGCATCGGCGGCGGCCGTGATCATGGCGATCACCTCCTGCAAATGGGCCAGGGCCGTGATCAGGCCCTCCACCACCTCCAGGCGGTCCTCGCAGCGCTTGAGCGCGTGGCGGGTGCGCCGCAGCAGGGTGAGTTCGCGGTATTCGAGGAACTGCTGCAGTAGCTCGCGCAGGCTGAGTTGCTGGGGCTGGCCCTGCACCAGGGCCAGCAGGATGGCGCCGAAGTTGCTCTGCAGGGCGGTGCGCCGCTGCAAGTCGGCCAGCACGGTCTCGGCGTTGGCGTCGCGGCGCACCTCCACCACCACTCGCATGCCTTCGCGGTCACTTTCATCGCGGATGTCGGCGATGCCGCCGATCTTGCCCTCATTCACTTGCTCCGCCAGCTTTTCGATCCAGCCGGCTTTGCTGAGTTGGTAGGGGAGTTCGGTGATCACCACGGCGCCACGGCGGTGGCGGCCCTTGCCGGGTTGCACTTCCTCGATGTGGGCAACGCCCCGCATCGGGATGCTGCCCCGGCCGCTGAGGTAGGTGTCGCGGATGCCGCTGCCGAGAAGCACCTCGCCACCGGTTGGGAAATCGGGGCCGGGCACCAGCTCCAGCAGCTTCTCATCGCTGAGTTCGGGCTTGCGGATCATGGCGATCAGGGCATCCACCACTTCGCCGAGGTTGTGGGGGGGGATGTTGGTGGCCATGCCAACGGCGATTCCCGTGCAGCCATTGAGCAGCAGGAAGGGCAGCTGGGCCGGCAGCACGGTCGGTTCCTGCTGGGAGCTGTCGAAGTTGGGGGCGAAATCAACCGTGTCGTCCCCGATCTCATCAAGCATCGCCCCATGGGCGATCGGGGCCAGCCGGGTTTCCGTGTAGCGCATTGCCGCGGCTGGGTCGTCGTCCACGGAGCCGAAGTTGCCGTGACCATCGAGGAGCGGATGGCGGCTGGAGAAGGTCTGCACCAACCGCACCAGGGCGTCGTAGACCGCCTGGTCGCCATGGGGGTGGTACTTGCCGAGCACATCCCCCACCACCCGGGCGCATTTGCGGTAGGGGCGGTCTGGGGTGAGCCCCAGCTCGTGCATCGCGAACAGGATGCGGCGCTGCACGGGTTTGAGTCCATCCCGCACATCCGGCAGGGCCCGACCCACGATCACGCTCATGGCGTATTCGAGGTAGGAGCGCTGCATCTCCTGGTGCAGGGCGATCGGTTCGATCCTCCCTTCGCTCGGCTCCTCGCTGGCTGCTTCGGGGCGGTCTTCGGCCATCCGGTGCTGGGTTCAGGGGCGGAAGACGGGGCTCAGCCTACAGATCGCGCCGGGGTTGCCTGGCGCGATCGCCGAGCCGCCTCAGCGACCTTCCTCCGTTTTTTCCGCGGGAAGGGAGGCGTTGGCACTGGCCCGGTCCACGCTCGCCTTCAGTTCCGGTTGCGCCAGCAGGGCGCGGGTGGCGGCCCGCAGCCGTTCGCCCCAGAGCTGTTCCTTGCGGAATCTGTCGAGCACGTAGTTGGGATCGTTGGCGAGGGCCTGACTGGCCAGACGGATCGCTTCGCTGCGATTCGCTGTACCGCCCTTGACTTCCAGACCGACGGCCATGGCCAGGGTGGTTTCCGCGGCATCAGGTTTGATCTTGAGCACTTGGCGCCAACGTTGCAGGGCCTCGTCCTGGCGGCCCAGTTCGAACAGCACCAGGCCCTGGTTGTTGATCGCCTCCCAGAAGTCGGGACGGAGTTTCGAGGCCCGTTCAAAGGACGTCAGAGCTGAGCCCGTTTCGTTGAGCATGATCTGGGCGTTTCCCAGATCGAAGTAGGCGCCGGAGTTACGGGGATCAAGCTCGAGACCCTTGCGCAGCAGGGGCACGGCCCGGGCGGGATCGTTGTTGCGCAGGGCCAGCGACCCTTCCGCCAGCCAGATTCCAGCGTTGCCGGGTTCCAGCAGCTTGGCCCGCGCCAGGGCCTTCAGGGCCTGGTCGGGGTGGTTGCTGCGTAACTCCGCTTCCGCCAGCAGGATCCAGCCCCGAGGGTCATTGGGAATCAGCCGCACGGTGAGGTCTGCCAGCCGGGCTGCATCCTCGGCCTGGCCCATTCGCAGCAGGCGGGCAGCTGCCTGGGCGATCCCCAGTCCAGCCGCTTCCATCTCCTTGGCGGGGGGCAGGTAGACGTAGGGAACCAGGGCCCGGGCCGGGTTGCCCAGCCCGATCACTCCCAGCCCCAAGGCTGCGCCTAGCAGTGCCGGAGCCGCCAACCTGAGCGAGCGCCCGATGGGTCCTGGATGAACCTGGGGAGGTAGGTGCTTGCCAGCCAGCGTTCCAGCCAACCTTCCGGCCAGCTGTTCTGCCAAGATTTTCGTTAGCTTTTCAGCCAGCCGTTCAGCCCGGAATTCCCACCGCCTGCCCACGGATCACCAACGAATACAACTCAGCCTAGGGATCAATCCCGCTCCCACCCACGGCCGCCTTCAGATTTCGGCGCCACATCCAAGGACGGATCCGCCGCAGCGATGAGGCGCGCAGCCGTTCGTCCCAGGCGTCGTCACTCCAGCCCAGTGCCTCCTCGGCCCGCAGTTCCAGCAACCAGGGCCTGGGCTGCACATCCGGGTCCTCTGAGCTCTCCAGGGGTTTCCGATTCCAGGGGCACACGTCCTGGCAGATGTCACACCCCGCCACCCAGCCGTGCAGGGCCGCGGCGATGGCTCCGGGCAGCTCGGGATCACGATTTTCAATCGTGTGATAGGCGATGCAACGCCGCGCATCCACCACGAAGGGTTCCACGATGGCGCTGGTCGGGCAGGCCGTGATGCAGCTGCTGCAGCGGCCGCAGAGGGGCTCTGCCGGCCGGTCGGGCGGCAGCTCCAGGGTCGTGAGCAGGTGGCCGATCAGCAGCCAGGAACCCCGATCGCGATGGATCAAGTTGCCATGTTTGCCGATCCAGCCAAGGCCCGCCTCCTCCGCCCAGGCTTTGTCGAGCAGGGGGGCGCTATCCACGCAGGCCCGCCAACGGGTCCCTGGCACCCGGGCTTCCAGCCAGCGTCCCAGCCGCCGCAACCGGCTATCGATCACCCGGTGATAGTCACGCCCCCAGCCGTAGCGGGCCACCGACAGGCTTCCGGGTTGACGCCCTGCGGCCACGTAGTAGGGCAGTCCCACCGCCATCAAGCTGCGCACCCCGGGCAGCAGGGCTTCTATGGAGCGGCGCCGGGGATCGGCCATCCAGGCCATCCCCCCCTGGTGACCGGCCGCCAGCCAGCGTTCCAGGGCGGCGTTGCGCAGGGCGAGGTTCGGTCCGCCGGGCACGGCGGCATAACCCACCGGATCGAAGCCGAGAGCGGCCGCTTCCTGCCGCAGGGCCGCGGCCAGTTCGGTCAGCCTGATGTCGGTCACCTTGGGGATGGTGGTCTTGGGTGGTGCCATCGGGGATGCCGGTAAAGTCCCCAGCAGTTCATGTCTACAGCGTGGCTCTCTCGTCTTCCGGTCGTTTCAGTCCCCTGTTGCGTTGGATCGGCATCACTCTGGTGGTGCTTCTTCTGCTTCAGATGCTCGCGGTGCTGGGCCTCTGGGACTGGAGTTCGGAAGCCTTCCGCCAGCTGGTGGTGGAACGCCTCATCCAGCAGGCGCCCATGGCTCTTGTGGGTCTGCTACTCATGTATCTCTCTTCGCGGCTCGATGATGACGGCGAGCAGCGCACGCCGGTGCTCTGGGCCGTTTGCCTGCTGAGTGGTCTGCTGGCCGTGCTGCTCACCGCTTCGCTGCCGATCGCCTTTGGTGGCGACAAGCTGCTGCAGGATCAGGCCGATCAGCAACTGGCGGCCAAGCGCGGTCAATTGGAGATGGCTCGCCAGCAGAGCAAGGAACCGGCGGTGCTGCAGCAGCTGATCAAGCAGGCTGAGTCCGACGGACAGGTGCCGGCCAACGCCACTGATGCCCAGAAGACCCAGGCGGCCCGCTCCTTCATCGATCGGCAGCTGCAGCAGATGGAGGATCAGTTCAAGCAGGCGAACCAGGCCAGCAAGGTCACCCTCAGCCAGCGCCGGTTGGCCGGCTCCGGTGGGGCTGTGGTGTTGATCGTGGCCTTCACCCTTCTCTGCCTGGGCAGCGTTCTCTAAGGGGGCAGCGGGTGACTACCGTTGGAGTCTTGCTTAGGTCGTCATCCCTTGGAGTCCTCCAGTCCCCGCCCGGATCAGCCGCTGGGAAACCGGCTGCAGCAGGATCTCAAAAATGATCTGATCGCCGGCCTCCTGGTGGTGATTCCCCTGGCCACCACCATTTGGCTGGCCACCACGGTGAGCCGCTTCGTGCTGGCTTTTCTCACTTCAATACCGAAGCAGTTCAACCCCTTCAACACCCTTAATCCACTCCTTCAGGAACTGATCAACCTCGGGGTCGGCTTGGTGGTTCCCCTGCTGGGCATCCTGCTGATCGGTCTGATGGCCCGCAACATTGTGGGTCGCTGGTTACTGGAGTTCGGTGAGGGCACCCTGCTCAGGATTCCCCTGGCCGGTTCGGTCTACAAGACCCTCAAGCAGCTGCTTGAAACCTTTCTGCGTGATAATTCAAGCCGCTTCCGCCGAGTGGTTCTGGTGGAGTACCCCCGCGAAGGCCTCTATGCCCTTGGTTTCGTGACCGGGGCGATCGGAACGGCCGTTCAGGCCAGTTGCCCTGAAACGATGCTGAGCGTGTTCATTCCCACGGCCCCGAATCCAACTACCGGTTGGTATGCCGTGGTGCCGGAGCGTTCGGTACGGGATCTTGAGATCAGCGTGGAAGATGCATTTCGCACGATCATCTCAGCCGGCATCGTCAGCCCCGACGACCGCGAAGCTCCCTCCAACCGCAGTTTCTCCACCCTGCTCGCCCAGCTGCGGGCGCCCCAGTACTCTTGAAGCAGACCTGATGCAGAGTCGCACCCTCTCCCGTGAGCTGGCCCTGCTGATCCTTGGTCAGATCAGCGATCGCGCCTCCGCCACTGCTCCGTCCGCCGACACTTCCCTGGAGGTGGTGTTGCAACAGGCCCAGGCCAGCCTTGCTGAGC
>Ga0315899_10001000_pt1 | contig 33002 bp, 34 predicted proteins | sample LakEriMetagenome_2_FD_203518 | JGI IMG/M metagenome (GOLD analysis project Ga0315899, IMG submission 203518) | Freshwater fungal communities from buoy surface, Lake Erie, Ohio, United States - Buoy 4 MA112 | ecosystem: Environmental > Aquatic > Freshwater > Lake | place: USA: Lake Erie, Ohio...
AATGCGCCATCACGCGCGGCGTCTGGGCCAAGGGCGCGCGTGAGCAGGTGTGGATGAGCCATGGTGATCGCATCACGGCCCTGCCGCCTGGCTTTCGGAGTGTCGCGAGCAGTGAGGGCGCGCCCTTCGCCGTTATCGCCGATGATGCGCGGCAGTTTTACGGCACCATGTTCCACCCGGAAGTGGTGCATACCCCGCATGGCGCGGCGCTGCTCAAGAATTTCACCCATGGTGTTTGCGGCTGCGCCGGCGATTGGACCATGGCGGGTTTCCGCCAGGAAGCGGTCGCGCGCATTCGTGCCCTGGTTGGGCAGGGGCGCGTCGTGTGTGGGCTTTCCGGCGGCGTTGATAGCTCGGTCGCCGCGGTGCTGATCCATGAAGCGATTGGCGATCAACTCACCTGCATTTACGTGGATCACGGGTTGATGCGCGCGAATGAAAGCGAACAGGTGGTCAGCACCTTCCGCGACCGATTCAACATCAAGCTGATCCATCGTGATGCTTCCGATATGTTTTTGGGCCAGCTTTCCGGCGTGACGGACCCAGAGGTGAAGCGCAAGACCATCGGGCGCTTGTTCATTGAAGTGTTTGAGGATGAACAGAACAAGCTGGGTGGTGCGGATTTCCTGGCGCAAGGCACACTTTACCCGGATGTGATTGAAAGTGTCTCGGCGACTGGCGGGCCATCTGTTACCATCAAATCGCATCACAATGTCGGCGGCTTGCCCGCGCATATGCGTATGAAGCTTGTTGAGCCGCTGCGTGACCTTTTCAAGGATGAGGTGCGCGCGCTGGGGCGCGAGCTTGGCATTCCGGAAGAAATCGTGGGCCGCCATCCCTTCCCGGGACCGGGCCTGGCCATTCGCATCCCCGGTGAGGTGACGCGCGAAAAGGCGGATCTGCTGCGCCGTGTGGATACGGTGTTCCTGGAAGAAATCCGCAATGCCGGGCTGTATGACGCGATCTGGCAGGCCTTTGCGGTGTTGCTACCCGTGCGCACCGTGGGTGTGATGGGCGATGGGCGGACCTATGATCACGCCTGCGCTTTGCGTGCCGTGACCAGCACGGATGGCATGACGGCAGATGTCTATCCCTTCAACATGGATTTCCTGAACCGCGTTGCGGCGCGGATTGTGAATGAGGTGCGCGGGATCAATCGCGTGACTTACGACATCACGAGCAAGCCGCCGGGGACGATTGAGTGGGAGTAGGATAGGACAGCGCCTCGATTCCCACGCCGCAAGCCGGAGCAGTTATCTACGAATTGCGCGGCTGATAGTGATGCTCACGCCCTTGCCAGCCCAACGCACGCGCAAAACCTTGCCCGGGCAATGATCAGCGGTTCTGGTCAAACCAAATCCTCGCCTTGCGCAAGGCCTGCAGCGCGGATTTTAGTTCGGCATCGGTCATTGTGGCAGCCAGCGGCGCCAGCGCCTGGCCCAAGAGCGCAACAGCGCGATGACGCGCCGCGCGTCCGGTAGGCGTGAGCTTCGCAATTTTACCGCGACCATCCGCCGGATCGGGCCGGACCTCGACATAGCCTTTGCGGTCCAGCCTGACTATCGTGTTGGTCATCGCGCCCTTGGTAACTTCCATCGAGCGCGCCAGCCGGCTGAGCGAGCTTTCTTCACCCACCCGAACAAAATGATTTAACACGATGAATTGCGACATGTTCAGGTCTGGCGCAAGCAGCCGGGAAGCGCTGTTCTGCGAAAGCTGCGCCAGAATGCCGGCTTCATTCAACAATTGAAAAAGCAGCGGGTCTTGCGCAACAACTCCATCGGCTTTGCGTCGGGCAGTCATGGGGTCCTTGGTCTGGGCCTGGCTTGATTGACGGGGCGGGATCGCGCTGGAAGCCACATCATCAAACACGGTGGCCATCCTGCGGATGCCCTGCCCCTACCGCCGCACTTGGGCGAAAGCAAGCATACCAGCCGCAGCCCGCGTCGCAAACGCAGCAGCCCGTCGCGCTCACGTGACCAAATGCTGCTCCAGGCCGCGGCGCGGCGCCGGCGACGCGGCCGCGGAATTGGCGGGCAGATAGCCAACCCGGGCCAGCATTTGCACCGTGTAGCGAGGCGCCGGCGCGCCAAGCAGAGTGTGAATGGCCTGATACTGGCTGGCGACCTCTGCGAACTCCTGCAGCGCCTGTTGGTTCGGATGCATCACGAGACCATGCGCCGTCCCCGCGAGGTTAACGCGCGCATAGGCGCGGCCGGCAAGGATCTGCTGCCTGCGCGTATTGCCCTCGGTCACCATCCAGATATAGGCGGGCGTGGCATCGGTAACTGCATTGAAGCCATTGATCTGTGAGACGGTGGCCTGTGAGTTGGGTGCCGGGAATTTGTTGCGATCAACAAAGCCGATCCGCGCCAAGGTCACCAGCATCGGATTGGTGATGGCAATGCCATCGCGAAACTGCTCGATTTCGGCGCTGCCAAAGCGCAGTACCTGCATGGATTCCATCATCGGCGCTTCGGTGGTCAGCTCGATCCGCCAGGCCTCCTTGGCGATGGCGCGGATCGCTTCCACCTTCGCCTTTTCGGTAGGTGACGCATCCGCGCGGCCTGCAAGGCCGAAGGCAATCGGCAGGCCCGCAATAGAGGCGTTGAGTTGCGCCAAATCCCCGGGCGCAATGGCGCGTGCGGCATCATACGCGCGGCGGTCCGTGCGGCGCTTTAGTACTTGGGCAAATAGCGGGTCACGCGGCACGCCCCTATCCGGGACCAGACGCAGTCTGGCGACGGGGCCTGCGTCCAGCTTGGTCGCGGGCTCGCCTTCTGGAAATAGCGTGATAAGTGCACGATGCCCGCGCTCCGCCGCCGCCATCGTCAGCAATTCAAGAAAACCGCCCGCCCCCATGAGGATCTGTCGGCCATAGGGGTCGGTGACGGGCAGCAGCCGCTCTTCGTCCAGGCGCAGCGTTATCTCCCCGGGCACGCGCAAATCTGCCAGCCATGGCTGCATGTTATGTGGGTTGGGCGCGAGGATAGCGTAGGAAAGCGCAAAGCGGCGCACATCGCTGCTATCCGCCGTTGGACTGTTCCAGGCGGCGGTCGCAGATGGCGGCACACCGAAGCCGGCGCAGCCTGCAAGCATGCCTGATCCCGCCGCCAGAACAACGCCGCCGCCCATCACGCGAATGAATGCTCTCCGTTCCATTTGGTGCTCCTTCCAGGATTGTTCACGGGTCCGATGGATTTGTTTTGCGCGCAGCCTGGGCGCCACCCATACGGTGCCATGCAAGCGCGATGAGTTGCACCACCACAAGCGAGGTGCCGATAACTGCCCAGCCCCACTTCACGGCCGAAAGTATCGAGGCAAGCGTGGCAAGCCAGGCAGGAAAGGATGTCGGCGCGCTCAACATCATGAGCGTCACCAGGTTTTCCCAGATGTCGGCAGTGGCGATTGCCGGGCCGAGCACGGCAAGCCAAAGCGCGAGGCGCTGCCAGCCTGGCTCATTGCGGCGCGCCTTGGCAATTATGAGATGCAGGATGAATAGCGTAGCAAGCAGCCCGGCAATGAAGATGAAATCCACCCATTGCGTGCGCCAGTAGATGTCGAGCGTGTCCTGCTCGATCAAAGCGCCATACCAGCTGCGTGTCAGGGCTGCGTCGAAGGCCAGCTGCCCTTCGATCAATCGCGGTGAGAATCCCGATTGCGCATAAAGCCGCGTGGCCCATGCCAAACCACCCGCAAGCGTCAGCATGCTGGCGATGAGCGCCAACCAAAGCCCTTGCCAAGAGGTTTGCTCGGCTAGGCGGCGCAAATGGCGGATAAGGGATGCCATCATGCTCCTCGCGGCTCATTTATCTGTCAGGAACAGCCTATTAGTTCATCGTTAAACTATTTGCAATGCCTTTTTTTGCGTCCGCTCTCGGACGCATACCCTGCGATCGCGGCGCCTAGCGGGCCGCCTCTTTTATAATGCAGCTGCCGAGGTTGGACCTGCCGGAACGCCAAGCGTTTGGCTCGGAGCTGAGAAATCAATGGAAATGAAAGAGTTTCCCTAGCCTGCCTGGGGTCTGCGGAATGCTCAATCGTCCCCGCCAACGCGGGTGTGGCGCCAAGAATTTCGTTGACGTGCCCCATAGGCTCTCTCAAAGCTGAGCAACTTCTGGGGAGGAAAGTAATGATGGTAAAGATCAATCGTCGTTGTCTCTCCTTCGCCGGTCTCGGTGCTGCGCTGACCCTGACGGCCATGGTGCAAGGAAATCATCAAAGCCGCAGGATTCGCGTATCGATCGCTTTTTCGGCAGATGGACTTCCTGAACCGCATGGCGGCGCGGATTGTGAATGAGGTGCGCGGGATCAATCGCGTGACCTATGACATCACGAGCAAACCGCCGGGGACGATTGAGTGGGAGTAGCGCGCTTGCAACGCGCCAAACTGGTTTTCAATTGGCCTTGCTGAAAGCCGCCTAACCCATCCGCCCCGCCGCTTCCGCCGCCAGCCAAGCCAGCCTGCCTTCCGCAAACACAGCAACCGGCGCGCGGCGCGCTTCATCCACCACCACCACATCGCCGCGCAGCCCCGCTTGAAGCCGGCCGCGATCCTGCAAGCCACAGGCCTCGGCCGGGTTGGCCGACACCAACGCCCAGGCGCGCGGCAAATCCAGTACGCCTCGGCCCGCCATAATGAAGGCCGCTTCCATCATGGCCGGCCAGAAGTAATCTGAGGCCAGCACATTGACCAAACCACGTTCCGCCAATGGCGCGGCTGAGGCCCAGCCCAAATGGCTACCCCCGCGCACCACATTGGGCGCACCCATCACCACGGCCTCATTGGCGGCACGCGCATCCGCCGCCACTTCCTCCGTGATCGGGAATTCGCAAATGCGCGCGCCATGGGCGCGGAACAGGCCGCGGCGTTCGATACTGTCATCATCATGGCTCAGCATGGGAATGTCGGCATTCGCAGCCGCTTCCGCCAAGCGGGTGCGCGCGGCTGGCACTTCATCACGCCGCGCATAAACTTGTTGTGCCAGCGCCATGAAGGCATCCGCTTTCATGCCCGCACGCCCGGCATATTTCGCTACCTCATCCAGATTGCCAAGTTTCTTCACAATGCTCGGCGTATGATCATTGAAGCCAAGCAGATGAACATCGCCGGAAGCGATATCGGCCAAGGCATCATCCAGCGCGTCAAAATTATCGACTTCGAAGCGAAGGTGAACGCGAAGATCGGTGGCGCTGCTGCCCTTAATCTCACGCAACGCTGCCTTCATGCCGCGCCAGGCATCGAGCGAACGCAAGCCAGGCTCCCAGGAAAGCGTCACTCCAAGATAAGCCGTGGTGATGCCGCAAGAAATCAATTGCGCAGCGGAATCCCGCAAGGCGAGAGCGGCGGGAAAACCAATGCCAGGACGCGGTTGGAATTGCCGTTCATGTGCATCGCCATGAATATCCACCAACCCCGGCATGACCAACAGCCCTGAGGCATCAAAGCGCCGTGCATCGTGCGCTGCGTTTTCGGCAATGACGCCATCAGCAACAAACAGATCATCCGCCAGTAATTCAGTGCCGCGCAGGGTTCTACCGCCTTCAATGATCCATGCCATTATTATGTCTCCAACACTAATTGCACGCGCGCGGCGGCGTAGCAGGAAAGGGTCCAATCCACCGGCACGCCGGCAGGATCGGTATTCAGGGCCTCCGCAACAATCACGGGGCGGGAACGGCTTTGCATCAAATGCTTCGCTTCTTCAGGGCTGGGCAGGCGCGCTGTAATGCGCGTGGATTGGCGCCGATAATCCGGCACGCCGCATGCAGCCAAAGCCACGGTGATGGAAGCCTGAAGCGCCAGTGATTCCGCAAGCCCGGCAAAGCGCGGCAGTGGAAAGTGATGCAGCCCCAGAACCAGCGGCCTGCTATTGGCAAGACCAAGTCGCGCAACGCGTAGTACCGGCCGGCCACGACGGATGGAAAGCCCCGCCGCCACCTGAGCATCTGCGGTGATTTCAGTGATGGACAAAACGCGCCCCGCCGCTTCGCGATTCTGCCGGCGAATCGTCTCGGAAAAACGCGTGCGCGGCCCAAGCGGGTAATCCAGCACATCTTCCGCCACAAAGGCGCCGCGGCCTTGTTCCACGCGAATAATGCCGCGCGCTTCCAATTCTTCCAAAGCGCGCCTGACGGTGTGGCGATTGACCGCGAAACGCTCGGTCAACACCGCTTCAGTCGGCAGTCTTTCGCCTGGTTGGCGCTTGCCCGCGGAGATATCCGCCTCCAACGCGGTGGCGATCTGGCGCCACAGCGCAACACCGGCGCCGCGTGCCAAAACAGGGTTTGTCATTAAAGTTTCAACCATGACCGCGCAAATCCATGACATATCCGTATTGCACTAGGGAGGGCATCCTGTCTATAGGTCTAGACAAGTGACATGACCCAGACAGAAACCCCCTCCCCCCACGCCGCCCGGCAACATTGGATGGCGACCCTGGCGCGGGCCTCGGCTGAGGACCTCGCCGCAAGGCTCGCCACCCTGCCGCCCCTTCCGCAACCGGAGACGCTGCGCGCGCCGGAAACCGGCCTTGTGATGGTGCGTGGCCGCGCCGGCGGTGATGGCGAAGCCTTTAATCTTGGCGAAATGACCGTGACGCGCTGCGCGCTGCGCCTTGGGCCACATATCGGCCATGCCTATATCGCGGGGCGCGACCATGCCAAGGCAAGGCTTGCTGCGCTGCTGGATGCCGCCTTGCAGGATAGCGCTCTGCATAAGGCTTGCATGCAAGCGGTGGTCGAACCGCTCGCCGCCGCACAGCAGGCAGCGCGCGCTGCCGAGGCACGCAAGGCTGCCGCCACGCGCGTTGATTTCTTCACCATGGCGACCATGCGATGACCCATCTGAGCCCCGGCTTCGCCGACCCTGTATTGGATGCGCAAGCAAGCTTCCGCGCGATTCTGGAAGCCATGAGCCGCCCTGGCCGTATCCAGCGCATTGAAGCGCGCATTACCCCGCCCGCGCCGCTTTGCACCGCTGCCGCCGCAGCGCTGTTGAGCCTGGCTGACGCAGATACGCCGCTTTGGCTGGATGCGGGTGACGCCGTTGCCGAATGGCTGCGCTTTCATTGCGGTGCGCCTATCACGCCGGAGATCGGCGCGGCGCGTTTCGTACTTGCCTGCGGTGTGGCGCCATCGCTTGATGTGCTTGATGTCGGCACGGATGAAGACCCCCAGCTTGGCGCGACGCTGATCCTGCAAGTGGCGGGACTTGTCGCGGGCGATGGCTGGCGCCTGACGGGGCCAGGTATTCAGCACGAACATCGTCTGCGCGTGCTTGGCGCACCCGCTGATTTCATCGCCGCCTGGGTGCGTAACCACACGCTGTTTCCGCGCGGTGTAGATGTGCTGCTTTGCGCTGGCGATAGCATCGCGGCCTTGCCGCGCAGCGTCACGATTGCGGAGGACTGATCATGTATGTCGCAGTTAAAGGCGGCGAGAAAGCGATCAGCGCCGCCCATGCCTGGTTGGATGAAACGCGCCGTGGCGATACCGGTCTGCCGGAACTCAGTGTGGCGCAGATTGAACAGCAAATGGCGCTCGCCGTTGATCGTGTGATGGCGGAAGGTTCCTGCCATGATCGCCTCCTTGCCGCGCTTGCCATCAAACAAGCCAAGGGTGATCTGATCGAAGCGGCGTTTCTGCTGCGCGCCTATCGTACTACGCTGCCGCGCTTTGGTGCCTCAGCCCCGCTTGAAACCAGCCGCATGCGGCTGCGCCGGCGTATCAGCGCCACCTATAAGGATTTGCCAGGCGGACAGGTGCTGGGGCCGACATTTGATTATACGCATCGCCTGCTCGATTTCACCCTTGCTGCCGAAGGCCGCGATGCACCCGCCACACCGGAAACGCCAACGGATATGGCGGATGTGCCGCGTGTGACGGAAATCCTGGCGCGTGAGGGGCTGATGCAGCGCGAAAGCATGGCCGAGACAGAACCCGGCGACCTGACGCGCGAACCGCTCAGCTTCCCCGCATCACGCCCGGTGCGGCTACAGAATCTCGCGCGTGGTGATGAGGGGTTTTTGCTGGCCCTCGGCTATTCCACACAGCGCGGCTATGGCAATGCGCATCCCTTCGTGGGCGAAATCCGCGTTGGCCATATTGGCGTTGAAATCACGCCGCCCGAATTGGGCTTTGCCATTGATATCGGCGATATTGGCATCACCGAATGTCAGATGGTCAATCAATTCAAGGGCAGCCGCACGGAACCCGCGCAATTCACCCGCGGCTATGGGCTGGTATTCGGCCATGGGGAGCGGCGTGCGATGTCCATGGCGCTGGTTGATCGTGGCCTGAGGGCGCGCGAATTGGGCGAAGAAGCGGATGCGCCGGCCCAGCAGGAAGAATTCGTGCTGTATCATTCAGATAATATCGAAGCGACCGGCTTTGTGGAGCATCTGAAACTGCCGCATTACGTTGATTTCCAAAGCGAATTGGAAAACCTGCGCACCATTCGCCGTGCCGCAGAGGCTGAGTTGCGGGAGGCCGCGGAATGACCGAAGCCGGCTACAACTTCGCCTATTTGGATGAGGCGACAAAGCGCATGATCCGCCGCGCCATCCTGAAGGCCGTCGCGATTCCTGGGCACCAGATTCCCTTCGGCGCGCGCGAAATGCCGCTGCCTTATGGTTGGGGTACGGGCGGCATTCAGGTGACGGCCTCCATCCTCGGCCCCAATGATGTGCTGAAGGTGATTGATCAGGGCGCGGATGATACAACCAATGCGGTTTCAATCCGCCGCTTCTTCACCCGTGTTGCCGGCATTGCCACCACGGAAGTGACCGATGAGGCGAGCATCATCCAAACGCGCCATCGCATTCCGGAAAAGCCGCTCACGGAAAACCAAATCCTGGTCTATCAGGTGCCGCAGCCCGAACCTCTTTTCAGGCTGGAACCGCATCGGGCGGAAACGCGCAGGCTGCATGCTTTGGCCGATTACGGGCTGATGCATGTGAGGCTTTATGAAGATATCGCGCGGCTTGGCCATATCGCGAAGGCCTATGATTACCCGGTGATGGTGAATGAGCGCTATCTGATGTCGCCATCCCCCATCCCCGCCTTTGACAATCCCAAAATGCATCACATGGCCGCCTTGCAGCTATTCGGCGCCGGGCGCGAAAAGCGCATTTATGCCGTGCCGCCCTATACGCCGGTGCGGAGCCTTGATTTTGAGGATCACCCCTTCCGCCCCATTCGCGCACCGCATGCTTGCGCGATTTGCGGCAGTACGACCAGCTATTTGGATGAGTTGGTGACGGATGATGCAGGCGGGCGCGCCTTCATCTGTTCCGATACAGATTATTGCCAGGAACGGCAGCAAGCGCCAAAGGCGGCTGCAGAATGACCTTACTGCTTGAAGCCAAAGGGCTGGATCTGAAGTTCGGCGCCATCGCCGCTTTGGATGATGTGGCACTTGATGTCACTGCCGGAGAGGTTGTGGCGATTGTCGGTGAAAGCGGTTCCGGTAAGACAACGCTGCTCCGTGTGCTGGCGGGCCAAATGGCGCCGGATGCAGGCGCCGTGCATTACCTTGGCCGCGATGTGCTGGGCATGACGGAAGCTGAGCGTCGCCGGTTGATGCGGATGGATTGGGGCTTTGTGCACCAGAACCCGCGTGATGGGCTGCGCATGGGCGTATCCGCCGGCGGGAATGTTGGCGAAAGGCTGATGGCGCTCGGTGCGCGGCATTACGGCAATATCCGAGATGAGGCCAAGGCCTGGCTGCAACGTGTGGAAATAGATGCCGGACGGATTGACGATCTGCCACGGCATTTTTCAGGCGGCATGCAGCAACGTCTGCAAATAGCACGTACTTTGGTCACGCGCCCGAAGCTTGTATTCATGGATGAACCAACGGGCGGCTTGGATGTTTCTGTTCAAGCTCGGTTATTGGATTTGATCCGCGCGCTGGTGCGCGAATTGGGGCTTTCCGTGCTGATCGTGACGCATGATATCGCGGCTGCAAGGTTGCTCGCGGACCGGATATTGGTCATGCGGCGCGGGCAGGTGGTGGAACAGGGGCTCACGGATCGCGTGCTGGATGATCCGCAACATCCCTATACGCAGCTTCTGGTTTCTTCGGTGCTGGCGGCATGAGCATTCTTCTGCGCACAGAAGGTCTTGCGAAAACCTTCACGCTTCATCTGCAAGGCGGCACATGCATTCCGGTGCTGGGGCGCGTTGATCTTGCGGTCAGCGTGGGCGAATGCGTGGCCCTTTCCGGCCCTTCGGGTGCAGGGAAATCCACGCTGATGCGCTGCCTTTACGGCAATTACGGCGCTGGCGCAGGACGCATCATGCTGGCGCATCGCGGGGCTGAGCTTGATCTTGTAAGTGCCGCTCCGCGCGCGGTGATCGAAGCGCGGCGGGAGAGTATTGGTTATGTTTCTCAATTCCTGCGCGTCATTCCACGCGTCAGCACGCGCGATATTGTGGCAGAACCCATGGTAGCGCGCGGTATGGCGAGGGGTGATGCACTGGTCCGCGCCACGGCCCTGCTTGATCGCTTGAACCTGCCGGAGCGCTTGCACGACCTGCCGCCTGCGACGTTCTCGGGCGGGGAACAACAGCGCGTGAACCTCGCGCGCGGTTTTGGTCCACGCTATCCCGTACTGCTACTGGATGAACCAACCGCCAGCCTGGATGCCAGCAATCGCGCCATTGTGATTGGCCTGATCCATGAAGCGAAGCAGGCAGGCACCGCCATTGTCGGCATTTTCCATGATGCGGAAGTGCGCGAAGCCGTGGCGGACCGCGTTTTCACCGTTGAACCGATGCAGGATGCAGCATGAGCACTGAGACCATTCTGACCAATGCGAAGCTTGTCCTGCCGGATGCGGTGCTGCACGGAACACTTGTGCTGCGCGATGGGCTGATTGCAGATATTCAGCCAGGCCGCAGCCACACCGCCGGCGCGCTTGACCTTGAAGGGGATCATCTGATCCCCGGCATTGTGGATGTGCATACCGATAATCTGGAACGCCAGGTGTTGCCGCGCGCCAATGCGCGCTGGCCATCGCGTTCCGCCATGATTGCGCATGACGCGCAATGTGTCGCCGCTGGTGTCACCACCATTCTGGATGCGCTTTGCCTGGGTGATCTTGGTTTTGACACTGAACGCGGCCAGACCTTTCTGGATGGCGTGCGCGATCTGGATGCGCTTGCCGATATGGGCGCGCTGAAGGGCGAGCATTTCCTGCATCTGCGCTGCGAATTGCCGGCGCGCGACATGCTACCCGCGCTTGATCCCGTGGCGGATCATCCGCGCGTGGTGATGGTTAGCCTGATGGATCACTCCCCAGGCGTTGGGCAATATCGTGACCTCCAGCGTTATGCCGTCATGCGCAAACGCCAGACGCAATGGAATGATGCAGAAGTTCAGGCGCGGATTGACGGCCTGCTGGCACAACGTGCGGAGCTGCGCGAGAAGCAGCGCAGCTGGCTGCTGGATCGCATTCGCCATCGTAACCTGCCGCTGGCGTCGCATGATGATGATACGCCTTCCGAAATCACACGTAATTTGTCTGATGGTATCACGATTTCCGAATTTCCCGTCACCATGGAAGCGGCGCGTGCAGCCTATGACCTCAAGGTTGAGGTGATTGCCGGCGCGCCAAATATCGTGCGTGGTGGCAGCCATTCCGGCAATGTCGCCGCGGCTGATCTGGTGCGCGAAGGCTTGGCGCAGGCTTTCGCTTCCGATTACGTGCCCGCTTCCATGCTGGAAGCCGCCTGGCGCGCGGTGGAAGCCGGGGGCATCATGCTGCCTCAGGCGATTGCGATGGTGACGGATACGCCGGCGCGGATGGCAAGGCTTACCGATCGCGGGCGGCTCACGCCGGGGCTTAAGGCTGATCTGGTGCGGATGCGCAGCATTGGCGATATGCCGCTGGTGCGCGGCGTTTGGCGTGACGGGGAACGGATTGCGTGACGCCCTATCGCATTGCGCTTTACTACGCGCCAGAACCGCATGATCCCCTGCATCAGCGCGCTTCTGCCTGGCTTGGACGCGATGCTTTCAGTGGCGCGGAAATACCCCAGAAAGCCATTGCTGGTGTTGATATCGCGGAGGTTACCGCCGATGCGCGCGGCTATGGGTTTCACGCCACGCTGAAGCCGCCCTTTCGTGTGGGCGGGGATATGCAGGCAGCACTGCAAGCCGCGCAGGATTTCGCCGCGCGCACCGCAGCCTTTGCCCTCCCGCCGCTTCAAATCACCGATCTGGATGGCTTCCTCGCGTTGCGTGAGGCCGAGCCCTGCCCTCCCCTGCAAGCGCTTGCAGATGGCGCGGTCACGGCGCTTGATCCGCATCGTGCGCCCGCGACCGAGGCCGAGATTGCGCGCCGCAAACCGGAAAAGCTCAGCCCGCGCCAGCGCGACTACCTGGCATCCTGGGGCTACCCTTACGTCTTCGCCGAATGGCGCTTTCACATGACACTGACGCGGCGCCTAACGCCCGACGAAAAAGCCATCATCCTGCCAGCGGTCACCGAAGCGCTTGGGGATACGCCCGCCATAAGCCGCACCGTCACGGATATCTGCATCTTCGCCCAAGCCGCGCCGGGCGCGCCCTTCATAATCCTTGAGCGTCTGAAGCTGCGCGGTTGAGCGCGGTCAGAACGCGCGCGACACCCTCCGCCACATCGGCGTCATTCATCACACGCTCAACGTCCAACCCATCCGGCAGCGCAACCTCACGCGCAAGCCGTGCGACGATATCTGCGGTAGTTTCGCGGCCACGCGCGGCAAGGCGTGCGGCCAGAACCTCCATCGGGGCGGTGATGTTCAGCACGCGCAAACGGTAGCGCGCGCCGGCTTCTGGCAGCACCGCGCGGGAGAGATTGGCAATCACCACGCGCCGCGCGCCTATGTCTTCTTCAATGTCGCGCGGGATGCCGTAACGCAGCCCATGTGCTTCCCATGAAAGCGCAAAGCCACCAGCCGCGCGCCGCGCTACAAAATCCGCTTCGCTCAGCGCTTCATGATCCTCGCCGCCGGCCTCGGCGGGGCGCGTGATGGCGCGGCGTACAAAGCGAAAGCGGGCATCATGAGCGATTGCGGCGCGCGCACCGGCCATCAGCGTATCCTTGCCGGCACCCGAAGGCCCCACAACTGCAATCAGCATCCACTCATCCTGCCCAGCTAAACAACCGGCTTGCGCCGCAATTCCGGTTCCATCAATTGCGTGAAGACATCGGCGCCTATGCGTTCCAAGGCACCGTCATCCAAAGCGGCGCGCGGGTCCTCCGCATTGCGCAGATGCTTGTATTCGTCGCGGAACTCCCAGCCCGCCGCGCGCGCCAGCAGATGCACCCAATTCATCACGCTGATGTCTCGGCTACGTTCCAGCGCCACGGCTTCGCGATGGCAGGAATGGAAAATGGTGCAAAGCGTATCTGCGCCATGCCGCGCCATGGCCGCAAGATTGGCCTGATGCGCCGCTGCCAAAGCGCCTGGCACGCCCGCCAAGGCAGAACACATATGGCCTGGCAGCGCCTCTTCCTCCTCCACCAATTCAAGCCCAGGGATAAGGCGCAGCAGGTTTGACACCAGATCATTCACTGCCACGCGTGGCTGAAACCCAGCATGGCGATGCAGCAGAACCCGCACGGGTACTGGCTTCACCAGTAATTGCTGCAAGGCGGCGCGGCGCTCCCACAGCACTTCCGTCACATGCGCCGCTTCAAATTGCGCGGGCGTTTCCGGCACCATCATATCGGCCATGTTCATGTGGCAGGAAGGGCACCAGGTAATCACCTTATCGCGCCCTGTCGCGTTGAAGGCCGCAACGGTGCGCCGGCCCATGGCTTCCGTGATGCGTGCATTTTGTTCGGTGGGTGAGCCACAGCAATGTGAAGGCCCACCGCGCGGCGCGGCATCCACGCCAACCGCTTCCAGAAACCGCGCGGTCAGGCGCAGGATATCGCCATGGCGCAGCAGATTGCAGCCATACCAAAACACCGCGCGTTCTGCCGGCAAGGGGTGATGCGTTACAGCCATTCCGCTTGCTCCTGTTCCGTCAAACCAAGCCGCGCAAAGCCTTTCACGCGCGCAGACCAGCCGCTATCCGTCTTTATCGGCAGCAGCGGCGCCCCATCCAAAGCGCCACGGGCACGCATGCCGGCGAAGCGCATCATCAGCGCGACATCCAGCTTTTCGGGGCAAGCACCATTACACGCAGCGCTGCGCGTACAAGCGCCAATCCAGGCGAGTGCCACCGGTGAAGCTTCCTCACCCAGCAGCAACGCGCGCATGCCGGATGCAACATAAGCCGGCTCAGCTTCAACCACGCCCGCGGCAAAGCGCGTCATGGGGCAGGCCTGCACGCAAGCGCCACAGGCGGTGCAGGCTTGCGCCATGCGCGCGCCTTCGGTCGCGATGCGCGCGGCCAGGCTCATGCCTTTGCGCCGATCACCGCAATGGCTTCAATTTCAATCCGCGTCAGTGGTGTGGTGAAGCTGGCGCCTCCAACGCAGGTGCTGGCGGGCGGCACAGCAAGCGGCGCCAGGATGCGCCGGCGCACCTCATCAAAGCCGGCATAATCGCGCATATCGGCCAAATAGGTATTCAGCTTCAGCACATCGGCGAAGCTGCCGCCTTCCTGCGCCAAGGCGCGGGTCAAGCGCGCGAAACATTCCTCGGCCTGCGCTTCCACGCCTTGCGTTTCAGCCGCACTGCCGCGCGCGGTCACGCCGGAACAGAAAACCAGCTTGGCACCGCCCGGCAAGGGCAGGCTGCGTGTGGAGGCAAAGGCGGGTTTGGGTGGGGCGGTTTCGGCCATGGCTGCATTCCTTGAAGACAACCCCAGCTTGCCGCGCCCTGCCCGCTCGACACAAGATCAATAACGGCGCAGCGGCACGCGCCAGGCCATGACGGAAGCCGCGCCCATTAGCACGGCGGCGATGATGAATAGCCCACGGAAGGGCTCGGCCAAGGCAGCGCGTAGCCTCGCCACGCCATCGCCACCCAAACGCGCGCCCAACCCGCCGAGATCGGTAACCAGCGCGGCGAAACCCTCGGTCAGCGCCGGCGTGAACAGGGCCATGGCGCCAAAGATCGCCGCCGCCGCCACAGCCGCCCCAAGCGCCGCGCCGAAATTGCGGGAAAACGCCACGCCGGCCGCCGCAGTGCCAAGCCGCCCCTGCCCCGCCGCCGCCTGCACCGTGGTCTGCACCACCGGATAGGATGTGCCGGACCCGAAAGTAGCCACCCCCAATAATGCCAGCATCAGCCATAGCGGCATGGCCGGCGCAAAAAATGCCAGCAGGCTCCAAATAATTGCCGCCACGGGCAGGCCGATACTGGGCCACAGCATCGCATGCCCGGTGCGTGCCACCATCTTGCCGGAGAAAAACGCGCCAAAAGATGAGCCAATCGCAATCGGCAAAAGCAATAGCCCGGCATTGGCCGGTTCCATCCCGCGCACAACTTGCAGCCAAAGCGGTAGGAAGGAAATCAGCCCCACCTGCGCCGCCACCACCAGAATGGAAAGCGTCAGCAGGCGCCAGATGCTAGCCTCGGCAAATAAGGGCAGCGGCAAAAGCGGTTGGGGCTGGCGGCGTTCCACGCGCAGCAAAGTGACACCAGCGAAAAGCGCCAGCGCTACCAAGCCCAGAATCAAGGGCAGATAGGCCGCATCAAAACGCCGCGCGCGATCCAGTGCCACCAAAGCCGCACCCATGGTCAGCACGAATAGAGCCAAGCCCAACCAATCAAAACGCCAACGCTGCCCGGCATGATCCGGCACAATATCGGGTAGGCGGCGCGCTATGTAAGCGCACACCAAGGGCAAGGGCAGCAGGAACCAGAAGATAAAGCGCCAGCCGAAAGCCTGGGTAATGAAGCCGCCCGCCACCGGCCCAAAGGCCGAGGCAAAGCCATAAGCACCCGCAATCCAGGCCTGGAATTTGCCGCGTTCGCGCGGCGGCACAGTCTCACCGATCAAGGCCTGGGTGAGCGTCAGCAGCGCGCCACCGCCAAAGCCTTGGATCACACGCGCAATGATCAGGCTTGGCAGATTGGGCGCCAGCGCGCAGCCGGCACAGCCCGTGAAGAAAATCGCCAGTGCCACAAACAATAAGCGCCGCCGGCCAAAGAAATCGCCAAGCTGCCCAAACACCGGCGCGGCGCAGGTGGCCGCCACCAGATAGGCAATCAGGATCCAGGAAACGCGTTCGATCCCGCCCATATCGGCGGCGATATCGGCAAGCGCTGTCGCGACAATGGTCTGATCAACAGCGGATAGAAAAATCACCAAGGCAATCGCCGGAAAGCCACGCAGGAACCGTGCGCGGAGTTCCGCCGCCGGATCAGCCGTCACCATAAGGTGCCGCCCAAACGGTTCAGGCGCTGCGCCCCATTTCCAGGAATTTATCGCGCCGGCGTGCGCGCAAGGTGGCACCATCCAAAGCGAGCAAGGGTGTCAGCAGCGCCTCAATCTTGTCACCCAGCACGGTGATCACTGTCGCAGGATCGCGATGTGCGCCGCCCAGCGGTTCAGGCACCACCAAATCCACCAGGCCAAGCTTGCGCAAATCATCCGCGGTCAGCTTCAGCGCCTCCGCCGCCGTTGCTGCCTGCGCCGCGTCTCGCCACAAGATGGAAGCGCAGCCTTCCGGGCTGATCACGGAATAAATCGCGTGCTCCAGCATGATGATGTGATCCGCCGCCGCCAGTGCAATCGCGCCACCGGAACCGCCCTCACCGATGATGGTCGCAATGAAGGGCACGGGTGCATCCAGCCCGGCTTCGATGGACCGCGCAATCGCCTCCGCCTGGCCGCGCGCTTCCGCATCAATCCCAGGAAAGGCGCCAGAGGTATCAACAAAGGAAAGGATCGGCAGGCTGAAGCGCCCGGCCAATTCCATCAGGCGGCGCGCTTTCCGGTAGCCCTCGGGCCGCGCCATGCCGAAATTATGCTTCACTCGACTATCGGTGTCATGCCCGCGTTCCGTCCCCAGCACCATCACGGCGCGGCCACGGAAGCGCCCCATGCCGCCCACCACCGCCGCATCATCCGCAAAGGCGCGGTCGCCCGCGAGCGGCGTGAAATCCTGGATCAGCGCGGCGATGTAATCTGTCGCATGCGGCCGGTCCGGGTGGCGCGCCACCTGCGCCTTCTGCCAGGGGGACAGCTTGGCATAGGTGGTCTTCAGCAGCGCTTGGGCTTTGTCGCCGAGGCGACCGATCTCCTCGGCTACATCAATGCCGCCGGCATCGGTGGTCCGACGAAGCTCCTCGATCTTGCCCTCAAGCTCGGCGATGGGTTTTTCGAAGTCCAGGAAGTGACGCATAGGGTTGGGTTAGCCGAAATCCGCCTGGGATGCGACCCCTCGTTTAGACAAGGGGTGGTGTTCGGCGACCAGACTGCGCAGCCGTTCCTCCAGCACCTTGGTGTAGATTTGGGTGGTGCCTATATCCGCATGGCCCAACAGGATTTGCAGGCTGCGCAAATCCGCGCCCCGTTGAAGAAGGTGTGAGGCAAAGGAATGGCGCAGAACATGCGGGCTGACCCGGGCGGGATCCAGCCCCGCGGCCAGTGCTACCTCCTTCAAAATCAACCCGAGCCCCTGGCGCGTAACATGCCCCCCCGCCCCACGCGACGGGAACAGAAACCGGCTGGGCTTGCCCTTTTCCTCGGGCTGGGCAGCCAGGGCCAAGGCCCGGGCGCGTTCGGAAACCGGCACCAGCCTTTCCCGCCCACCCTTGCCGCGCACCGCAATCAGGGGGGCGCCGGGGCGGAGCGCCGCCGCCGGCAGGCTGACCAATTCGGTAACGCGGAGCCCGCTGCAATAGAGCATTTCGACCACCGCTGCCGCCAAAGTCCCGCGTTTGCCGGGGAGCGCTGCGGCGGCGGTGATCAGTGCTTCCACCTCCTCCTCGCGCAGCGCTTTCGGCAGGCTTTGCGGCAGGCGGGGGGCTTCCAGCAATTCTGAGGGGTCGTCAGCGCGAACGCCCTCTCGCAGCAGGAATTGATGGAATTGGCGGATGGCGGAAAGCCGCCGTGCCTGGGTGCGCGCGGCCAGGCCCTGGGCTGCGAGGCCCGCCAGCCAGGCACGCAAAAGGGCGCTATCGGCGCCATGCAGCGCCACCCCTTTGGCGGTGGTGAAAGCCGCGAAATCCTCAAGATCGGTGCGATAGGCGGCCAGCGTATTGCGCGCCGCGCCACGTTCAGCCACCAGCATTTCCAGAAAAGCCTCAACATGGCGGGAAAGCCCCGCCCGGGCGGCTGCAGGTTTAGCGCCCGCGGAAGCGATCATTGGGGATGGTGCGCTCCACGGCCTGAGGCGTCACGCTGGGCGGAAAGGCGCCAAGCAGGATCAGGCCCACGGCAAAAAGGCCAAGCACCACGGCAGCAACCAGCAGAATCGGGTTACGGAACATGCTGGCGGCTCGGCTCCCTCTCGCTTTCCTGAAATCGTGCTAACGCTCAGTCCCAAGATGCGCAACTCTATCTTTGATGATGCCCTGCCGAGCCTGCCGGAACCCGCCGCAAAGCGTGATCCGGCGCGGCCCAGTATTGTCCTGGTTGGGCTGCCGGGGGCGGGGAAATCCGCGCTCGGGCGGCGGCTGGCCGGGCTTTTGGGCCTGCCTTTTCGAGACGCCGACACGGAAATCGAGAACGCCGCCGGCATGCCGATTACGGAAATCTTCGCCCGCTATGGTGAGCCGCATTTCCGGGATGGTGAGCGGCGCGTGATTTCCCGCCTGCTGGCCGGCCCGCCTTTGGTGCTGGCAACCGGCGGTGGCGCCTTTGCCGATGCCGCCACGCGCGCTGCGATTCGCGCGAGCGGCGCCATTTCCATCTGGCTGAAATGCCCGCTTTCGGTGCTGATCCGCCGGGTCGCGGGGCGGGAACATCGCCCCATGTTCCTGAACGCCGATCCGGCCGAGGTCCTGCAGCGCCTGATGAACACCCGCCACCCGCTTTATGCCGAGGCCGACATCACGCTCTCCTGCAATGATGAGAGCCTGGATGTCACCACCCGCCGCCTGGAGCAAGCCTTGAAGACCCATCATCCGTCCGAACGCGTGCCCGTTGGCCTTGGCGAACGCGCTTATGAAGTGCTGGTCGGGCAGGGTTTGCTTGCGCGTGCCGGCGGCTTGCTGGCGCAGGTGCTGCCCGCCAAGCGCGTGGCGATTATCTCGGACGCCACGGTAGCACCTATTCATTTGCCGGGTTTGCGCGCCGGTTTGCAGGAAGCGGGCTTTGCCATTGCGGCAGAACTGACGGTCCCGCCCGGGGAGGCCAGCAAGGATTTTGGCCGGCTGCATGGGCTTTTGGATGATCTGCTTTCGGCGGGGGTTGATCGGCGCACATCGGTTATTGCGCTTGGCGGCGGCGTGGTGGGGGATTTGGCGGGCTTTGCCGCGGCAATTGCGATGCGCGGCCTGCCTTTCGTGCAAATCCCGACAACGCTGCTGGCGCAGGTAGATAGCAGCGTTGGCGGCAAGACCGGGGTGAATTTGAAGGCCGGGAAGAACCTCGCCGGCGCCTTTCATCAACCTAGGATCGTGCTGGCCGATACGGATACGCTTAGCACCCTGCCGCCACGTGAATTGCGTGCGGGTTATGCGGAAGTAGCCAAGCACGGGTTGTTGCAGGGCGAATTCTGGCATTGGTGCGAAGCCAATGGCCAGGCGGTGGTGGCGAGGGACGCCGCCGCATTGACCATTGCCGTGGTTGAATCCTGTAAACTGAAGGCCGCCGTGGTAGCCGCGGATGAGCGTGAGGAAAGTGCCGAGGGCGGGCGCGCCTTGCTCAATCTTGGCCACACCTTTGGACACGCTTTGGAAGCGGAAGCGCGCTTTGATGGTTCTGTTTTGCATGGTGAGGCTGTGGCGGTCGGGCTTGGCCTGGCGGCCTCACTTTCCGCGCGGCTTGGCCATTGCAGCCAGGAATGGCCTTCGCGCGTGATTGCGCATCTGGCCGCCTGCGGCCTGCCCGCGCGCATCACGGATCTGCCGCGCCGCTTCACGGTGGAGGCTTTGCTCGGGCGCATGGCGAAGGATAAGAAAAACCGCGACGGCAAGATGCGCTTCGTGCTGCTGCGCGGCCCTGGTGACTGCTTCACCAGCAGCGATGTGCCGGCGGAGATGGTGGAGAAATTGTTGCGGGATGAGGGGGCGGGGTGAGCAGACGCCTTTAGCCTTGATTTAAGAAATATCACCTTCCGTACGCATGGCCGCCGTTGAGCGCAATGGCCTGCGTTACCTCCGCCCGACAATTAGATGATTCGTTTTTCTTTCGTAATTCTGAAAACTAATCCTTTAAGGGTAGCCCCGTTTGGAATTCAAGCTTGACGAAGGTCACCAATTAAACGAATCTGAAGATCAATCGGAGAAGTCGCTTGCGCAAACCTCGGATTTACATTGACGGGTTCAACCTGTCTCTTGAACAGGGGACCGGCATTGCAACATATGCGCGGAACCTTTCTTTCGCCTTGCGCGACCTTGGGGCGGAGGTTGGTGTTCTATACGGCACTCCGAACTCTACAATCAGCTTTCATTCCATAATGCGCGAAATCGCTTTTTTCGAGCGGCGCCTAAGCAAACAGTCATTGCTTGAAAAAAACTTGATTGATTTGTGGTGGGCCATGACCCTCCACTTTGGAGACATCGCGACGCAGGTACCAGTGACGGATCGCGTCATTCGCGATACTTTCCGTGATCGCCTTCCCCATTTCGACCATATCTGGAACGTTCATCAACTTTTTCAAAAGGGGGACCTCTATGGCAAGTGGTTTGGCCGGCAAATGAATGTCTATTTTCGTGAAACTCCGGACATCATGCATTGGACCTATCCCTTGGCGCTCCGCGTCTCCAATGCCAAGAATATCTACACTTTGCATGATCTTGTGCCGCTGCGTCTGCCCTATACTACGGCAGACAATAAACGTTACTATTTCCGCCTGATCCAGCGCCTGACCAGAAGCGCAGATCACATCGTAACGGTGAGTGAGGCTTCGAAAAAAGACATCATCAATCTTTTCGGTATTCCGGAGACACGCATCACCAATACCTATCAGGCCGTTGAAATCCCCGTAGGCTATCGCGACAAGCCCATCAGCGATGTTAAAAACGACGTGGAAGGTACATTCGGCTTAAATTACAAAAACTATTTCCTTTTCATCGGCGCCATTGAGCCCAAGAAAAATGTCGGACGCATGATTGAAGCCTATCTTGCTTCAGGGGTAACCGACCCGCTTGTCATCGTGGGCAAAAAGGCATGGAAATCCGAGGAAGAGCTACGTCTGATTTCGGATAATGAGCATGTCCGATATTCGCTGACCAATGGCAATCAAAACGAAAGCCGCTTCCGCGTTCTACTGGTTGACTACGCCTCCTTCCCCCTTTTGGTAAGCCTGATCCGCGGCGCAAAGGCCGTGCTTTTCCCATCGCTTTATGAGGGCTTTGGCCTGCCGGCTTTGGAAGCCATGTTCCTTGGTACACCTGTCCTTACCTCCAATACGGCCTCCATGCCCGAAGTCGTCGGAAATGCGGCCTTACAGGTGGACCCCTATGACACGCGCGCCCTGGTTGAGGGGATCCGCGCGCTCGATTCTGATGCTGATTTGCGCGGTCGTCTAACGGAAGCTGGACCTATTCAGGCGCAGCAATTCTCCCCCGAACGCTATCAAGCGCGGCTGGCCGAAGTATATGGCAAATTCACCAAGCTTTCGAGATAACATTGGTATGATTCGAAAACTGTTTCGGAAGCTGCGGAGATATGCTGAAACCCGCGTGCTCCGCGCTGAACCCACCTTCGAAATTCCCGTCTTCTTCAAGTCAGAGGGCGACAGGTTGCGTGATGATCAGCGCTGGGTCGAAGCCGCCGCCTCATACGCCACATATCTTGAAACCCACGCGGATGACTGGCCAATTTGGGTACAGCGCGGTCATTGCCTCAAGGAAGCCGGTGACCTAACGGGTGGGCTGGCCGCGTATCATCAAGCGTTGATCCATGCGCCAAATGACAGTGACCTGCATTTGCAGATTGGTCATGCACTCAAGCTTCTGGGGCAGCCGAAGGAAGCGCTCGATGCCTATCGTATTACCTTGGCACTGGATCCCGAAAATCGCGATGCGCGAGCAGAGCCCATTACGCCAGAACATCTTTTGGCTCCTGCGGAAGTGGCGCGTCAAAAAGCAAGCCAACCGCGTTCAACGCGCTTGATGTTTGATATCACCGATCTGGTCCAATACATGAAGGAATGGCGTATCCCAACCGGAATTCAGCGGGTGCAGCTTAATGTCATTCATCATGCCCTGACGGTCTTTGCGGAACGGACCAATCCAATCATCATTCATTTCGATCCGAAGCTTGGTACCTGGCTTCCGATCAGCAGGGATACCTTCTTCGCCTTGCAAGATGCCGCCCAATCAAGTGATGGCCTGGACGAGGGAGATTTTCTCGCGCTTTTTGAAACGTCGGATTTCGCTGTCGAGAATGAAGCGGCTTTCGAACGGCAGTTGGAAGAAAATGACGTCATATTGGTGAATCTTGGCAGTTCATGGTGGATCGAGAACTATTTCCTTAAGATCAGGGAACTGCGCAAGAAATACGGGATTCGGTATGTACCGATGATTCACGATGTCATTCCGCTCATGATGCCGGAACATTGCGCCGAAAGACTGGTGGAGGAATTCAGCCAATGGTTTTCAACCCTGGTGCTGGAGGTTGATGGCGCAGTCACAAATTCCCAATGGTCAGCCATGGACATAAGGCATCACGCCTCAAGGTTGCTGCCTGATTTTAACCTGCCTGTGCATCCCGTCGCACTCAATGGTGACATGCGACGCTATCTTTCCGAACGCGACGTCGCGCCCATTGATTCGCTACGCCACATCCTGCCGCCAGCCGCGAGCTTTGTTCTGTGTGTAAGCACCCTCGAAAGCCGCAAGAACCACCTGCTTTTGTTCAAGGCTTGGGAAGCCCTGCTCGACAAACATGATATGGCGTCCATTCCCCTTCTGATATGCCTTGGAAAATCCGGCTGGCTTTTTGAAGAAGGGGCTGAATTCCTGCGCAGCCGGCCTGCGCTGAACAGCAGGATATTGCTCATTTCAAGCGTCAGCGACAGCGCGTTGGAAACGCTTTATCGCGATAGTCTTTTCATCGTTTTCAACAGCTTTTATGAAGGCTGGGGGCTGCCAGTTACTGAAAGTCTTTCCTATGGCACGCTGCCATTGGTTTCCTGCAACACTTCACTCAGTGAAGCAGGCGGCCGTGCCGCAATCTATTTCCGGGCAGATGATGTCAATGACTTGGTGGCCAAGCTAGAACTACTGATCTTCAATGACGAAAAAAGACTGGAACTGCGCGATCATGCCCGCGCCAACGCCAATCTACGAGAATGGCGCGCTGTGGCGGAGGATTTCATTGAGAAAATCCTGAAGATCGAAGCCTCAGCCGCCGCAAGGCAGGAAGCATTGCTGCGCGCTCCCATTGGGCGTCCTATCCATCTCGGCAAATCGGATGCCATGGTACCCAGTCTCGATCTTGCCATGGCAAATCTGCTGCGTGATGGGCTGAATTGGCACAGGCTGGAAGATTGGGGCTGCTGGACAGCACCAGGCACTGCTATGATCCGACTGCCACTGCCGGATGAAGCCTTGGGACAAGATCTTTTGCTTTATCTTCGGCTGCGCGGCACCGCTGTGGATACTTCGATCAGGATCCAGTGCAGCATTGATGGAAAGCCTTTGTCTGAACCTGTCCAACGCGTGATCGGCGATGGCACCCGCCACAGCCTTGGCTTCCGGTTCCGGTCAGACTCACGGAACCTGACCTTGGCCATAGATGCTGAGGAGGGAAGTTCGCTCGGCCCAGGCGATCGGGATGTTGGTATCGGGGTCACACATGTCATGATCTGCCGTGCCGATGATCTGAAGGCCAGGCAGGATTTCATGATGCGCTTTCCTGAATTACAGGAACGCATCCGGCTGGAACAAAATGGGGTGTTGGAAGTGACAGAGTTGCAGTCACGTTAGATGTGTATAACCGCCAAGCTTGAATGAGGGAATGTCGCCCATGCTGAGCGAACCTGGCCATTATGATTATATGCCGTGGCGCAGACGCCCACGCATCACTTGGCCCAATGGCGCACGCATCGCCTTTTGGGTCGCACCCAATATCGAACATTATGAGCTTGACCCGCCGCCCAATGCGCGGCGTATGCCCTGGACACGGCCGCAACCCGATGTGCTTGGCTATTCCTGGCGCGATTACGGCAATCGCGTTGGTTTCTGGCGCATGGCGGATGTCATGGCGCGGCATGGGGTGCGCGGCAGTGTTTCGCTCAATGTCGCGGTCTGTGATCATTATCCTGAAATCATCGAACGCTGCTGCGATTTGGGCTGGGAGTTGTTCAGCCACGGCACCTATAACACCCGCTACTTCTACGGCATGAATGAAGATCAGCAGCGCGCCGTCATTCGCGAGAACCGCGAAACCATCAAGCGCGCCAGCGGTCAAGAATTGGATGGCTGGCTCACCCCCGCCATTTCCAATGATGAAACCACCCAGCATCTTCTGGCGGAAGAAGGCATAAAATATACGCTGGACATGCTGCATGATGATCAACCCACGCCGATCAAGGTGCGGAGCGGCCATTTGATCAGCATTCCCTATTCGCTTGAAATCAATGATGTGCCGCTGCTGGCCATGCGCAATACACCGCCCGAACGTTTTGCCGCCATCTGCAAGGCGCAATTCGACCAGCTTTATGAAGAAGTCGCGGAAAGCGGCACCGTGATGTGCATGCCGCTCCATCCCTTCCTGATCGGCCAGCCGCATCGCATCAAGGCTCTCGATGATGTGCTTCGCCATGTGGTGCGTCATGACAAGGTCTGGCTTGCCACGGGGCGAGAGATCGCCGCCTGGTACACAGAACATCATTTGGCGGAAGCCCAATCCTGGATCGCGGGGGGGACACCATGAAGGGTTTGCCTGAAGACTATCTGCACTATCCGCACCGCCGGCGCGGGATGGATCATGATATCTATCCCTTCCGCGTGCTGCCTGCTGCGAAGCCGGTTTCTTGGCCAAATGGCGCGCGCGTTGCGGTGTGTATCGTCGTCCATATGGGCCATTTCCCGATGGATATGCCGCTCAAGCCCTTCATCGCGCCGGGCGGCATGGAAAGGCCCTATCCTTCCTATTGGGATTTTACTTTGCGCGACTACGGCAATCGCATTGGCGTTTATCGGCTGATGAAGTCGCTTACTGCGCGTAGCCTGCCTGCCACGGCGTTGCTCAGCGCGGTGCTGGCGCGCCGCTATCCGGTGTTGATGGATGATCTTGCGGCGGCGCAATGGGAAATTGCCTGTGCGGGCTTGGATATGGGCCGGCTACACCACAGCGGCGTGGCGCTGGAAGAAGAACGCGCCACGGTGCAGGAAGCTGCCAGTCTGTTACGCACACGCTTCGGCGCGGCGGTGCGCGGCTGGCATTCGCCGGCGCATTCCGAATCAAGCCATACCTTGCGCCTGGTCGCGGAAGCCGGCTTCAGCTTCACCACCGGCTGGGCGAATGACGACATGCCCTATGTCATGACCACCGATGCCGAGCGCCTGATCTGCATGCCTCTGTCGCAGGATTTGTCAGATCAACGCATGCTGCACCAGCAGCATTTGGCCACCGAGGATTTCACCAATTCCATCCTGACCGCGCATGAGACGCTAGATCGGGAAGCACAGGAAACCGGCTGTGGACGCATTCTGGTAGTGCCGGTGACAACCTGGCTCATGGGCGTGCCGCATCGCAGCCGCGCCTTCAATACCATGCTGGATGGCATCATGGCCCGCGGCGGCATCTGGCCCGCCAGCATGGGCCAAATCGCGGATCATTGGCGCGCGCAAAACCCAGGCTAATCCTGGGGCGCGCCCATGACATAGGGCTTCAGCGCAGCATTGATCATGGCGTGGGTTGGTGTTGGTACGCCAAGCACGCGGCCCAACGCCACGACCTTGCCTGACAGCCATGGCAATTCGATGCGATTGCCGCGAATCAAATCCACCGCCATTGAAGCGCGCATGCCGGCCGGCGCGCCCGTGGTGAATTTCATGCTGCGTTCCAGCACATCATCCGGCAGCCACACGCCCTTGGCACGAGCAAGGGCGATCACTTCCTCAAACCCAGCGCGGAAATAGGGCGCGATATCGGGGTCATCGCGCAATTCACCAAGCGGGCGGCGTGTGAGGGCTGTCATGCCGGAATTCGTCGCCAGGATAATGAATTTCAGCCAAAGCTCGGTCAGGATGCGATCACTCAGAGTCGCGTCAAAACCCGCGCGCTGGCACCATTCCAGAAATGTCTTGCCGCGCGGCGATATGCTGCCATCCAACTCGCCAAAGGCAAGGCGCATGAAGGTGCCGGTCTGGCGAATAACGCCTGGCGCATCAATGGTGGCACTGATTTGTGCGACACCGCCCATCACCGCTTTCGCACCCAGAATGGGGATCAGCCTTTCGCTAGAATCAATGCCGTTCTGCAAAGGCAGCACGGCCGTATCCGGTCCGATCATGGGGCGGATGGCCTCACCAGCGCTTTCCACATCCCAAAGCTTAACGCAGAACATCACCAGATCCACTGTCCCGATGCTGGTGGGATCATCGGTGGCTTTAGTGGGCACAAGATGCGTCTCACCCCGGCCACCCATAATGCGCAGGCCGTCGCGCTGCATAGCCGTCAGATGGGCGCCGCGGGCGATAAAGGTCACATCCGCGCCCGCCTTGGCCAAGGCCGCGCCGAAACCACCGCCAACACCGCCCGTCCCCATCACCGCAATACGCATGTCAAATCTCCTGCAACGGCCTTCAGTGTATCGCTGCGCGGCAAGCCTGTCATGTCGGTGCGAAGCGCAGTTTCCCGCTCGAATCCCGCGCGCCTTCGCGGTATAATGCGAAAACTTCAGCCCCAAGCCCCAGGACGAGCATGGCCTTCGCGCAGCATATCGGCACAACGCGCTATGTCTTCCCCGATCTGAAGACATTGCTTGCGCGCGCCACGCCCTTTCGGTCCGGCGATGCCCTGGCCGGCGTTGCTGCGGAAAGTGCTGAGGAACGCATTGCCGCGCAGCGCGCCTTGGCCGATCTGCCGCTCACGCATTTCCTTTCGGAAAGCGTGGTCCCTTATGAAGCGGATGAGGTCACGCGGCTGATCCAGGACAACCATGACAAGGCGGCCTTCGCCCCGATCCGCAGCCTGACAATTGGTGGTTTGCGCGATTGGCTGCTGGCCGATGCCACCGATAGCGCAACCCTTACGGCGCTGGCCCCAGGCGTGACACCGGAAATGGTCGCGGCAACGTCCAAAATCATGCGCGCGGCGGATTTGATCACGGTCGCGGCGAAATGCGAGAATGTCGCACGCTTTCGCAATACCATCGGCCTCAAAGGGCGGCTTTCCATCCGTCTGCAGCCCAATCACCCCACCGATGATCCACGCGGCATCGCGGCCGCTACTCTGGATGGGCTATTGCTCGGCGCTGGCGATGCGGTGATTGGCGTCAATCCCGCCACTGACAATGTAGAAGCGGTGCTGCGCATTCTGGAAATGCTGGATCGGCTGCGCCTGGCTTATGATATTCCAACGCAAAGCTGCGTGCTGGCGCATGTCACCACCACGATGCGCGCCATGGATCTCGGCGCACCGGTTGATCTGGTGTTTCAATCCATCGGCGGTACGGAAGGCGTCAATCGTTCCTTCGGTGTTGATCTGGCGCTATTGGCGGAAGCACATGAACAGGCGCTGTCGCTCAAGCGCGGCAGCCTTGGGCAGAATGTCATGTATTTCGAAACCGGCCAGGGCAGCGCGCTGAGTGCGGATGCGCATCACGGCGTGGATCAACAAACCCTGGAAGCGCGCGCCTATGCCGTGGCGCGGCGCTTTTCACCGTTGCTGGTAAACTCAGTGGTGGGTTTCATCGGTCCGGAATATTTGTTTGACGGCAAGCAGATTCTGCGTGCGGGGCTGGAAGATCATTTCTGCGGCAAGCTGCTTGGCCTGCCGATGGGGGTTGATGTTTGCTACACCAACCATGCGGAAGCGGATCAGGATGACATGGATGCGCTGCTGACGTGCCTTGCCGCGGCAGGGGTTACTTACGTGATGGGCGTGCCGGGGGCGGATGATGTCATGCTCGCTTATCAGTCCACTTCCTTCCATGATGGGCTTTATGCGCGCGCCGCACTCGGCAAACGCCCCGCGCCGGAATTTGAAGATTGGCTGAACCGCATGGGCATTGGCAGCACAACAGAAGCGATCCCTGCGCGCCTGTCACCCGCGCTGATCGGTCTTGCATGAACACGCCCAGCAAATGGCGCGATCTACGCCGCTTCACTGATGCGCGCGTAGCACTTGGCCGCGCTGGCAATGCGCTACCCACCGCCGCACATCTGGATTTTCAGGAGGCACATGCGCGCGCGCGCGATGCGGTCTGGTCCAGTTTGGATACGGCAAAACTTAAAGCGGAACTCTCGCCCATTGGTCTGCCCATTCAACGCATGACAAGCCAGGCGGAGGAACGCCGACGCTTTCTGTTGCGCCCTGATCTTGGCCGCCGTTTGCCGGAAGGCATCGCCCTGCCAAGGGCGCCAGGCTGCGTCGCGCTTGTGGTGGCGGATGGGCTTTGCGCAAGTGGCGTGCAGCAACAGGCCCCTGCATTGCTAAGCGTATTGGTCCCGGCACTCAACAAGGCGGGCTTCACTCCAGGCCCGATCATCATTGCCGAACAGGCGCGCGTCGCACTTGGGGATGATGTGGCAGAAGGAATGGAAGCCGCAGCCGTGGTGGTGCTTATTGGCGAAAGGCCCGGCCTTTCCGCGACTGACAGCATGGGCCTTTATCTGACCTGGGCAGCGCGGCGCGGCACCAATGATGCCATGCGCAATTGCATCAGCAATATCCGCCCAGGCGGGCTCAGCGCTGATGTCGCCGCCGCCAAGGCGCTGTGGCTATTGGCCGAAGCGCGCAAGCTTGGCGCCACCGGCGTAGCGCTCAAGGATGAAATGCCGAACCATTATCGGCTGACGTGACTGCGCTACCTTTCAGCTTGTCGCGCGCAGCAACTTGCCTGGCAGCGCGCCCGTATCATGCCCCGCTTCGCGAATGGGCTTGCCGGCAACCAGCGTCATGTCATAGCCATCAACGCGCTGCACCAAACGCCGCCCACCCGCGGGCAGATCATAGATCATCTCAGGGTGATACAAACGCAGCGCATCGAAATTGATGATGTTCACATCAGCCACCGCACCGGGCGCCAGCCGCCCGCGATCCTTAAGGCCGAAGAAATCCGCGGTCTCACTGGTTTGGCGCTTCACCACGAATTCCAAGGGCAGGCCATCGCCGCGCTTCCGATCGCGCGCCCAATGCGTCAGCATGAAGCTTGGCGTGGAGGCATCGCAAATCACGCCGCAATGCGCACCACCATCGGAAAGGCCAAGCACGGTCGCCTTATCCATGTTCATTTCGCGCACGACAGAAAGATCACCCGTCACGTAATTCGTAACCGGGAAATACAGCATCCGCTCGCCATCAGCGCCCACCAGGAAATCATAGCAATAGGAAGCCGGATCCTGCCCGGCCTTGGCGGCGAGGGCGGCAATGCTGCGCTCCCGCGGCGGTTCATAATCCGGCGGATCGCCCAATTCGAACATATTGTCCCAACGCGTCGCGATCTGGCGCGACAATGGCGGCAGCACATCGAGCAACCGCTTCGATGCTTCTTCGGAAAGGATTTTCCGCCGCATCTCCGGATCACGCAGCCGCGCCAATTGCTCGGCCGGCGGTAGCCCCGCCAGCGCCGCAAAGCTTTCGCGCAGTGCAAAGGGATTGAGCGAAGTCGTCAGCCCCAGAATCAGCCCCACCGTGCGCCCCGCAACCTGCGCGGCAAGGCTCAGCCCCTCGGCGCGCGCATCATGAACGCCCTGCATCAGGCGCTTCCACCGTTGCGGGTCATAGGCGCGGTCGGTCAGCAGGAACCAAACCGGGCGCTTGGTGGATTTCGCCACTTCGCGCAGCCAGCGGAATTCCGCAGCCTCATCCTCAAAATCGCTCAACATGCCGAAAGTGCCGCGCCCGGCCTTGCCCATGGCGCGGCCGATGGCGAGCAATTCCTCTTCTTCCGCATAACGGCCTGGCACCAGATCACCGGCCAAGGTCTTGTGCTGATCCGTGCGCGATGTGGTGAAGCCGAAGGCACCGGATTCCAGCGCTTCCTGAGTCAGTCGCGCCATGGCTTCAATATCATCGCCTGTCGCGTTTTCGCGATTCAATCCGCGATCACCCATCACGTAAACGCGCAAGGGATGATGCGCGAGCTGCGCACCGATATTCAGCGTGCGCGGCATCGCTTCCAAAGCGTCAAGATATTCGGGGAAGCTTTCCCAATTCCATTTCAACCCCTCGGTCAGCGTAATGCCGGGGATGTCCTCCACACCTTCCATCAGATCAATCAGCGCCTGATGGTGGCTTTTCTGCACTGGCGCAAAGCCAACGCCGCAATTCCCGAAAAGCAGAGTCGTCACGCCATGCCAAGATGAAGGTGCGAGCTTCGGGTCCCATGTAGCCTGGCCATCATAATGCGTATGCACATCCACCCAGCCGGGTGTCACCAGCCGGCCTTCTGCAGCAACATCGCGCCGCGCCGGGCCGGCCTTGCCGCCCACCTGCGTGATGCGGTCGCCATCAATCGCGACATCGCCGGTGTAGCGCGGCGTGCCGAGCCCATCCACAATGGTGCCGCCGCGAATAACGATATCATGCATGGTGCTTCTCCATCCGGCTTGGTGCTGGCCAGGAATGCCCTGGGGACGCCGGTCTAAGGGCTCAGGCTAACCAAAGCCCCCCGCCCCGGCAAGCATGCGCTGGCTTGCCCGCCCCCCTGGCGCTGTCTAGCCTGCCCCATCCGCCGGGGCGCGCCGCTTTCGGCAGTAATGAAGATGAGGAAACCCGCATGAGCACGCCCAAGAAACAGCGCTTCCCCGATTTGACACTCGAAACCATGAGCGCGGAGCAACGCGCCGCGGCTGAGGGCATTATCAAAGGCCCGCGCGGCGGCCTGCGTGGCCCCTTCAATGCCTGGCTCCGCAGCCCGGTTTTTGCCGATAGGATGCAGAAGGTCGGTGAGTATCTGCGCTTCAATAGCTCGATCCCCACTGATTTGAATGAATTCGCCATCCTGATCACGGCGCGGGTCTGGACCAGCCAATATGAATGGTATGCGCATCACGCCATGGCGATGAAGGCTGGCTTGCCGCCCGCAATTGCGGCAGACTTGGCCGCCGGCCGCCGCCCCGCCGGCATGACGGAAGATCAACGCCTGGTCTATGAATTTTGCACTGAACTGCACCGTGATCATGGCGTATCGGACGCAACCTTCGCCGCTACTGCCGCGCGATTCGGCGAACAGGGTGTGGTCGATTTGATTGCCGTGAGCGGCTATTACGTCACCGTATCCATGACGCTGAACGTCGCGGAAGTGCAAATCCCGCCTGAGGCGACGCCACTGCCGCCATTACCGAAAGCATAGGAAGGCGATGGGGCGGCACGCGTCCGCCCCCACCAAATTGGTTCAGCTACGCACCAGCGAACAGCCACCATCCGCCACGGAACGGAAGGCCTCCTCAGCCGCGCTTGTCTGCAAGAGCTTGTAGTAGTCATGCTTGTGCTTGCTTTCAGCAGGCGTCTTCACTTCAAACAAATAAGCCGGGTGAAGCTTGCGGCCATCAGCACGGATAGTGCCCCGGCCGAAGGCGTCGTCTTGCGTCGGCATGGCCTTCATGCGTTCCACAACGGCGCGCCCATTGGCCTTGGCAGGCGCCGCACCCAGTTCGGCGACCGCCTTCAGGTAATGCAGGGTTGCCGAGTAATCCCCTGCCTGCGCCATGGTTACCGGCGTATCCACACCAGAATTAGCAAGGACGCGTCGCGCGAGATTTCGCGTCTGGTCATTCATGTCCCAATAATAGGAAGCGGTGCAAACCAGACCCTGCGCGGTCTCAAGCCCAAGCGCATGCACATCCGTGATGAACATGAGCATAGACGCAAGCTTGATACCCCGGCGTGTAATGCCGAATTCCGCCGCCTGCTTGATGCAGTTGCTGGTATCAGTACCTGCATTGGCAAGGCCAATCACCTTTGCCCGGCTGGCTTGCGCCTGCAGAATGAAGGAGGAGAAATCCGTCGTCCCTGGGAAGGGCGTACGCACTTGTCCAACAACCCGACCACCAGCTGCGCGCACAAAGGCTGCCGTATCGCGTTCCAGCGCATGGCCGAAGGCGTAATCCGCCGTGATAAAGAACCAGCTATCACCACCCGCGCGCACCATGGCGGCACCAGTGGACTTCGCCAGCATATAGGTATCATAGACCCAATGAATTGTGTTGGCGTTGCACGCACGGCCTGTGAGATCCGAAGTCGCAGTTGAGGTTGCAATCGCCACCTTGTTTTTCTCACGCGCCAATTCAGAAACGGCGAGCGCTACGGAAGACGCGGCAAGGTTGAGGACCATATCCACACCATCGCGGTCAAACCATTGCCGCGTGATATTTACCCCAACATCCGGGCGGTTCTGATGGTCTGCCACCACCAGCTCAACATTCAGCCCGCGCGGCGCCATTTCCTGCATGGCGAGACGTGTTGCGGAAATGCTGTTCGGGCCGTTCAAGTCGCGATAGGGGCCGGACATATCCGAAAGCAGCCCGATCTTGATGGTATTCGCGGCCTGGGCATGCGCACTCTGCCAGGGCAGCGCGCCAAACGCTGCAGCTCCGCCGGCGGCGGAAAGGACGGAACGTCTTTCTAAGGTCATGGTATTTCCTCTCTTCTCCCTGATGCCTGGTAAAAAGCCCCCAGAGGGGAGCCTCTTACCCCAGGCGCCGGCTGAAATCCATGCCTATTCCGCCGCCATGCGGCTGGCGGGTGGGCGGAAGGCCGGGATCACGTGCTGGGCAAAAAGCGTCAGGCTGCGCAGGATTTTCTCATGCCCGTAATA
>Ga0315899_10001001_pt1 | contig 32953 bp, 24 predicted proteins | sample LakEriMetagenome_2_FD_203518 | JGI IMG/M metagenome (GOLD analysis project Ga0315899, IMG submission 203518) | Freshwater fungal communities from buoy surface, Lake Erie, Ohio, United States - Buoy 4 MA112 | ecosystem: Environmental > Aquatic > Freshwater > Lake | place: USA: Lake Erie, Ohio...
AGTCGAAAAACAAGACGTTATTTATATTTGTAACTATGAACATGAAAAAAATCATCTTTTTGGCCTTGCTTTCTGTTGTATCCGTTGATGTTTTAGCGCAAGATCCAACCTTTACTCAGTTCTATGCGAATCCAATTTATTTAAACCCAGCACTTGCCGGATCTACGGGTTGTCCTAGGGTTGCAATGAATTATCGAAACGAATGGCCACAGCTCACAGGAAACTATATAACCTATAGCTTGGCATATGATAGCTATGTTAAAAGCATTTCTGGCGGACTTGGATTTATTGCAACACATGACCAACAAGGACGTGGTACGATTTCAACCACCATGGTTGGAGCGATTTACTCCTATAATTTACGTGTTAATCGTAAGTTCTCTATGATGTTTGGCGCAAGAGCAGCGTATTATCAAAAATACTTAGATTGGAGTAAATTAACGTTTGGCGACATGATTGACCCACGAAGAGGATTTATCTACCAAACTGGGGATGTTCCACGAGGAAATGGTAAACGCGGTTACTTCGATGCTTCTGCTGGTTTTGTTGGATATACTGATATCTTTTATTTCGGTGGTGCAATTCATCACTTAAATAGGCCCGATGAATCAATGATTTTAGGAAGCAGCAAGTTACCTATGCGATTTACAGGTCATGCCGGAGCTAACATCAAATTGGGAAGAAACAAATTTTCCAACTCTACCTCTATCATGCCGAACGTAATTTATCAATACCAAAATGGATTCCAAGAGTTGAATGTTGGTACTTATATTAAGTACGAGAACTTTACGGCCGGTGTTTGGTACCGAAATCGTGATGCCTTTATTTTATGCTTAGGAATTTCAACCCCTAAATTCAAAGTAGGTTATTCATACGACATCACCGTTTCTAAATTAGGTAACGGGGTTTCTGGAGGTTCTCATGAAGTATCTCTTGGATTCAACTTCGCATGTAAGAAAAAACCTAAAAACTTTAGAAAGATAAGCTGTCCTTCGTTCTAATAGACGGTCGCTTCATAAACCTTTCTTCCACGAACATAGGTTACTAGAGAACTATTCTTTATAGGAATTGATGTTTCATTAAATGGTTTTGCACTAACGAAAAAAGTGGCCTCCATGCCTTGAATTAACATACCGCGTTCTGCTTCACTGAAAGAAGCGAATTGAGGCCAAATGGTCATCCCTTTTAATGCTGTATTTAAATCTAAACCTTCTTCCACAAAAAAACCGTTTGTAGGATAATCATTTTTATCCGTTCTGAGGACCGCTGCCCTCAAGGTTAAAAACGGATTAATGTCTTCCACTGGAAAATCTGTCCCCAAGGCTAACATGCCAAACTGGTTATACAAAGAGCGATATGCATAAGCACCCTTCATTCGATTCTTTCCGAGCCTGTTTTCTGCCCAGTCCTGATCGGATGTTGCATGGGTTGGTTGAACGGACGGAAAAATGGCATAATCACCAAAAAAATGTAAATCCAAGGGGTCAACTACCTGTGCGTGCTCAATTCGCCAGCGATGATCCGGATTTTGTTCGAAGGCTCGTTTATAGCCATTCAACACGAGTTGATTCCCTTTATCCCCAATGGCGTGGGTATTTAATTGATAGTTTAACGCTAAACAACGTTCAATCCATAGGGATAAGCCCTCCTCACTTATTAACTGCAGTCCAACATGCCCATGTTGATCCGCATAGGGTGCTTTTAAAAGCGCTCCCCTAGAGCCTAAGGCTCCATCCATGTAGAGTTTAAAGCTGCGAACACTTAAATTCTTTAATGAAATAATACCATTTCGTTTAGCGAATTGATAATTTTCTTCATTTGCGCTAAGCATGGCATACATATTCAGGGATAGGCGGTCTTCTTGAACTAATCGCTTTAGCAACTTAACCTGCCAGTTTAAAACTCCAGCTTCATGAACCCCTGTCACCCCATACGCATAAAGCTTCTCTTGAATCTTCAACAACTCCTCCACATATTCCTTTTCAGAAAAATCCAGCATTTTCGCTTCAGGAATCGACATGTCGTTATCGATGAACAAACCAGTTTCAAAAGGACCGTCTAATATTAATGTTTTGTATGGTCTAATGGTAGTTAGTAAGGCTTCATTCACCAACAGGGCATGGCCATCAATCCGATATAGTGCAACGGGTATGTTAGGAAAGGCTTTAGAAATCAACTCCTTGGTAGGCATCCTGTCGTCATTCCAACGTGTTTGGTCCCACCCTCTTCCAATGACAAAAGAATGTTTCTTATTTTTCAGGTAGGCCTTAATTCGATCTACGACTTCTTCCATGGATTTACAATCGGTTAAATCAACGCCGAGGTTTTGTTTAGCCAATGAAAACATATGCGTATGTGCATCGGTAAACCCCGGAAAAACATCCCTTTGCTTTGCATCTCGTATCTCGTCTGCCCTGTATTTATTCAATATTTGACGTTCAGGACCGACCTCAATGATTTTACCATCTTTAATTGCCATGGCATCCTCAACGGTATTTTGATCATCCATGCAATGAATTTTGGCGTTATGTATGATTAAGTCAACCTTCTTACCTTTCATGCATGCGGAGCTGATAAGTAAAACCAAAACAAACCAAGAATATTTCATATTAAGTGTGTTAGAATGGGAGGCCAATCCCGAAATTCAATGACGGCATAAACGGCCTTGGTAATTTTTCTTTACCACCGATTAATTGTTCCTCAAGGGTCCCTGTAATGCCATAATACTCAGCACCTTCGAGATAGTATGCATTTCGGCTTTGAAAAACCCAACGTGCCTTATCTGGTAGCGCAGGATTGCACATGGGGAAGCCTAGATCAAACCGAACAAGGAAGAATCCCAAGTCAATGCGTAAGCCCGTTCCAATGGAAAGTGCCAACTGTTTGTAAAAATCTGTAGAAAAGGTAGCTCCTACCCGATTGTTATCCGCTTTTGTTGTCCAAATATTTCCGAAATCAGCAAAAAGCACCGATTTTAACATTTGACTCATGGAAAATCTAAACTCAACTGAACCTCCAATACGGATATCTCCTATTTGAGTCGCTGTACCCGTTGAATCCAAATAGCTTTTATACCTTCCCGGCCCTAGCAACCTTGCTTTCCAACCTCGATTATCATTGGCTCCTCCCGCAAAGAAACTATAATCATAAGGCATGGAGGTAGTGGAGTTTCCATAAGGTAATCCGAACCCCGCCATTAACTTACTTGCCAATTGCAGCTTGGAATTGAAGCGTTTTGTCATGATTAACAAGTTATCATTTCTCAGAAATTCCGCAAATACATTTCCATAAAAGGTATGTTGTCCGCCTGTTAACGTGTCATCATTTCTAGTAAGGTAAGCAAGCGTGTTTCCTGCAAGTGAAATGGAGGTTGTAAAATTAATGTCGATGGTAGTCCTGCGCGAGGAATGTCCTTCATCTGCAACAAAATCTTTAGCGATATTTGAAAACTCAAATTGAAATTTAAAATCTTCCCAAATTAATTGATTGCTGTATGAATTTCTTAGGAACAAATCACTCATGTCATTAATTTGTGCTTGAAACGCATCAGAATTATCAAATTGAACAAATTTAATCGTAGATGCGAAGGGTAATCCAATGGTAAAGACTTGTGTTTTATCTACTTTCCATCGCCACGTATAGTTCATTTGAAATACACGGCGCGTAAAAATATCTCGTCTTTCGAAATTCAGTCCAGATCCAATAATGGTGACCGGTTTTTGTCGTTTGGATAAAGCCCAAACAGGCGCAGGAAATAATCCCGGGATTTCAATTTTTACATTTGGTCCAAATTCTAGTGTATTGAAGGTTCTACCTTTCGTTGACCCGTCATCGAATACAATGGGTTGGGATTCAAAACCACCTCCAAGCGTTAGGGTAAATTTCTCGCCTCCTCTAAAAACATTCTTATTGACATAATTCATGGATGCATTAACACCTAATAAACCAAACGAAGAGGTGAATCTTGGTTCAAACGAATAGGATTGCTTTTTTCCTTGGATCAAGTAGTAATGCACATCAACTAGGTTTTTTCCAGGTATTTCGTAAAAAACAGGTTTAATTGTAGTGAATAGATTCAATTGATTTAGGAACTGGTAACTGCGCTCTAGGTATTTATCTTTAAAGTAATTTGTTGGTTCCAAATAGTTTTGAAGTTCTAATAAATGAGGCTTCACCCCGGGTTTATCCCCATTGTAATAAACATCTACCATCCGGAATGGATTTAGGTCGTGCTTGGTAAGCTTAAAACGCTTCATTGCATTTTTATCACATTTCAATTTTCTGTATTCTAAGCGCTCTGTAGTGGCTAAAAACTCCGATTCTAGGTCATCTTTGGATGAAAACACCTGCTTACTTGCCAAATACTCCTTAAAGGATGTATGAATGCGATTGGTATCGCTTAAATGATAAATTACTTTATTGACATAATAATCTTTGAATGCCGATACAATAAAACTATCTTCTATGCTTGGATGCGGAATTCTTCTTGGCAGAAACTCAATTCCTAAGATCACAGTCTTGTTACGTGCATTGGTATCTGCTAAATACCGAATGTTAGAATTATAAAAACCAAACAAGGCCATATCTCTCATTTCACGGGCTACCAACTCGCTGTGCGAGGTTAAAATATCCTCATCGAGCGGTTTATTTAGTATCGGATGTTCGCCCGTAGATTTCACCTGCCTTTTCACGTAAGCCTTGTATAAATTAACCACTTTATCCGGTCCTTTAAGGTATAGTGAATCAATGATGTAGGGCTTACCTGCTGAAACCTTGTAAATTACTTTCGCAGTCCGTTTCTTATAATCTCTGATAACTTCGGCTTCAACCACGCCTTCATAATACCCCTTTTTTCGCAATAAAATCCCCAATTGATCAATCGATTTCACATATAAGTTTGTATCAAAAACTACTGGCTTCTCGCCGTATTTAAATTTCATCCACTCTCTTAGGAACTTACGTGGATGCTCTACGTCTTTTAGTGGAATAATTTTCTCGGTGTAATAATCCTTTCCTTTGTTTCGTGCTTTGGTTATACGATGCGCATTGATGCGATTCATTTTAGCAATGTTTTTCGCATTTTCTGCGAGCAACTTTTCATTCTTACGGTGTCTTTTTTCTGCAACCTTTGCTGAATCAACGGCATTAAAAACCGCTAATCGAAAGGGCATCCCGAGTAATTTTTGATTTGGTTGTTGTCGAATTACAGCTTCCAATTCTGAAGCCGTGAGTGTTCCCCCTCTTTTTTGTAATTTCACCTCGTTTTCTTGCAATAAAACAAATCCTTTAGGGACATTTTTTGCAATCTTACAACTGAAAAGGACAGCTAAACAGAAAAACGTTAAGGCGATTTTTTTCATCATTATACAAAACAAAATTAAGAAATTCGGGCAATGGAAAAGCTTACTTCTGCAGATATTAAATGGATTCGTTCAATGCGCGACAAATCTGGACGCAAGGAATCTGGGTGTTTTATCATCGAAGGACACAAATTGGTAAAGGAAGCCATCCAACAGGAGCGCTTCGAGCTCGTTTTAATTGTAGCTAATTCCGGCATTACGGATGAACTGTCCGATAATACATCTTGTCCGATTAAACACTGTTCCCCCAATGAAATGCAACGCATCTCAAGCCTTAAAAATTCCTCAGACATTCTTGCAGTACTTCGTATACCAACGCAAGTAAGCCCGATAATTAAGCACCGAGTAATCTGTTTAGATAACATCCAAGACCCAGGAAATCTTGGGACAATCATTCGAATTGCTGATTGGTTTGGTATTACAAGCATCCTCGCATCGGAACAAACGGCAGATTGTTATAATCCAAAAACGATCCAAGCCACAATGGGCAGTATTTTCAGGGTGTCTATTTCTTACTGCAACCTTACGGAAATCCTCAAAGACCTTAAAATACCAATTTATGGCGCTGTGATGGATGGCTCATCCATTCAAGAAATGACCATGGAACCTGAAGGTGTTTTAGTTATCGGAAATGAAGGAAAAGGAATATCTGAAGAGGTTATGCCCTACCTAAGCCATCGCATATCAATCCCACGAACAGGTGGTGCAGAATCCTTGAATGCCGCTGTTGCCTGTGGTATTTTAGTAGCAAAATGGAATAGATTATAAATAAGTCATGGGAATTCCCTAAAAGCAACGTAAATTTGCGCTTTTACCCCCTGCATGATTGATACCGACCTTTACGAGGCCAAGCGACTATACCCTTTTCAAGAACAAACTGTTAAACAAGTACTTGACGAGTTTAGAACCAATGAACATCCGTTTAATTTGCTCTATCAGCTGCCTACAGGTGGTGGAAAAACGGTGATTTTTTCGGCCATTGCTAAGCAATATTTGCAAGAATGGGGTAAGCGCGTATTAATTCTAACCCACCGAATTGAGCTTTCTGTTCAAACCTCACATCAATTATTAGCGATTGGTGTAAAAAATAAAATCATTAACTCTGAGGTCAAAACGATTGAAGACCAATTAGACTGTGATTGTTACATTGCCATGGTGGAGACCCTGAACAATCGCTTACAAGACAACCAGGATTTTATTGAGAATGTAGGATTAGTAATCGTCGATGAAGCACATTACAATTCCTTCAGGAAGATCTTTCAATACTATGGAAACAGCAGCATCCTTGGCGTAACGGCCACACCACTGAGCAGCAATAAAACCTTACCCTTAAAAGACCATTACCATAAATTAATTACGGGCGAAAGCATTGCTGGATTGATTAAAATGGGGTATTTGGCAGATGCAGAAACCTATAACTACGATGTAAACCTTCACGGGTTGAAAATTGGAAATAACGGTGACTTTACCATTTCAAGTTCAGATGTTGTTTACAGTAATTTTTTCATGCAAGAAAAGCTACTTTTCGCATACGAAGAAGTGGCTCTCGGAACCAAAACCTTAATTTTTAATGCAGGTATAGAAACCTCAATTCATGTGTTTGAACTCTTCAAAAAACACAAGTATAAGGTAAAGCATTTAGATTCTACCTTTAGCGATAAGGACCGTAAAGACACCCTTAAATGGTTTAAAGAAACACCTGATGCCATTTTAACTTCCGTTGGAATCTTAACCACGGGTTTTGATGAACCTTCTGTACAGACCATCATTCTGAATCGTGCGACTCGCTCCCTTACCTTATATCATCAAATGATTGGAAGGGGTTCTCGAAGCATTCCAGGAAAAACCAATTTCCAAGTAATCGACTTAGGGAATAATGTTAGACGCTTTGGGTATTGGCAAGATCATATCAATTGGCAAGATGCTTTTCGTTTTCCTGACCGCTTTCTAGAATCTCGAATTTCAGAACTTGAAGATTTAGAATTTGAAATTGAATACGAATTTTCCAAGGGAATGGAAAAGTATTTTGATGTAGAAATTCTCTCGGCCTTCAATATAAAGGAGAATTATTATGAATGCCTTGATGCCGGAATCAAAGGTAAACTCGCCATTGAGAATTCTATGAATAATCACTTCGAAGCAATCGTAAAGAAAGCTACCACGCTCACGGAAGGATTTAGATGCATGGAATTATTGCAAGAGCACATTGAGCATCGACTGAAGAATTATACCCGCTGTATTTCAAAGTCTACCGATAATTATTTAAAGTATTTAATGGAGACCTACAATCGGCAATTAAGTCAAAAGCTACGAATGCAGCTTGATGATTAAAATTGCTTAAATTTAGAAGATGAAAGCGTTTTATCTATTTCTGTTCCTCTGTCTTGCCCTTGTTAATAATGGCTGGTCTCAACGTTCGAAATTCAAGGTGTATTTCAATACCGTTCAGTTTTATGAACCCTCCATTGGTAATTACCTAGAATTGCATTTTCAGTTTGATGCGAAACACACCAAATTCCTTGCGAAGGATAAAGGTTTACAAGCAACTACATACTTAAAAATCGAAATTAAGGACAGCACAAACAAGATGTTTTTTACCGATGAGTACTTATTAAATTCTCCAATTTTCAAAGACAGTACCGTTGAAGATTTTTTTGAGCTACGACGAATTCCGTTAGCAAAAGGATTGTATCAAATTAACCTCACCTTATCTGATTGGAATGTGAAAAATTCTGAAATCAGGGGGAGTCAATTGTTGGAGGTAACAGACTTGGCTAAAACACCAACAATTTCTCAAGTGGAGGCCATTGATTATGCGATCGCTGATACAAGTGCTGGGGTGTTTCAAAAAAATGGATATCTTATTATCCCAAAGCTTAATGCCTATTACGGCACCATGTTAAATACCTTGCCCGTATATTTTGAGCTGTATAATGCGAATAAGAGTCAATCGAGATTTTTCATTGAAGAAGCTTTAATTGATACCGAAAATCAACGCGAACTTTTCTCCTATCATAAATCTACCGAACTCACGGAACGCGACCAGGTGGTTCCCCTGATTAAACGAATAGACATTTCAACCCTTGCCAGCGGAGCCTACGCTTATTCCGTTTCCCTCACCAATGAAAAAGATAGCATTCTGTTTTCCTCTGAGTACTTTTTTGAACGCGGAAATATCACCTTGGATGATACCATCAATTACGCGAACACCATTCTTGACCCTAATTTCCAGCAATCACTACCCGATGATAGCTTGCACTTTTACTTGGGCAGTCTACTGCCTATTGTAAAGGCCTCAGAAAACAAGAACATTAGAAACTTATTAAAATCTAAAGACTTTAGTAGCATTCGCAAGTATTTTCAAGCGTTTTGGAATTCAACTTCTCCCGGTGATGCAAGCTATGCTTGGCTTAAGTATAAACAACAAGTACAATACGTTCAAGGACTTTATAAAACTAATTTTCAACCGGGATATGAAACCGACCGAGGCCGAGTCTACTTACAGTATGGAGCACCAAGTTCTGTAAATGCTCGCGAAGATTCGCCTTCGGAATACCCATATGAAATCTGGTTTTACAACAAAATCGGTAAATTCAGTAACCGACGGTTTATCTTTTACAATCCAGACCTCACCAATAACGCTTATCGCTTATTGCACAGTGATTTAGTGGGTGAAGTAAAGAATCCAGGCTGGTCGCAAATCCTCTCAAAACGCAACACGATTAACGGGACAGTAGACGATCCCAACCTTTTCAATGAGCGGCATTGGGGACAAAACAGTAACGATCTTTTCCGACAGTACTAGTCATGAAAACGCTCGCAATTGTAATTCTAAACTATAACGGAAAGAAGCACCTCCAAACGTATTTACCCTCGGTGGTTGGATGCAGTGAAGACCATGACATCCTTGTGATTGATAACGGATCTTTAGATGATTCCATTCACTACATTAGCCAGACATTCCCTACCGTTCAGCTCATCCAATTAAAGGAAAATGTTGGATTCGCTCAGGGGTATAATGATGGGTTAGCAAGAATTAAGGGGATGTACGAACATTACCTCTTGTTGAATTCGGATGTAGAAGTTTCTCCTGGATACCTCTCCCCGCTCCTTTCGCGCATCGCAGGACCAAACATTGCAGCAGTTCAACCAAAAATACTGAGCCATGTCAACAAAACACGATTTGAACATGCCGGAGCAAGCGGTGGGTTTTTAGACACCCATGGATTTCCTTTTTGTCGCGGACGTATTTTTGATGCATGCGAAACAGACCACGGACAATACGATGAATCAATTCCTGTATTTTGGGCCAGTGGTGCCTGTTTACTTATTAAGTCGACCTTGTTTCATGAAGTAAATGGGTTTGATGGTACTTTTTTTGCCCACATGGAAGAAATCGATTTATGTTGGCGCTTACAACATAAAGGGTATCAAATTTGGGTTGAACCAAGCAGCACGGTTTATCATTTAGGCGGCGGAACGCTTTCCTATGAATCGAACACCAAAGTGTTCCTGAATTTTCGCAACAACCTGTACATGTTGGCTAAAAATGAAACAGGCTTTTGGTCGGGTAAAATTTTCATTCGGATGTTATGGGATGGCCTGGCAGCAGTACAATTTTTACTCAAAGGAAAGCCAGCATTATTGTACCAAGTATTAAAAGCACATATAGCATTCTACGGCGCTTTACCAAGATTAATCTCCCAACGCCCAAGTAAAAAAAATACGGCACTGGGTCGATATAAAGGCAACATTGTAATCGATTATTTCTTAAAGAAAAAAAATAAGTATTCAGACCTAACCTTATGAAAAACAAGATATTTGGATTCCTAATTTTTATTCCAATCCTACTAAGTGCACAAGTCAATGAGTTAAAAAAAGCGAGCGATCGAGCTCATTCCCTACTGAATCCGCTTAGAAACGTAGACCCAAACCTACTCAGCTATATCAATCCCTTTATTGGGACGGGCGGACACGGACATACATTCCCAGGTGTAACGGTTCCGTTCGGAATGGTTCAATTGAGTCCTGACACCCGCATGGAAGGTTGGGATGGTTGTGGCGGTTATCACTATTCAGACTCAATTATTCATGGATTTAGCCATACGCACCTCAGTGGAACTGGTGTTCCTGATTATGCGGATTTATTGATCACACCGGTTTGCGGGAGCTATCCGTCGATTCCTTCATATAAAGCCGGAAGTAATTATGGCTCTGCATTCAATCACAACCGTGAAAAGGCCAGTCCTGGAAATTATTGCGTAACCCTGCTCGATGGAAATATCGATGTTGAGCTAACGGCTAGCCAACGCACCGGGATTCATAAATACACCTTTAACGGTAAAGGGAAACGTTACATTGTCTTGGATTTAGATTATCGCGACAAGGTGCTTGATGCAGGTTTTACAATCAATGGAAACCAAGAAATTTCAGGATATCGCAAGTCAGAGGGTTGGGCCAAGCTTCAATACTTCTATTTCGCGCTAAAATCCTCTGTCCCTTTTATCAATTCAGAATTGATCACCTCGGAAGGACAACACCGATTAGTGCTATATTTTGGAAAAAAAGTAGATGAAATTGAACTCAGGGTTGGGATTTCCGCAGTGGATGAGGCGGGTGCAAAACAGAATTTAATGCATGAAACCGAGGGACTACTATTTGATAAACTCTCGACGAATGCAAGGAATGCCTGGCAAATTGAATTATCAAAAATTCAAGTAGAATCAAGCAACTTGACAGAAAAAACTATATTCTATACCGCACTTTACCACACCATGATGGCCCCGAATATCTTTTCCGACGTGGATGGTCGATACCGAGGACGAGACTTTCAAATCCATACGATTGATAAGAAAATACCTCAATATACCGTGTTCTCATTGTGGGACACCTATCGCGCCACACACCCCTTGTTTACTATCATTGATCAGAAACGAACCAATGCCTTCATACAAACTTTTTTACGACAATTTAACGAAGGGAAGGATCTACCGGTTTGGGAGTTAGCGGCTAATGAAACGGAGTGCATGATTGGATTCCACAGTGCATCGGTCATTTCAGATGCCTATGTAAAAGGAATTCGAGATTATTCAGCGGAAGATGCGTTAAATGCGATGGTCTACACGTCAAATCTGAACGAATTTGGAAAGACCTTATTTCGGGATTATGGTTTGATCTCATCCGATTGGGAATCTGAATCGGTTTCAAAATCACTCGAATATGCTTACGACCATTGGTGTATTGCCCAAATGGCACGCGCCATGAATAAACAAGAACTTGCCGCCACGCACGATCAATTCGGGTTAAATTTCATCAATCATTTTGACCCAAAAACGAAGTTTATGCGCGCCCGACGTGGCGCCCAATGGGTATCACCTTTTGACCCAACGGAGGTGAATTTTAATTATACGGAAGCAAACAGTTGGCAATATTCGCTGTATGCGCCACATCAGCCCTACATATTAAGCCACTTGATTGGTGGAAAGCAGGAATTATCCGCTTGGCTTGATAAACTTTTCACTACCTCTAGTAACCTATCGGGCCGTGAACAAGCCGATATTACCGGGTTAATAGGTCAGTACGCCCATGGTAATGAACCTTCGCATCACATGGCCTATTTGTATAATTATTCCTCAACCCCTTGGAAAACTTCCCTTTATGTGGATTCCATTCAGCGATCGATGTATCATAACGCGCCTGATGGCTTAGCGGGAAACGAAGATTGTGGTCAGATGAGTGCATGGTATGTGCTTTCCGCCTTAGGGTTTTATCCCATTGCGCCGGGAAGTACACGCTATGAAATCGGACATCCGCTATTTGATAAGGCCAGCATTCGCTTAGAAAACGGTAAATCGGTTACCATTAAACGCAGCGGAGGATCAGGGAAATATATCAAGGCAGTGCATTACAATGGCACTGAAATTTCCTACATCGACCATACGCAGTTGATGCAAGGCGGAGAACTTGAATTTGAAATGCAAGATGAACCAAATTCCTCCTTGAAATTTATAGATATACCGATGAACGTTCCCGGTCAATTTATCCCTGTTCCGTTCATTAGCACGCCAAATCGTATTTTTAATGACTCAATTCCGATTGAAATGGGCATGGTAACGATACCCGGACAAAATCAAGGCATCGAATACGCGATTGAAGAAAACCAACTCATGGGTAAATGGCAGGTATACACCCTTCCGTTCACACTCAAGAAATCATCCAAAGTGCATGTGCGAGGATTTAACAACAACGGAAATACACGGAGTTATTCAACAATTCTGAGTTCAACGTTCACTAAAACAGATGCTACATCTAAACTCGAACTGCAAACCGCCTATGCCACATCCTACGCAGCCGCTGGACCTAACACACTTATTGATAAGATAAGGGGCAGTAACGACTTTAGAACGGGCGATTGGCAAGGATTTCAAGGAAAGGACGTAGTCGCTGTAGTTTCTTTCACTGAACCAAGAGACATTCATTCTATCGGTGTTTCGTATTTGCGTGACCTACGCTCATGGATATTTGATCCGAGCAGCATCGTGATAGAATTTTCACTAGATGGAAAAACCTTTTCCCAAGCAGCTGCCTTCTCTATCGAAAAGCCAAGCAAAGAAACTGAAGAAAAATCATTGGGTAATTTTGTGAAATCTGTAGCACTTAACAAGGTAAAAGCAATTCGCTACACGATCAGCAACCAAGGCCTTTGTCCGGAATGGCATCTTGGCGCCGGAAATCCAACATGGATCTTTTTAGATGAATTGTTATTTGATTAAATTTATGCAATGAAATCATTCAACCTACTCCTATTTACCTTATTCATTGGATTTCAAGCCAATGCGCAGTTGGATACCCTGTTTTGGTTTGTAGCACCGGAAGTGGCTCAAAGTCATGGCGATCGTCCGATTGTTTTCCGGTTCGCAACACTCGCAACCCCTGCCACGATTACCATATCTCAACCCGCCAACCCTGGCTTTCCCCCACAAATTATTAATCTAGGCGCGAATGCAGCGCAAACCTTGGATCTCACGCCATGGATTGACATCATTGAAAACAAACCTGCGAATTCAGTATTGAATTATGGGTTTAAAATCAAAGCTACAGCGCCCATTATGGCGTATTATGAAGTAGTTACTTCATGCAATTGCAACCCCGATATCTTTGCGTTGAAAGGAAAAAATGCCCTGGGCACCAATTTCATCATTAGCGCTCAAACCTTTTTAACCAATGCAAATTATGCCCGTTCAGGGTTTGATATTGTAGCCACTCAAAGCAATACTTCGATTACCATCGTACCATCCAATGACATTGTAGGACATCCCGCTGGAGTACCCTTTACCATCGTATTAAACCAAGGGGAAACCTTTAGTGCGGAGGCATCGAATATCGCTGGAAACTTACACCTGTCGGGATCAACCGTAATTGCCAATAAACCCATTGCGATTACGATTAAAGATGATTCAATGTCAGGAGCGCCTTACGGCGGTTGTGCTGATTTAATGGGAGATCAAACCATTCCTGTCCCAGTTACAGGAAAAGAATATGTAACGCTCAAAGGATATTTGAATGGACCAGACAAGGTGTATGTCGTTGCGACACAGAATAACACGCAACTTACCATAGATGGGGTGAATGTAGGAACCTTGAATGCTACGAACCTTTATGTGCACACACAATCCAACCCAACGGCCTACATACAAGCGGATAAGCCCGTATATGTATTGCATACCACTGGGTTCGGTTGCGAGGTAGGTGGCGCAATCGTTCCTCCAGTAGTTTGTACGGGTTCAAATACGGTGGCCTTTGTACGTTCTACGAATGAGTTTTTTGCGATGAATATTTTAGTGCCTGCCGGCGGAGAAAATTCATTTACCTTAAATGGTTCACCAGCGAATGTTGGTCCTGGAATTTTTCAACCGGTACCTGGAACCAATAACAATTGGATGTATGCACAGTTGGACGGAAGTGGATTTATTGGCGTTCAAGCCGCGAGTCGTTTAGAAAATCCAAGTGCAAAATTTCATCTCGGGGTAATTCATGGCGGTGCAAATTCAGGATGTCGGTATGGATATTTCTCAGACTTTGCAGCCTATAAATATGAAATTGATGCCGCAAACGATTTACTATGCAGTGGGGACACCTTAGTGCTCGCGACGGATTCACTTCCAGGAGCTACCTATACATGGACAGGGCCTTTAGGAATCACCACCAATGGCGCATCCTTAACCTTATATGGGGTTGTCCCTGCGCAATCAGGGAATTACATCATTTCGGGATTCAATCCGGGTGCCTGTGAATTGATACCGGATACCGTAGCGATTACCATCATTTCCACGCCCACTACGCCGCTTATCAATACCAATTCACCGCTGTGTTTAGGAGATACCCTGCTTGCAGAAACTACCTTGAATGGTGCATTTACGTATCATTGGGATTTCAACAACGATACCCTAGCAGTAAATGACTCGTTGAGTATTTCCGGATTAGTACCTGGCCTCTACCCGATTGAATTGTATTCTAATTTAGGCGCATGTATTTCACCGATTGCCTTTGACACCATACAGGTGTTGAGTGCGCCACAAATATCACATCAAGGACCTATAGAAACCTGCGGAACACTAATTAATTTCAATAGTACAACCCAAAGCGACCCATCCGATCCGATACAATCTATTCTCTGGTACGATGCCTTAGGACTTATCGGAAATACTGGAATAGTAAACGGCGTTATGTCCAATGCAGGAGCGTATAGTGTAGAAACCTTTTGGGTTGAATTACTTACACAGAATAACTGTGTTGCAAGCGACACCTTTAATATTACCTTCCATCCGATACCAACAGTTAATCTTGGTGTGAATCCGCTTTGTGACGGGGAAAGCGCACAATTTACAAGTCAGTTAAGTTGGACAAGCAATCCGCCACCTGCGCCAAGCGTCGTGTACGATATGAACTACGGCGATGGGCAGAATGCAACGGTATCAAATGCGACGCATATCTATGACAGCACCGGAACGTATGAAGCCGTTCTTAGCGTTACCAGCGACGAAGGCTGTAGCTCGACGGATACCGTGGAATTCACCATTGTTGCCGTTCCAACGTTAATCCCCACTGCCATTCCTTCTTGCGGTCAAGAAGGAACGTTTCAGGTGGATTTGAATCTAGGGAATTACACCTTTAATCAATTGACATGGAATATCCCTGGAGTTGGCGATTTCGCCTTTCCATCGTTCTCGCATATTTTCGCGAATCCGGGGGCCTATATTGCTACGCTTACTGTTGAAGGCACCAACGGGTGTGACTTCAGCGAGACCTTGCCGTTTACCATCCTACCATCAGTAACCATTGAGAACTTAACGGTGCCGAATGTGGTAACACCAAATGGGGATCAAATAAACGATGTCTTAGCACTCGACAACTTATTTATAGACTGTACCAGTTTTGATTTAATCATATTAAACCGCTGGGGCCATGTGGTTTATGAAATGACGAACAGTAGCGCGCCGTTTAGCGGGATGGATGCGGGCGGAAAGGACTTAGAGTCGGGGGTATACTTTTACAAGCTCACCACCAACGACAACAAGATGGTTTCAGGTCACATCACCGTGATACGGTAAGGAGTTTAAAACGCCACCAATTCATAGTTGGTGCTGCGCCCACCTTGTTGCTCTTGACGCAAGATTCCTTTATCCATCAAATCTTTGATGTCTCGGAGTGCGGTATCTGCTGAACATTTGGTCATTTTTGCCCACTTGGAGGACTTTAATTTACCATCGAACGGCTCAAACAATTTATTCAACATTTTCCGTTGACGTTCGTTCAGCTCTGTGTGTTCGTGATTTTTCCAAAACTCATGCTTCTTTAACACCATATCCAGGGAGGCTTGAGTACTCAACAAAGCATTTTTTAGACACATCAGAAACCACTGCATCCATTCAGTGACATCGCCCTTGCTGTGTTGGACCTTTTGCAACATGGCATAATAGTGCTTGCGCTCTTCCATGATTTGAGTGGACATGCTGTAAAAGCGATCAGGGGTATTATCAGCGCGAGCCAAGAGCAAATCAGAGATAGCTCGAGCGATTCTTCCGTTGCCGTCATCGAAGGGGTGTATGATGATGAACCAAAAATTCGCGAGTGCAGATTTTATAACGGGATCCAAGCCTTGATCAGTATTGAGCCAAGCGAGAAAGGTTTCCATTTCAGCCTGTACATTGACTGCTGGAACTGCCTTATAGTGGACGCGCTCTTTACCCATAGCTCCCGAAACAATTTGCATTTCTTCGGTTCTATAGCAACCGACGTCTATTTTATACATACCACTATACCCCGTTGGAAACAAGGCCGCATGCCAACCGAATAAGCGTTCATGGGTAAGCGGATTCTGATAGTTCTGTGCAGCATCCAACATCATTTCTACCACACCATCCACGTTTCTTCGGGTAGATAAATATCCACCCACATTAATTCCTAGCCGTTTGGCTATGGAAGAACGCACGTTTTCATACTCCAAATGCTCTCCCTCTATTTCGGATGTTTTTAATACATCCATGGTCATGGTAGCAAGCGTTGCTTCTTCTTTTGCGGTGAATCCGAGCATGTTCATTTGAGCGAATAACCTGCCTTGCAAGTTACGCACCTCCCCAAACAAGGCACTAATTTCCTGTTCACGCCAATAAAATTGGGGCCAGTTGGGGTATTCATAGATGTATTTTGAACTAAAATGTTTCATTATGCGGTAAATATATTAATTATTCACCGCATTTTTGCGGATATTAACACATTTTTTCACCGCAAAGTAAGTCTATACTATGAAAAACGTATGAATGCAAACGATTTCCCTTTGATTTATTATAGCATGAAAGAGTTTAGACAAGGGAAGCATTAAACGATTTGAACGAACTTGAAAATACCGATTTCAAAGTCCACATTTACGGGATCAACCTACCACGAATTTTGTGTGGTTTTCTATTCATCCTTATAGTCGGTTTGTTCTGTAGGTTTTGTAAACTTAATCCTGTCCCCTGACCAAGCGGTTAAGTTGCCAGCACTGTCCATAAAAGAAAATTCTACTTCGTAATGCTTGCTTTCGTCAAAGACAAATGCCCCAGAGCACATGCCGTGTCCAACTTTGATTTTGTCTCCCTCAGGTTCAATGTAATAGGTTGTTTCTTTCCCTGTTTTAGAATTATTTACCGTGGTCTTTACAATGATATCTGAGTTATCTTTTGCTGGATTACTAAAAACAACGTGAACAGAAGGTCCGCAACCATAATAAACGAGCGTCTTTTTTAACTCCTTGGGTTCTTCCGAAAGTTGTGGTTTCTCATGGTCTATTTCTTCGACCACTGTATACCTAACTGGTTCGTATTCCTGAGTTGTCCTATTGTACTTTTCAAAACGTTCATATTCCGGGAGGCTGTCAATGAACATGGTATATTCCAAGCCTGGTTCTAATGCGGTTTCGGGTTTTAACACCGCTTGAGTCAAATAGAATTGTCCGACACAAACCTCGGTTACCAGCAGTTTTATTTTCTTATTCCCACTTTTTAGGTAGATCGCATGTTTTGTGTTAAGCCCTAAAATAACGTGTTGACTTTCCGCATATCCGGTAAGGACAAAAATTGAATTTTGATTGATGGACTTTCCATTAGGAAATACACTTAGCCCAGCTCCGGCGCAATCTGCGTATACTGTGGCTGTCCAAAAAAGCCCGATTAATAGGGTTAATAGTTGTTTCATAAGGATATATTTAACGTTTGGGCGCTTGGCGAAGAAGCGGATTTCGAAGCACTAAACTGTCTGCCAGGTGTCTGCCAGGAATGAACTTGATGCGAAGCACAAAACTTTTATTAATCACTGAACCCGCTTTTTTGCCAAACGCCTGTTATAGCCAGTTTTTGTTTCTATCAATTAAATCCTATTTTGTTCTTTATTATATCTTTCAATTCTATTGCTTCCGTCTGGTCAATTCCGCTTGTCGCTATGATAGTCTCATCGCCATAAGAAAAGGTGATTTTTATTTTGTCAGTAATCCTGAGAAGTTGGAGCATTGCTGTTGGTCCTTCCGAAACAGTTTCGTCTTTAATGTCAATATTTTTAACCTCTGAAAGGTTGTATGTTTTAGTCTTTGTCCAAATTGGTGATAGCTTGCTTAATTTTAACTCGTCACTACTAATTTTTATTTCTTTCACTCCTTTTAATTGCCATAGAAGTCCTTTCAAAGTAAAATAAACTACGATTGATGAAAGTATAAAAATTGCAATTCTTCCTATCACCGGCAAGTCATGGGCAAAAAACAAGGATTGAATAATTCCATTTGTATATTGAAGTGTTATTAATGATAAGAAAATTATTACTGCCCAACTTTTTCTTTTTGGAGTTGAAATTGTAATTCCTGAATGCGTCTCTAGAATATTTGACGTCATCTTTTTCGGTTCTTCCATTTGTCTTGCTGTCTTTTAAAATTGGCTATAACGTTTTGCGGCATGGTGAAGTGGCGATTTAAAACGAAATTTCCAAATGAAATCGTGTGTTTTCTCCCAATCGAAATGCATCATTCAAACCTAAAAGCCGCCACTTTTGCTTACTATGTGTTAGCTATAGTTTGTCTAAGATAATTCAATTTCAAATGTCAATTCTGATGAGTTATTTTCAAATTCCTTTTCTAACTTAATATCTAGTCTATCAAATGAACCTTTAAATGGTTCATCAAACGCCTTCGACATTTTAATAATATCAAATTTGTCTTGTTGATTGGCATATGCTTCGGAAATTGGAATTGAAAAGATTCCTCCAAAAGGTCCTTGAAGCCAATTACAAAGCAGTGTCGAAACGTCTTTTGAGTTTGAATATTTAATCTTTTTAATTATAACCGATTTGAATTCTGAGTTTGATTCAAAATATTCACTAGGGCTGTCATTGTTAAGGGTGATTTTATGTTTCATATTAACTATAATGGTATTTATTTGTGTCAAATTATGGCTAACGTTCCGCAGCTACCCGAAGGGCGGGACATTTACCACACCGCGAAGCAGCACCGAAGGTAAAGTCTTGATTTGAAAAACTAATATTTGATTAACCACAACACTATCTTTGGAACACGACCGCGAAGCAGCACGAAAGTAAACCCCGCCTTTTGGGTAGGTGCTGTTATGCCCAGTATTAAATTGATTTACTGTGTAATTCCTTCCAACGAAGATCGGCTTGCTGGTCAACCCATTGTTTTGACTTATAGCCCCCACTTCTTAAATTCTGATTTATTAGCTTCCCAAATCCAAACGAATAATTGATACTATTGTCCGTTCCTAATTCAACGTATACACCATCAGACACTTTAAAAACACCATTTAAACCTTTGAATGTTAATCCATCGATGGAATTACTTGGCGTTTGACCAGGCTCTAAAATTGTCACGCCTTGATTCTCGTCTAAAATATAAAATTGAATATTTGAATCATTCCGCGTTATTTTCCCTCCTTTTTTTATGTCTAATAACTGTAGCAAAGATGCTATACCAAGCCCTAATCCAATATTTCTGGTTGTTTGATTTTCTGAAAGTGATAATCCTACTGTTGCAAGAAGTCCTAATGACATTCTTGTATAAGGATCAATCTTATTTTCAAGCGTTTTAATCCCCGCATATGACACAATACTGGAGCTAGTTATCGTTAATCGGTTCTTCTTCATTTTCTTTTTATTAAATGTTAATCAATTTTTATTCCACTTCAATTTATCTGACATATTGTCATTTGACTGAAGCTGACTGTTAAGACTTAATTAATCTTTACTGTCTTTGTAATATTGGGCCTAACGGTTTCGGGCTTGGCGAAGGTGGCGATTTTCACAAAAAATGTTGATGCGGAGAACCAAACTTTGATTAACCACAAATGTGTCTGCGGAGCACTGAACCGCCACTTTTGCCAATTGAAAATCAGCGAAGCTAAACCCGTGTTATGCCCAGTATTAAATTGATTTACTGTATAATTCTTTCCAACGAAGATCGGTTTGCTGGTCAACCCATTGTTTTGATTTATAGCCCCCACTCCTTACACTTTGGTTAATAAATCGGCCAAGTCCAGGAGTATATTGAATTGAATTGTTTGTATTTATTTTTGCATATACACCATCAGAAAGTTTAAATACACCATTTAATCCCTTGAATGAGAAACCATCTATATTACCTGATGGAACTTTACCATATTCAAGAACAGATACACCACCATTTTCGCCGATTATATAAACTGGTAAATTGCATTGGTTTTTAATTAACCGACCTCCCTTTGCAATATCAATTAATTGTAGTGCTCCGGCTATCATTGTCCCAATACCGATGAACCGATGGTTATTATTGGGGCTGAGTGCTAAGGTAAACCCTAAAATTGACCCGATAGCTGAGCGTGTATAAGGATCCACGCTTGATTCATTTAACTTTAACATCTAATAAGATGTCCCAGCTGAAATTGCTGTTATTGTTTTATTATTCATTTTTTCTTTTAACTATTGATTTACAAATATTTTGCCAAATATGATATCTAACAATTTGTCTTAATATTGGGCATAACGGTTTGCGTGTAGGCGATGTTGCCTTGTGTTGCGCCTGCGGCAAGGCAATATTGCTTACACGCTGTTAGTGGTTGTGGTTAATCTTTTTTAAGCAAGTTTTTTTGATTAAGAAAATCAATAAACTCATTCAAAATGCTTTCTGTTCTTGTAATAATATCTTGCTCTGTAAAGTCAGAATTATTGTCTGCAAAGTTGATTAATTCAGAAATAATGGTTCCCGATTTATGTTGTCCTTTATCATTTGTGAAACCTTTGTAATACTTTATTTTATCTGTAAATCTGTAATCAGAAGCTCTTATGTTGATTTTATCTTCAAGCAAAGACTTGTTTCCCAGAACTTCTAAGTTTTTTATGTTAGAAAGAGACTTGTCATTTTCCTGTCTTTTGCGTGCAAAAATATGTTCAATATCAAAATTTGTGGTAAGTGCAGGTATTTCTTGATTTTCAATTTTAAATGCCCACCAAGTTAGCATTGACCTTGTAATAGGTCTTCCATTTTTAAATTCAAAATTATTGATCGCTGTACGCAACGTACTTTCTTCAAATTTATGATCATCAAAGTTTACTGATTTATCAGTCACGATATTAATCATCTCGGCATAAACTGGTGTTCGCAAAGCATTTACTCCAGGATTGGTGAAAGCATAAGCCCATACAAAAGCGATAGTTTTATTTAAAAACTCATCTAGTTGTTGTTCCTCTAATTGTTCATTCCCATTTTTGTTATGTAAAAAATAAACAGACAAAAAATATGTCCACATACTATTTGGTGCTGAATTTAGAATGAATAACTTTTTTAAAATTTTACCCGAAAATCTATCAGTATTTTGATGATAAACGTCATTCCAAAAATCAACAAGAATTTTCAGATTAGATAATGTATCATCTTGTTTTAGAATTGAATATTTGTCTTTTTCATAAAACTTTCGCAAGGCCTCTGTTGTGCTTGATTTGACGCCTTGTTTCGCACGAACATAATACATATATCTTGTAAATAGTTCGTCCATTGGAGTGCCATTCAATGGTTTGAAGATTCTAGATGTAATTTCTTCAAGTTCCTTCCATTGCTCGATGAATTGATCTTTCAGATTTTTCGTATTGTAGTGTTTGTAAAATTGTGCCTTAAAGATGTCTGCATCTGATAATGGAAGTCCTCTATCATTCAATGTTGAAAATATTCTCAAAGCTGTGTCCTGAGATTCAGCGTCAATTGGTAATAAAATACAATTACCTAAAATTCTTGCTGGCAAGTAGGCAAAATATGATGGATATTCACTCAAAAAATTATCAATTTTTTCTTGAAAAAAGCGATAATTCTTAGCGTAGTTACTTTTTTGATCTTTATTAACTATACCTGTTTTTAATATTTCTAAAAACTCATCTTTATCATTGTCTGTAGCAACCTCGGAATCAATTTTTAGAATATTTAGATTTGGTTGGCCAAACTCATTTGTTCGCCATAAACATTGTGCAATTCTTTCACGAGTGCTTTTAGAGTTCTCGTCTTGCATATTGCCAAACTTTGCATAGAAAGCTCGTAGCAACAACATTAAGGTTGTTAAACGTTGCTGACCATCAATAACTTCTTTTTTATTATTGTCGTTTTCAAACGTTACTATTGATCCTAAAAAGTATTCTTCATTGCTATCAAATTTATCGCTATTGTTGTCAGGAAAAGCAAAAGTAAATATGTCATCCCAAAGAGTTTGGCACTGTCCTTCTTCCCATGCGTATGGTCTTTGATAGTCAGGTATAAGAAAATCAGATTTTTTATCTGAAAAAAGAAGCATTATTGTTTTTTGATCGACGTTAAGTTTAGACATATTTTTAGTTGTTTTTATTTTTCTATTTTTTGTATCATGTTTTTAGGTATACCATTACCACTAACTCACTTATAACATTACCAAAAGTTTACCAAGCAAACCGATTCGGTTGTATATGCCCAGGTTTGATACGTATGTACGAATATACAATTTTATTGATTTGTACTGCCAGATTTGTGAATTTTATCAATGGAAAAAGCTGCCCCTACATCCACAATCCTCCGTTCACGGAGAGTACTTGTCCAGTAATGGAGTTGGCTTCGTTAGACAGCAAGAGTTCCACCATCTTTACAATGCCGTCGGTGTCGCTGAGTTTGGCTACGGGCGTTTTAGCAATGATTTCGGCGCGCATGGCTTCCGGTATTTCGCGGATCATGCCTTCGTCCATGTAACCCGGCGCAATGCAATTCACGGTAATGTTATTGGCTGCCAACTCGGAGGCCATGGTTCGGGTTAAACCAAACAAGGCGCTTTTTGAAGCGGAATACGCCGCCGTTCCAGGGATTCCGGTCTGTGCCACAATCGATGAAAAGAATACAATTCGACCCCAGTTCTTGCTGCGCATGGAAGGAATAATGCCTTGAGAAATGAAAAAGGGCGCCTCGTAATTTACTGCATTTACCTTTCTAAATTCTTCGGCACTCACCTTCCAACTGATGCCCGCACTCGGAATGCCCGCGCAATGCAATACCACATCGCACGCTGATGCCGCCTGAATTAACTGATCAAGTCCTTCTCGGCTTGAAATGTCGGCTGATACCACGCTGATGTGTTCCGGATAACGTTCCTTCAAGGAATTAAGCGCTTCCATGTGCCGGTTGCCATGCAACACCAAGCTATACCCCGCGCTGGCCAAGGAACCTGCAATACGCATTCCTATGCCCCCACTCGCTCCCGTTATTAATACCGTCTTATTCATTATCCGAACTTACGTTTTGCCAACCAAGCCAGCGGCTTAGCCAACGAATTCTTAATCAAAAGTAGGTATTCTACATCCCTTGCACCAAATTTTCGGTTAAAATCTCCCAATCCCTTCGCATTGCTTCCTCCAAAATCCAATTGGGAACACCCAGGCGCTAAGGCCTTCATCGCCTCCACGTGTAAATACACCATCCCTCCTACTTTCATGGCTTCTGGAGTTATAGCACCCTTCAGATAAAGTACCTGACCATTCACCTCCAAATAAGCTGCCGCACCCACCAGTTCGCCTTTTTCCCTTAAAGAAAATTGCCTTAACAGGCCGCGTCCGTTTGCCTCTTCCATCAAACGTGCTAATATGTTATAATCAGCATCTTTCAAATGAGTAAACTCTGCACCCTTCACCCTTCGAAAAAGGGCAATTAATCCCTCTGGATTCACCGATGTTTCCAGTTCAAACCCGTGCTGAGTCGCTTTCTTGTACTGCCTGCGGTGATTCTCAGAACATTGAGTCAGCGCGAAATTGGTTAAGTCAAGTACTTGATGTCTTCGGATTTGCTGTTCATAAGGGGAATCCAACGATACACCTGCCAACTGCAGGTAAGAAAAACGGTTCGAAAGGTACTGTGCAAGCACGGCTACTTGTTGTTTATTAAATCCAATGGGAACAAAACTTCGTGTAAGAAAGGGCATATGCGTATAACTCACACCCAATTTTTGTTGCGCAACGATTGGATAAATTCCTTCATAATCTCCAAGCACATAGCCTTCCCAGCCGGGAGCTACAACATCCAAATACCAACTCAAGAGGAAAAAGAAGCCTTCCGGTTGCGCTGCCAAAACTCGTTGATCCCAGCGTTGTTTATCGAGTTGTGCATTTCTGATTATCATAGGATCGAAGAAAGCGTTACAAATTCGTGATTGCTGTGATGTTGAGCGATAAACGATTCCAAGGTTTTAAACCCGAATTGCGTTAAAGCTTTGGGATGACCGATGACCACCAAGAAGGGATCGTTGGCTTGCTGCGCCTTTCGCAAGGCACGATTCAGTTGGGTTGAAAAATACCCATCGGCACTAACACACAAGCGGTGAGAACGCGTGAGCAACTCTTTTTTGGAACCGCCTCCCTTGGCAGGAACACCATTGCCAATGGGCTTATGTTGACCCGGATTCAGGCGCCCGAGCACAAAAAGTTTCCAAAAGAACAAGGGCGAATAGTTCATGGAAGCAATGGGGATTTCTGTAAAAGCACCTTCTGAATCCAACACCACAGGGTCTTCTGTGAATTTCCAATGCGATGCGCTGGGTGTTGCCGTAAAATCATACTGATACGGGTTGGTCGTGTTCTTTCCTCCTTTAAACACCGAAGAATCGTACCGAATCCCTGCTTTTTTCATGGCTTCCGCCACTGGAGCAAAGGGCTGAGCACACCACCCTCCTGCCCGATAACTTTGCATCGGTTGAGAAAGTAGCGAATTCATATAGGATGCATAGCGTTCAACAATGCGTGACGCTTCTTCAGCTGAAAAATCAGACAACTTATACGCAGACAAATCGTGTATCCACGCGTGTTCTTTCCAAATCGACTTTTCCCAATGTGGATGAATATGCAATCCCGTTTCATGCCCCTCGGCATCCCAAGACCGGATTTGATGTTTAATGCGTTCAAGCGCTTGATGACATTCCGCTTGTTCTTCAAACTTGATTAAACAGCCGGCATCAGGAAAAAAAGTAAAGGGAATCTTGTATTTACCGGCGAGTGTCAACAAACGATCGGTAGGCTCAAGCATGCACTGCTCCAGCGAACCGCTGCGTTCGCCAAAAAACAATTCATAATCCCAGGTGATGGCTATTTTCATCGCGTTCCTTCTGGATTATACATGGTTATACCTCGATCCGTAAAGGCGGTCACCATCACATCGAACATTTTTTTAGCATCAAACACCAGGGTTTTCGCTTTTCCAATATACACTTCACGATAAACCCCTTCACGCAAGAACAGTGGAAGTAATTCATCGCAGCGACGTTTTTTGGAGTATTCTGGGTTGTGAACTTTGGTAGCAACAATCATTTCGCTCCCTTCATAGTCACAAACCGGGAGCTTAAATTCTTTCGAATAATAGACCGGAACGCCCACATCCAAGGCGTCTTCCAAGGTGTGTAAATGGGTACCTGCATTATCGAGCGTTACGCCGATGTATAAAATCTTACCGCCGTGTTGAATCAGTTTACCATAGGGTGAATTCCAGTGGTATGGGGTATTCTTGGTGGTATGGTCCTTAATATATTCATAGGCTTTTTCTCCCCATGCCGCAACGGGCTCGGTGGGATGATAACTTCTAACAACGCCATCCGAAGTTCGAAATACTTCAGATATTTTACCCATGGCAGATGGAGTATTCAAGACATCAAATATCGGGTTTTCTGTAACATAGTCCAATTGTAAGCGCGAAATGGGTGAAGTGGGCATTAAAATCATACCTTCCTCACCGACAGTTTCCTTGAGAACCTTGACCACCGTTTCTGCACCCCCTTCAATGAAACCCATCTTGCTTAAGCTCGCATGGACCATGAGGTGATCGCCGGGCTGAATGCCTGCATTTAAAAGCGATTGTTTTAGATCATCTTTCGTTAAGCCCTGCCCTGATTGTTGTTGATTAAGCAATTCCGCCTGGCGTTTTTTGCGCTTAAGGGAACGGAATATCTCCTTTAAAAAATTAGGGATAAGGGATTTCCAATTCAAGGCCATAGCGCGAAGATACGTAAAGGGAAAGGAACTGCCGAATAAGAACTTTACATAAAAGACTTATGGTTAATTTTTTTAAAAAAGTTCAATATCTAGAAATTAATTAATTAACCCATTTAATTAAGTTACCTTTATCGAAACTAAATCAATCAATTATGAGAAAAAAGCTATTCAAAAAACCATTATTACTCCTTGCCAGTGTATTTATACAAGGCTTAGCCTCTGCTCTGTTAATGGCGCAGACATTAACATTTAGCTATACCGGTGCGGTTCAAACGTACACGGTTCCAGCGGGAGTTACGAGCTTAACAATCTCAGCATCTGGTGCTCAGGGCGGAGGTAATACCGGAGGAGGTCTTGGTGCCCTTATGTCAGGAGATTTTACGGTTACACCGGGTGAAACAATTAACATTGTAGTTGGACAACAGGGACAACTTCAAATCGGAGGACAATCCCAAAACAGTTCAGGCGGTGGTGGAGGTAGCTTCGTATATCGTAACTCAAGCAATCTACTTTTAGCTGCTGGCGGCGGTGGAGGCCTGTGTAATTACGGTGGATCTGGAGCCATACATCAAGATGCGCATGGAAAAATCACTCCTGATGGCGGAAGTGATCAATCAGGAGCGTACCTTGGTGGTGTAGCAGGTGCTGGAGGTTCTGCGGGATTGTGGAACAATACACCGTGTGCTGGTGGAGGAACGGGCTGGCTAAGTGCTGGTGGCGGTCCTTACGGAGGTGGTGACATTACTGCGAATTGGGCGGCAGGTTTACCGTTCTGTGGCGGTGGCGGCGGATTTTCAGGCGGCGGTGGAGGAACTGATCCTACCCATGGCGGTGGTGGAGGCTCGTTCAATGCGGGAATCAACCAAGTAAATGTACCGGGAATCAACCAAGGAAATGGTGTTGTTACGATTACATTACCAAACTGTATTCCTCCTGTTGTAACACTGAATAACGCAACACTTTGCCAAGGCGAAACTGCAACGATTACAGCGAACGCAATTCCTGTAGGAAATTATACTTATTCATGGATCGTTCCTAATGGCGTTACAAATCCTGGAAATGCTTCAAGTGTAATTTCAACTGTTGCTGGAACTTATACCGTAGTCGCAGTAGATGCCAATACACCAAACTGTCCAAGTACTCCAACCAATGCTACAATTACCGTTAATCCTTTACCGGACGTAAGTGCTGGTCCTGATGCAACGATTTGCGATGGAGATTCTGTTATTTTTTCTGCCAGTGGTGCGCTCCAATATGCATGGGATAATGGTGTAATTGATAACACACCGTTTGTTCCTTTAGCAAATGCCACATATACGGTAAATGGAGTTGACGCAAATGGATGTATTGGTACAGACGCGCTTGAATTAACCATCTTAAGTCATAGCGCTTCTTCCTTAACAGAAACTGCGATCGATTCATACACATTGAATGGTCAAACTTACACTCAAAGTGGCGTTTACACACAAGTAGTTCCGGCTGCAAATGGATGTGATAGTACAATTACATTAAATTTAACAGTTAGCTACACCGGTTTGAATGAATTACCACAGGCAAATAAGACACTTGTGCGTATTACAGACCTAAACGGTAAAATAATCAACCGAAGAAAAAACACCTTAATGTTGTTTATTTACACTGATGGCACTGTTGAACGTGTAATGGAATTTGGTGAATAAGGTTTTAGGAAATTTACTAAATTTTACAAGTATAGGCATCTTTGAACCTATGTTTTGCGTACTTTTAAGAAAAATAACGTCATGAAGAATCTAGTTTTAATTACTTTACTTTTTATCTCGCTCGGAAGTTTTGCACAAACAACTGCAGAAGAACGCGCTACCAATCAAACCAATCGCATGAAAACGGAACTGAATCTAAGCGATGATCAATATACCAAAGTGTATGATATCAATTTGGGCATCATCATGAAAAATGATGGAATCAAAGCATCCACTTTTTCTGAAGAGGTAAAAAAGGAAGTATTACAAAGCAATCAGCAAGCAAGAAAATCCATGTTGAAAGATGTGTTAACTGCTGCGCAATATGAAAAATTAGAAACAGAGGTTAAGGAAATCAAAAAGAAAAAACGCGAAAAAGCGAAACATAAAGAAGTTAAGAACTAGTTTAAATCCCGGGAAACCGGGATTTTTTTTTGATTAAAATACTACCTTTGAGTTGTGCAGTTTGAATTCCCTTTCTTCGGTAGAGTATTTACGTTATCTCAACGTTTTATTTATCCAATACTCGTACTATGGGTGTTCCTGTTTTATGGTAACACGATTAAAAACACCTTCGCCTTAGATGATGAATTAGTTACTTGTACGGATCGACAAGAACATTCCTTAGTCTCCAAAGGAATTTCAGGAATTCCAAAAATTTTCACTTCGACCTATGCCTCCAATGACGAGCAAAATTATGAGTACCGTCCGCTGGTATTGACGTCCTTTGCCATTGAAAAAAGCGTATTCGGAAGCTCCGACGCATGGGTTCATATATCCCATTTCATTCAATTACTCATATATGCCTTGCTTGGCATCATTGTATTCAGTACCCTGAACACCTTATTTGGTCCTTCCAAGCACCTTATCGCCTTCGTGATTACCTTGCTTTTTCTGAGCTTACCCATTCACAGTGAGGTCGTTAATAGCTTAAAAAATCGCGATGAATTGCTCAGCATGCTGTTCTCCATGTTGGCCCTGCGTTCCGCACTTCGTTTTGTAGATTCACGGAAATGGAAATCGCTAAGCTTCACCTTATTGTATTTGCTATTAGCCTTGTTGAGTAAAAAAACGGCCATGCCCATGTTGGTGATTATTCCAATAACCCTCGTGTTTTTTAGATTCTTTTCATGGAAATCCGTTGCGTTTATAACGGCATCGTTGCTCGGAGCTCGGATCATCTTTGGATTATTAAAAAAAGGCTTAATTGAAACCGATAAGATTCGAGAATTTTCCATCGTTGAAAATCCGGCGTTTGAATACAGCTTCTTTCAGCGCATCCCCTTATTCTTTGATTCGGTGATTTGGTATGTTAAACAGAGCATCTTACCGCTGGATCTGCAATGCTATTATGGTTTAGGTTCCCTTACCGTTTCGCCAGCCTTTACCATTGGGACGTTTGCTATTGGAATGGTGCTAGTGATTACCTTAGGGTTTATCATTTGGGCCTTTGTAAAACAGATCCACACCGAACTAAGTTTTGGCCTGGTATTTTTCTTTCTAGCCATCGTTGGTGCGTGTAACTTGATCTTTCCCATGGTGGGAATTGTGGGTGAACGCTTGGCATTTACTGCCAGTTTGGGTCTATGCATCACCTTAGTTTTCCTGTTGAATCAATTCGAAAAAATAAAAGGGAATATTTCCCCTCTGCTTTTCATAGCATTCAGCATATATAGTTTGAGTATGGTATTCATTCGAAACGGCGCATGGAGCGACCGACTTAGTCTGTATGAAGCCGATAGTTCCACAACACAATCCGCTAAGGTTCACGCCTTGCTTGGACAAGAATTACAGTACCAAATTAATCAGTCTTGGAACGATGTACAGTCGGAAAACCAAAAAACACTTTACACCCAAGTAATCATGGCTAAACGTGCCTATGAAAACGCGCTCCACACCTATCCTGATTATTACAAAATCCAAAGCAACCTAGCCACCATTGAATCCTCCTTCTTGTGCGATGAGCGTGCAGCTCAATCTATACTTAACATACTTATCAAGAAACAACCCGACTACCAAGAAGCATGGGAAAACCGCTTAGTATCGCAGTTGAAGACCTATATTGTATGGAAACGAAATGAAGCCTTCTTAACGAATGAATCACTTAACAATCGTCCAATCTACTCCCTAGATTCCCTTTCAAGTTTAAGCCTTTTAGGCTTGCTAAGTCAATTCGAAGACCGAGGAAAATTGTTTTTATCCGATGGATTAAATCCAAGCTCGATTGATCAACTTAGCGCTTATGCTTCTGGACAAGCAACATGGAACGTGGATTTGGCCCACATGAACCCTCCTTACGGAACAGAAGTCAAACAACGATTAATGGAACTATACACTGGAAAAAAAGCGAGTTATAACATCGTTGATGATTTCCGTAAACAACTGGCAGGCCACTTCGTATCGCCAAGCCGATATGCAGTAATTTCAGATTCCTTAATCAATGAAATCATAGCGACAAAGGCTGCAATCGAACGTAAATTCCCTGAATCCAAGGTAGAGGAACTCACAGATACCTACCTCATGAATGCCCTTCGGTATGAAGCAATAATAGCCATCCACACCCATCAAATCAAATCTGGAAAAGGGAAGCCCAAGGATTTTGTACAAATCGGAAATTCATATGTAAATCTGGGTGAAAAAGAAAAAGCCGTTCGCGCTTTCAATAAGGCGATTAGTGCCCTACGTACGATGCAAAGTCCCGCTAGTGATGAAATAACACGCATAGAATCATACATTCAAAAGATTAATAACCAATAGTTTACGAAATATAACTTGAATCGATTGTTTATTATAGGAATCGGGCGCTCTGGGTCTACCATACTTTCCAAAACACTCGGAACCCACCCCGATTGTTTAGACAATCCTGAAATCCCGTTGTTCTCATTTTTTTACAAGGCATTTCGAAATAAACAGTCCAATACAACAACAAATCGCTTGATTGCGCGCTTCATACACGCCATGAAGCAAAGGCATCCCGGTCATCCTTGGCGAATACAAACTGAAGAAGTAACGAAGATTTCGAGTGGCTTGAACTACTTCGATTACATGAATGAGCTTGCGACCTTATTCACATCCGAATTTTCATCCGAAAATAACACACGACGTCCTCAGTGGATTATCGATAAGAATCCAGTAAATACCCTACATGCGCATCATTTCTTTAAGGAATACCCACAAACTAAGGGCATTTTTCTAGTGCGTGATCCGCGTGCGAATGTAGCTTCTCGGATACAAAGTCAAAACCTGATTCATGGAAGGACGAATCACTGGATGCTTAATGCGCTCCGTTGGCGCAGCTACAACCGATATTATTACACCCTCAAGAACCAATTCCCAGAACAAATTCATTTACTTCGCTATGAGGATTTTGCATTAAATCCACAGCAACACATGGATGAACTCTGCGATTTTTTAAAGATTCCTCCAGTAACGCTTGAATCACCTAATCCTGTAACTACCGCGCACGTCGATCAGAATTCAGCACGTTTAGTGAAAAAGTACAGTGATTTAAACGCTCCGATCAATCCCCATGCAATAAGCCGTTGGAAAGAGCTACTTGACCTACAAACCATTGAAGCAATTGAAGACATCTGTAAAACCGAAATGGATTTCTTTGGATATGCTCATGAAACAAGGGTTCAAGTGCCAATTCCAGGTAAATTTCGTTTCTTAGCACGTTGGTATGAAATCAAAGAAAAACTCATTTTTCACTTCCCCTTGTCCCTAAAACTTAAACGACTTGAATAAGCATCACCACATTGTTGGCATTGGTCGTTCAGGAACCACCTTGCTTCAGAGCATGTTGAATGCACAGCCGGAGGTATGGGCGGGTCCGGAAAACTATTTCATTACCTTTTTCTATGATGCGTGGAAAAACAAAACCGAATTCAGTCGCGAAGACTTACGCCTAGCGGCGCGCTTTCACAAGGCCTTTGGAATACTGCAACCCTATGTTGGGTTTACTTTTGACGAGGCGATGTTCGTGTCGAATACGGAGATTAAGTCGTATCAAGAACTAATTATACACACTTATCGTTCCTTCGTGGATCAGCTTGCACCCACGAAAGAAACGGTTTATTTCATCAATAAAAACCCACTTCACTCCTACTACCTTAACGCACTGCATTCAATCAACCCGGACACCAAGTACATTTGGATGATGCGAGACTACCGGGCCAATGTGAATTCTAGAAAGAACAGCGTGCACTTGAAATCTGCAAGTGCTTACTATAATTCCATACGCTGGATTCAATTTGAGCATCGGATTGCTTCCTTTCAAAAACAGCATCCAAATCACGTACTTGTTATTCGGTATGAAGACCTGGTTGAAGCCCCTGATCAATGCTTAGCCAAGGTATGTGAGTTTCTTGAAATCCCAATAAAAACTGGAATACAAGAGGCCTTAGCACCATATCAAGACTTGTTTAAACACGAAGTAAAAACCCAATACGAAGAGGCGGAACGCATGAAAAAACGCTTCGGCGATTTATCTAAACCCATACATACCTCGGCAGTTGAGGCGTGGAAAACGGGATTAACCACTCAGGAACTTGAAGTGTGCGAGGTCATTGCAGGTAGAAAAGGAAGTACCTACGGCTATCCGTCCACCTTGACCATTCCGAAAACTAAACGACGTTGGATTCAAGCGATAGCCATGCTCTATGCTGTAAAAATACGCATGGAACGAACCAAAGATGCGTTGTTTAATCGCTTACCTATTCAGTTAAAAGTAACTTATTTTGAGCGTTGGGTGCTCCGAATCGACAAAAAACGGAAGAAGCATGTGGCGAAGTGACGAATTAGATTCTATACCCATCCATTTTATAC
>Ga0315899_10001004_pt1 | contig 32883 bp, 31 predicted proteins | sample LakEriMetagenome_2_FD_203518 | JGI IMG/M metagenome (GOLD analysis project Ga0315899, IMG submission 203518) | Freshwater fungal communities from buoy surface, Lake Erie, Ohio, United States - Buoy 4 MA112 | ecosystem: Environmental > Aquatic > Freshwater > Lake | place: USA: Lake Erie, Ohio...
AATGCCGCAAATGAAATAAAAGGAAGGATGCGTTTCATGATTTGGAATGTAGTTGAATAAATGTGGCTGCAAATTTACCCCATTCATCAAACTTATGGATGAATCTGAACCCGTTCTAATGTCATTTTTGGGTAATGAATTAACACGTTATTTTCCCCCTAAAAAGAACATTGTGCTTGTCATTGTGTTGTAACTTTGTAAACTTTTAAGTGACTGCGCATCATTTTGGGTAAAATCAACATCAATATTAAATCGGGAACGCTGGAAAAGGAGGGGTTAATTGTTGGGATTGACCTGGGTACTACCAACAGCATCATTGCCAGGGTTAATCCTGAAACAGGCAAACCTGAAGTACTGGGTAAGGCGGATGAGTTGCTCGTGCCTTCGGTGGTTCACATCACCGGCGATGGGGTTCCACTGGTGGGAAACTTGGCAAGACAGGCCTTGATTTCGCACCCCCAGAGCACTATTTTTTCGGTTAAGCGCCTCCTGGGCAGAAGTTACAAGGATGTTGAGGCCCACGCACCCTACTACACCTACAGAATTCTGGATGAAGAGGATGAGAAACTTGTAAGGATAGAGGTGAACGGGAAATATTTCACTCCCATTGAGTTGAGTGCAGAGATTTTGGCAGAATTGAAGCGACGGGCGGAAAGTCTTACCGGCAAAACGGTAAACCGAGCGGTTATCACAGTCCCTGCCTATTTTAACGACAGTCAGCGGCAGGCCACCCGAGACGCGGGTAAAATAGCGGGTCTTGAGGTGCTAAGAATTGTGAATGAGCCCACCGCTGCAAGTCTTGCCTATGGACTGGGATTAAATCCGTCTGAAACTAAAACCATCATGGTGTACGATTTGGGTGGCGGAACATTCGATGTATCAATTTTGCGCATCGAAGAGGGCGTTTTTGAGGTTTTGAGTACACAGGGCGATACCTATTTGGGTGGAGATGATTTTGACCGAGAGATTATACGGTACTGGCAGCATAATGCCCCGGAGAACCTGAAGTCTGAAATGGCTAAAACGCTGCGATTGCTTGCCGAGGATGCCAAGAAAACGGTTTGTAACAAGCAAGATTTTCAGGAAAAAATCCTTTTGGGAGGCAGCGAGTTAATCCTTAATCTCGATTATGCCACTTTTGAGGACCTGACGAAGCATCACATGGAGAAAACCTTGCACTGCCTGCAACAGGCCATGGTGGACGCAAATTTGGCCCCGAAAGACATTGATGAGGTGGTTCTGGTGGGCGGAAGCACAAGAATGCCTTTTGTTAAGCAACGGCTATCGGATTTATTTGGTCATATCAAAGTGAATGATACATTAAATCCTGATGAAGTGGTTGCATTAGGAGCTGCTGTGGAGGCCGATGTAATCGCCGGCAATAGAAGTGATGTTTTGTTGCTTGATGTTACGCCATTGAGTCTGGGAATTGAAACGGTAGGGGGTTTAATGGATGTATTGATCACCCGAAATACCAAAATTCCATGCAAGTTCATAAAATCCTATACCACATCGGTAGATGGTCAGGTAAAAATGAGCATTTCCGTATACCAGGGAGAGCGTGAACTGGTTTCGGAGAACCGAAAGCTGGGTGAACTTTTGCTATCAGGTATTCCTGCCATGCCGGCCGGTTTACCCAAGGTAGAGGTGGCCTTTATACTCAATGCTGACGGAATTTTAACCGTAGAAGCCAAGGAAATTAGAAGCGGAGTATCCCAACATATTGACATTAAACCGCGGTATGGGTTGTCTGATGAAGATGTTGAACGAATGCTGCTGGATAGTATCAGCCATGCCAAAGAGGATGTATCGATACGCATGCGTGTGGAGGCAAGGACCGAGGCAGAGCAGATGATTTACACGGTACAGCGATTTTTGGAGAAAAATGCCGGGTTGCTAAGCGAAGAGGAAATATTAAATACCCACAAATTCTGTGATGATTTGCAGGGCAAATTGGCAGATGGAGACAAAGACACAATATTGCAGGGCATAGAAGCGTTAAATGAGTATACAAGACCGTTTGCAGAAAGACTGATGAACCAAGCGGTATCTTCTGCCCTGTCTGGCACCCACATAGATAAAGTATGAAGTATCTGATTTTTTCACTGTTTTTTTTGGTGCTGGGAAGAGCTACAGGGCAGACCTGGACTGATGCTGAGATGCTGGAGCGACAAAATTACGGACTGAAACTGGGATTCAATATTTCATCGATGTGGGGCGGCGAATTGCAGAACCCCAGGCCCTATGTGGGTCCCTCAGCCGGGTTTTTCTGGCACACCAAAGAGACCAAAAAGCCCATCATGTTTCAGACTGGAATTGAAGGAAATATGCGGGGTGGCAATTTTGCCAATAAAAACGCTGATTTTCCGGGAGGCGGCAACAGCAATTACCGCAGAATCGGTTTAATTACTGCCGATGTTCCCTTGTTGATTAACTATCGGATTGGCCCTAAAAAAGAGGGGAAAACCCGGGTTGTTCAAATGGGTGCCGTTGTGTCCGGAACCATCAGAAGTACGGTTTATTTGGGTGATGATAAACTGCCCGCTCAGCATTTTCTTGACAGCACCAGTCACTTATACAAATGGGGAAATCTTCCGCTAAAACCCGTAGAGGTGCTGGGCCTGATTGGCTACCAGGAACGCGGATCTGCCGCCGGCTGGCAGATACAATTGCAGGTAGGTATTAACAACCTCAACGATGTAAAGCGGGAAAACGGCAATATCATTCCTTTCATGCCATACGCATACCCATCTACAGGTACAGGCAAGAGAATCAGCACCTGGAATCTGAAAGTGAGTGCATTGTTTTAAGGGTAGTCACCATAATTTTTCCTAATTTTGTTGGGTCGATGGCGAATTCAGTGGCTTTTTACACGCTGGGATGCAAACTCAATTTTGCAGAAACAGGAACCATTGGCAAGCAATTGACGGAGCATGGTTTTGTTCGTGCGGAGTTTACCGACGGTGCAGACATGTACGTAATCAATACCTGCAGTGTTACCGACCATGCAGACCGCAAATGTAAAAAGGTAGTGGCCGAGGCCCTACGTCATAATCCGGATGCTTACATAGTGGTAGTTGGCTGTTATGCACAGCTTAAGCCGGTGGAAATTTCCCGCATACCCGGCGTAGATTTGGTGTTGGGGGCTGCAGAGAAATTTAATCTGATTGCCCATCTGGGTGAATTGCGCAAAGAATCAGAAGCCCGGGTACTGAATGCCCCCATCAAAGAAACGCGTGATTTTGTGCCCGGTTTTAGCGAGGGAGAGCGCACCCGTGCCTTTGTGAAAGTGCAGGACGGCTGTGATTACTTTTGTTCGTTTTGCACCATCCCATTGGCCCGTGGCAGCAGCCGCAGCGCCAACATAGCCGAAACGACAGAAAAAATAAGGCAGGTAGCCAATGGTACTGTCCGGGAAATTGTTCTGACGGGTGTAAATCTTGGCGATTTTGGAATAAACCACAACGAGGATTTTTATGGTTTAATTACCGAACTCGATAAGTTGGCGGAGGTAGATCGTTTTCGCATTAGCAGTATTGAGCCCAATTTGCTTACCGATGAAATTATTGAATTTGTAGCCGGTTCGCAACGTTTTGTTCCCCATTTTCACATACCGCTGCAAAGTGGCAGTGACGAAATATTGGGCAGAATGCGCCGCCGATATAAAACAGATTTATACAAAAGCCGTATTGAACGGATTATGGAACTCATGCCACATTGTGCGATTGGTGTGGATGTGATTGTCGGTTTTCCGGGTGAAACTGAAGAGGAGTTCTTAAAAACCTATCAGTTTCTCAATGAGCTTGAAGTATCTTATCTTCATGTTTTTCCTTACAGTGAGCGGCCTAACACCACTGCGAAAAAAATGCAGGGTCGCGTTCCGCAGTCTGTGCGACACGAGCGGGTAACCATGCTGAGAACCCTGAGCGAGAAAAAACGGCAGGCATTTTACCGAAAGCATCTGGGCACCAAGCGTACAGTGCTTTTTGAAGCAGATGAAAAAGGGGGCTTTATGCACGGTTTTACCGACAATTATATCAAAATGAAAGCAGTTTACGATCCTTTGCTGGTGAATGAATTGACGGAAATTTCCCTGGACGCGATGAATGACGATGGTACCGTTAGCAGTATGCTTGATTTAGCCATTCTCCACCCTTAATTTGCAGTTGTGTTTCCCACCTTATTTCATTTTATCAGGGATGTATTCGGAATAGAGATTCCGGCCCTACAAATTCTCAATACTTTCGGTTTTTTTGTTGCCCTATCCATTGCAGGCGCTTTTTGGGCAATGTCTACCGAAATGAGAAGAAGAACAGCGCTGGGACAGTTTAAGACGGTAGAAGTAAAAAGCAGGGTTGGTGCGCCCTATCCGCTGTCTGATTACATAATCAACGGCATTTTTGCTTTTGTTTTTGGATATAAAATTCTATTCCTCATGTTTTCCGAAAAGGATGGATTTGTTCCGCAGGAGCACATTTTTACAACCGAAGGCAACTGGATGTATGGTTTATTGTCTGCCTTGGTGGTACTCGGCTGGCGATACCGCAACGATTTAAAACAAAGATTGCCGGAACCCAGAGTGGAAGTGCAAACGCAATCTGCTGAATGGCACATGGGAAATATCACCACGATAGCGTTGCTGTCGGGTTTTGCCGGAGCCAAGCTGTTTCATATTCTTGAAAATCCTTCAGGGCTGAGTCTCTTGGCTATTGCTGATGCATTTTTTAGCACCGGCGGTTGGACATTCTACGGCGGTCTCATTGCCGGTGGGGCAGGGGTATTAATTTACTGCTATCGAAAAGGCATCAATTTGTTGCGAATGCTTGATGCCGGTGGGCCGGCCATGTTGCTATCCTATGGAATTGGTCGATTTGGATGTCAGTTTTCAGGCGATGGTGACTGGGGTATTGCCAACACCGGCCCAAAACCCTTATCATGGATTCCCGACTGGGCGTGGAGCTATACCTATCCGCACAATGTGTTAGGCGGTCAATCGGGGGGAATGGCACCGGAAGGCATGATTCCAATACCGGGTTGCACTGGCGATTATTGCTATGAGCTTGCCGTGCCTGTTTATCCCACCCCACTGTATGAAGCCCTTATGGGGTTGCTGCTGTTTTTTGTTTTATGGAAGTTTCTGCGTCATCGCATTCAGGCCCCCGGAAAGCTATTTGCCTATTATATGGTGTTTGCAGGTGCAGAACGTTTTCTGATTGAGGCCATTCGCGAGCACGGTGAGAGTTTATATAGTCTGGGCTCATTTACCTTTTCTCAGGCACAGATGATATCGCTTCTGTTAATGCTGGGAGGAGTGCTTTGGTTGTTAAAAAAGCCATCCACCGAAAAAATAAATGTTCAGTAAATACGTTGTAATGAGAGGAATGCGGATATACACAGGGTTTTTGTTTCTTTTCATTTTAATGGGAGCAAACAGAATATCGGCACAGGATACTGCTGCCCGATGGATTGTGATTGACGGTGATACCATCGATAATAAAACCCTCGATCCGGTGCTGGTAAGTGCCGGCATGGATGCTGAGGGTCGCAAGGCCTATCAGCGTCTGAAGAAACGGGTGAAAAAGGTGATGCCTTATGCCAAAATGGCTGCCTACAAAATGCGGGTGATGGAGGATAACCTCACCATGAAAAAAAATAAAAAAGAGCGTAAACGGTACATCAAAGAGTGTGAAGAAAGTTTAAAGCAGATGTACATGGGTCAGTTGAAAAATTTAAGCATTGATGACGGGAAAATCCTGATGAAACTGATACATCGCGAAACCGGTAAAACCACCTGGGAAATTATGAAAAACTACAGGGGCGGGGCTGAAGCGTTTTTCTGGCAGGCGTTTGGCACTGTATATGGCCACGACATGAAAGTGGAATTTGACCCTGTTGCGGATTTTCAGATTGAAAATATCATCCGGATAGAAAAGCTGGAGTAACTTATCCTTTGCGCAGAATAATCCATAGTAATGCCGGTGCACCGATGATTGCGCAGATGGCATTGGTGGGCAAGGTCATGTGGCTAATTAAATGATGCGCCAATAAATCGGCGAGCAGACATAAAGCCATTCCACAAAGTAGGGTGGGAATCCATAAAATCGCATGATTGTTGCTTTTCATCAGGCCACGGGCAAAATGTGGGGCAATCATTCCCACAAAACCTATGGGTCCGCAAAATCCGGTGATGGTACCGGCTGCCAGTCCGGCCAGAATTACGGTTTTTCTCCGAAAAAGAGACACATTTACCCCTGCTGAGGTAGCATAGGCATCCCCGGGCAGGTATGCATCCATGGAGAACCGGGCAAACCACAGCAATACAGACGAAACGGTAACCACTCCCAATAAAATGGGTATGTCTTCCGGCTGCACGCGATCGAAACTTCCAAGACCCCACATCACAAAGCTTTTTATCTGCTCTGCCTGTGCAAGCCCTTGCAGTATTTCAGATCCTGCGCCCAGAAGATAGCCCAGGAGCACCCCTGAAAGGAGCAAGGTAAAGGCGTGGCCATGCCTTCGCTGAATGAAAAGCTGTAACAATAATACCAGCAGACTCCCTGCTATACCGACCACGGCTATACCGGCACTTTGGAGCCAGCTGCCTGCAAACCCTACCGGAAATGCCATTAAAAAAACAGCTACGGCAAAGGATGCGCCGGGTGTGGCACCCGTAAGAAATGGCCCTGCCAGTGGATTTCTAAACAACGTTTGCATGGCAAGCCCGCTGATGGCAAGACCAACGCCTGCAATGGCTGCTGAAATCACCCTGGGAAGCCGAAAGGTATAGAACACCGGATTGTTCAAGGGCATTTCTCCCGCTGTCAGGTCAAGCCAAAGCAATAGAATGCACAATGCTGACAAGGATAGTATGATGCCAATGTTTCTCAATCTTTTAATGCCTCAAAGAAAATGGTTTCCTGCTGATCAGGCACCAGGTCAGGATGAAAAATTTGGATAAGATCACGCAATGCCAGATCCGGACGCACAACAGCATAGTCCCACCACGCATTGCCCCCTTGCGAATTTTGGGTTTTGGTGGCATTGAAAATACCCCCGGTTTTTCCTGCATCAAACAGTCCGAGACGCCTGTCTATTTGTGTAAGGCAGTCTTTTGTTCTGCAACTGCCCGGGTTAATCCAGAAGTCTGCATTCCGGGCTTTTTGATAAACTTTTTCTATGTCCAGCGTGATTTTACCTGCACCCTTTACATCCTTCCATAGGTAGTCTGCCCCTGCATCCGTAAACATGGCAGCCATGTAGCTTTCACCTGCCGGTACATCCCAGTTTCCGCTGTAGGGAGCATTGCAGAATACGGTCGGTTTTTCAGGGTTTGATTCTTTAATATTGGCCGCCAGACTTTCGTAATGCTCTCTCACCATACTGAAAAAAGTTTCCGCTTCATCCGGTTTGCCTAAAAGCCACCCGAAGACTTTCAGCCATTCAGCCCGTGCCAGCGGGTGGGTTTCCAGATAATTCTGTAAAAAAATGACAGGAATGCCGTTGCGGTTCACCCCATTCCATTCTTCCCTGCCTTTGTTGTCGATATAGTAGGTTAGAACCAAATCAGGATTGCTTTTTAACAGTGTTTCCATGTCGATTGAGACCCCTTTGCCTGCTTCAGTTACTTTGCTTTTAGAAAACCATTTTTGGCATTTAGGACCGGTATGGAACTTTGTATTATCTGTGCAGCAAATCAGGGTTTCAGTTTGCAATACCTCCATCATGCCTGAAAAAACGGCTGTCATGCAGGCGATTCGGTTGCGTTTTTGAACCGAAATGCAATTTTTCGGTGTCGTATTACTGCCCCAGTGAATAATTTGTAGCCACTGTGAGGTATCGGATGGATTTTTCAATGCGATGAATGAGTCTTTTCCATTCACCCCAAATAAAAACATGCGACTATACTGCGGTGTTTGCCAATGAACGCCGTCCGGCAGGCCATTGTCTGCTTGTTCACTGCACGCAGTAACCAGCAGAATTAGCAGTGATAAGGAATAGGGTTTTAATGGCAATCTCACGGATTGCAAAGAAACGAACCTTCACCGGAATTTGTGCGATAGCGAATCACGCAGGGCGTGCGAAAAATTTCGGTATGCTGCCCCTCTTGTAAATTGATGCGCTGAAAACTGCGACCTGCCATGTCGTAAAATTCCCATGATCCGGTTTGCAGGGTTACGAGATAGGTTTTATTCCCATCCCTTTGCAGGGCGTAGGGTTTGGGTTGCTTCACCGGTGCTATCCCGGTATTGGGGCTGCAAATGATGGCGGAAGCCCAATTGGCGGTCATGGTATCCATCAGGGCGGGATTGTCCACATCGTGTACATTGCCACTGATGATGCGGTTTCGCAGCATTAATCCGGTATATCCCAGTGCTTTGAGTCTGCGACTGATGATGGTGCTTCCATACAACATTGGCCAGTTATCTGAAATGCCCAGACCAATTCCATAATATGGTTTATTGATTCCGGCGGAAACCACCGGGTCGCCCAACTGGTGGTAGTTGAATACGGCGGGTCGGGCAGTTTCCAAAACGGCGGTATCAGCCACAGCTCCAAAATAATTGAGCACGCCGCGCACAGAAGTATTATATCCGTTTAGGTTAATCGTGCCTTCTACATTGCCCAGAGAGGGTCTTTTATAATTGATACCCTGATAAACTACGCTGTTGATAGAATCGCAGGAAGCAGGTCGGAACTTGTTGTCGTTCACAAATGCCACATTGAGACTGGTGATGGCCCCGGCGCTGTACCCACCGATAAAAAAGTTCATAATATCAGAACTATCGGTTTTATTGCGCCCTTTCATATACCTCACTGCGCCTTTAATGTCCTGCATTGCCCTGTAGGCAGCTCTTTCCGGCTCTGCTTTATCCAGTGCGTAGGGGTAGTTGTCCGGAAAAACCGGCCTGAAAAATCCGAGTCTGTAGGATGCTGTTGCGGCAACATATCCGCGCTGGGCAAAGGATTTGGCCTGATTGGTTACATCCTTATAATTACCTCCGCTGAAACCGCCCCCATGGATGAACAAAATCATGGGCCTTAGGGTGTTTTTGTCGCCCAGGGGTTTGTAAATATCAATGTATAGCGTGTCAGTTCTGTTGCCAAAAGCTTTTACCACACCATATATGGTATTCAATTCCTGCTGTATGGCATATTTTTTAGTGGTATAATCGCATGGCTGAGCATGAATGAGGTTGCATCCGGCAATGCAAAGTAGGGTAGCGAAAAAATTGCGCATATTGCGAATATATAAAAAAATTGGACATGATAATAAGTTTTGGTTTTAGGGTCGGTTGCTCTGATTATCTTTGTGCTGTATGCTGTTGAAACTATTCAAATATCGCTACATACTGCTTTTTGCATTCTTCGGGCTATGGATGTTGTTTTTTGACAGCAACAATGTGTTTTACCGCTTCTCCATTGCATCTGAAGTTTCTGAGCTGGAGGAATCCAGGGATATCTATAAGAAGCAGATAGCAGATTTGAACAGACAGCGCACAGAGTTGTTCGGAAACCAGATTAATCTTGAAAAGTTTGCCAGAGAAAAGTATATGATGAAGAAAGACAACGAAGATCTTTTCGTCGTTATACAGGATACGATTGAAAAAAATGATCAATGAGCAGCCGACTTTTGTTTATAAAACCCAAAAATTTGTGCATTTCTATTCACGTATCTTAAATAGGTTTGTACTCAACATCAGAAAGAATACACTTTTATGAAGTTTATAGCACCCAGCAACGAACTCCTTCAGCATTTGCTGACTGTAAATGGAGCCATTATTTCCAAGCCCATTATACCCATTCTGGAAAATTTCCTCTTTGATATCAAAGGAAATACCCTCACTATTTTCAGTACCGACCTGGATACCAGCATGACTACCAGTATGCAGGTAGAATCCAAAGAGGATGTGCGTGTGGCGGTGCCCAGTAAAATGGTAATCGATATTTTGCGTTCGCTTCCCGACCAGCCGGTTACCTTCAGCATTGAAGAATCCAGCTACGGAATTGAGGTGGTGAACAACAACGGGCGTTACAAAATGGCCGGTCTGAATGGATCTGATTTTCCGGCATTGCCCGAAAAATCAGGCGATGGCAGCTTTACCGTTCCTTCCAATATTCTGCTTCGTGCCATCAGCAAAACCCTGTTTGCCACCGGCAATGATGAACTGCGATTGAATCTGACGGGTCTATTTGTGGAAATGAAGGAAGACAGCGTGAACTTTGTAGCTACCGATGCCAATAAACTGGTTCGCTTTACACGCAAAGACCTCAAAACCGGCTCTGACCAGAATTTCATCATTCCCAAAAAGCCGTTGAATCTGCTAAAAACAGCGTTACCGAATGATGATACCCCTGTGATGGTAGACTATAACCGCAGCAATGTGTTCTTTACCTTCGGTTCAACACAGCTAATCGCACGTCTGCTGGATGAAAAATACCCTGATTACAATGCGGTTATTCCTACAGAAAACCCGAATTCACTGACCATTTCGCGCAGTGATTTTCTGAGTTCAATCAATCGTATCAGCATATTTGCCAGCAAAACTACCCATCAGATTCGCCTGAAAATTACCGGGAGTGAACTGCAGATCAGTGCTGAAGATCTGGAGATGGCAAACGAAGCACAGGAAAAAATCAACTGCGAATACGATGGTGAAGATATGGAAATCGGCTTCAATGCCCGCTTCCTGAAAGATATGCTTGCCACCATTGATGGTGAGCAGGTGGTATTGAAACTGTCGGCGCCTAATCGGGCAGGCTTGCTGGTTCCAACGGAAAATGAGAAAGATGAAGACATCACCATGCTCATTATGCCGATGATGCTCAATAACTACTAATAGTCGCCTTCAAACAACGGCTGCTTCCATTATCCGCAGCAGCTATGCATTCCTTCTTCCCTTGCGGGTGTGTGTGTTAAGTATCCTGGCATTTTCAATTTTAGTTTCCTGAGATTTGCGCATTCCCCAAATCTTTTCCCTGTGTTCTTTGGGGATTCCCTCTGTGCTGCATATGGGAAGGGGGTAATCCACACCCGGGGTAAATCCAAACTCTGATTGCTCCAAGGCATTGGCCTCCCAGGGTTTATGCTTCAGATGAACCGGTAAATGTGCCAGTTCAGGACACCATTTTGCAATGAATAATCCGTCCGGATCGTGGTCCATACTTTGCTTTACCGGATTGTACATGCGTACGGTATTGATACCCGTGGTTCCTGCCTGCATTTGAAACTGCGGGTAGTGGATACCCGGCTCGTAGTCCAGAAAAATTTGTGCAATGTGCGCTTTCCCCTTGCGCCAATCGGCTCCCAGGTGGTGGCATAAAAACGAAACCAGCATGGCGCGCATCCTGAAATTAATCCAGCCGGTCTGTTGCAGGCACCGCATATTGGCATCCACCATCGGAAAGCCGGTTTTACCCTCTTTCCATGCCGTTATGGCTTGCTCATCGTTGTTCCATTGCAGTGAGTCGTAGCCACGGTTAATGTGCTCATACTCATAACGGCATTCCTGCTCAAATTTTTGGATAAAATGGCAATGCCAGCGAAGTCTTTCCCGAAAAGAAGAAAATGCGCGTTTATGGATTTTGGCATTTTCGGAGGCGTACGCAACCTGATAGGCCTGACTAATGCTCATGTTGCCCCAGGCAAGATAAGGCGAAAGCCGACTGCACGATTGCCGGCTTTCAGCCGGTTTGGAAATGTGGCGGTTGTAATTTTGGCCGCGTTCTGAAATGAAACTTTGCAGGTATTGCCAGGCATTTTTTTCTCCCCCCGGCTGCATTGATTTGTTCCAGGGCGATGGCAGATGTAGTGTTTCAGGCAGTGTAGGAAATGGTAAAGCTTCATTCACAGCGAGCTGCGGAGAGAATTGATTGTGTATGAGGGGCGCATGCATGTGCCCAAACCATTGCTTATCCCATCCATCGCGGTTTTGAATGCCTCTCAGAATTCCATCCCGCTGAAATTCCTGCCATTCGATGTGATGTTCTTTCAACAATTGCCCAACGGATTTATCTCGCTGCCAGGTTTGTAAAACGCCGCTTTCTCTGTAGCTGAAAACGCTGTGAATGTTATATTTTTCTATGAGAAACTGAAATACCACGGTGGCTTCTGCACTGGCACTATGTACCTGCATGTGGGCCCTTGACAGCTTGCCATTCATGTCTTCCAGGGATTGAAGCTGAAACTGTATATGACGCCCGCTGCAATCCGGACGTGCCATGAGGGATGGCTCAAATAGATACAGCATCAGGTAAGGAATACCGGCTGTTTCTGCAGCGTGCATAGGTGCATGATCCGTAGTTCGAAGATCGCGTTTCAGCCACACTACATTGATGGATGGCTTCATAGGTCCAGACGCTGAAGGTAAATTTCAGACTCACTGAAATGTTGATTCCGCTTATCGGGATCCATGCGGTCCAGGGTTTTTAGCAGCATTCCGATTCGAGGGTTTTGTCCAAAAAAATCTCGGTGCCTGTGCATGAATGACCAGAACAGGCCGTCCCAGATTTTCTCCCACCGCCCATCGCCTTTGTAGTCGGACATTTTAAGCAGGTAGTTGCTTCCACTGATGTAAGGTTTGGAGCACATTCTCCCACCGTCAGCAAACTGGCTCATACCGTATACATTGGGTACCATTACCCAATCATACGCATCAATGTACATTTCCATGAACCAGCGGTACACTTCGTCGGGATCAAATTCGCATAGCAGCATAAAGTTGCCCAGCACCATCAATCTTTCAATATGATGATTGTAGCCGGTTTTTAGTAGTTTTTGTATGCATTCATCAACCGGGGCTATGCCGGTGGTGCCGTTGTAGAAGGAGGGTGGGATTTTTCTTGAAAAACCCCAGAAGTTGGTGGTGCGCTGCCGGGTTCCGAGTTGCAGGTAAAAAAGCCGTACAAATTCCCGCCATCCCACAATCTGTCTGATGAAACCTTCCAGCGAAGCCAACGGAACCGGATGTTTGTCAGAAAACAGGATGGCCGCATCAATGATCTGTTGAGGTGTGAGGAGCCCAATATTCAACATGGGCGTGAGCACAGAATGATGCAGCCAGTGTTCAGACTGTACGATGGCATCCTCATAAGGCCCAAAATCCTGAAAGCGTTGTATCAGAAATTGCTGCAGCCAGCGTTCGGCTTCTTCATGGGTAGACGGGTAATTGATTCCTTTGTTCAGTTCGCCGGGGTGGTTGGGGAAATGCTTGAAGACGAATTGCCTTGCTTCTTCCGTGAATTGATTTTCCTCAGGAAATACAAGTGCCGGCGGTTTTTTGCCGGTGGGGTAGCGTTTGCGGTTATCCGTATCGTAGGTCCATTGTCCCCCCACAGGTTTATTATTATCCATGAGCAAATTCCGCTGTTTGCGCTGCGCCACATAAAAGTCGGTTTGCACCATGCTTCCGTCTTTGCGGGTAGGTAAGGGCGTATTGCGGCCGTTCATAAAACCCGGACTTTCATGAAAATGCAGTTCCATGCCTCTGTTTTGACATTCATTTGTCAAACGTTGTTCGAGCCAGGTATCTGCAGGGTCGTAACAGTGAATTTCTGTTATTTTTTGGGTCAAAGGGGAAGTCAGCAGTTTCCGGATATCAGATTCCGGTTGAAGGCAGTTAATATAGTTGCAGGGGATTTGGTTTTGGGCAAGATACTGATGATAGTACTGCATACTGCTGCGATGCAATGCGAGTTTTTGCTTGTGAAACGCGAATTGACGGAAGAAAAGGTGTTCTTCAATCAGGTAAACTTCCCCTACATTCTTAAGGTGTTCAATGTCTTTGAATAGTTGATGGGGAAATATCAGGAAGGCATTCACCCCAAGTAAACAAATATGAGAGGGAAGGGTTTCGCATAAAGGGAATCTGTTTAGCGGATTAAATTTTTATTAACGTTGATAAAAGTCTAACAAAATATAAAAAGTAGATTATATTTGTAATTATAAAACCAATAAAAATGATAAATCAACAGGAACTTGAAGCCCTCAAAGCCAACTCACTGAGTTTGGAAAACGCCAGGGTTATTGCGGATCAAATTGAAAAGGACCCCACTGTAGGCGGCATATTTCCAAATGGCAATACAGCAGACTTTACGCATCCGGACATTGAAAAATTTAAGACCAAATGGTGCCCGATTTGGCCCTATGTGAGGGTGTTGTTAAATATTGCCAAAATATTTACCAATGACAGGGTTGATAAGGTAATTGATGCCTTATTGGCGCTGGGGGATGAAGTTTGTGTGTAACTAATGTGTGTGTTTTAAAAGCCTTCAACCCTCAAATACCTTACTACCCACCCGCACCATGGTGCTGCCGCAAGCAACCGCTATGGGGTAATCACTGCTCATGCCAATGCTGAGCTCTTTAAAAGCGTCGTTTTGCTTCATCAGTCCTTGTTTGAGTTCTTTAAACAGGTCAGCCACCAAAGTAAATTCATGGCTAATCTGCTGTTGATCGGGGGTGTTGCTTGCCATGGCCATGAGACCTACCACTCGAATATGCCTAAGTTGCTGAAAATCGTGACTGGACAATAAAGATTTTACCTCATCCGGAGCCAAACCAAACTTGGTGTCTTCCCGGGCAACAAACACTTGCAGCAGCACATCCTGCACTTTATTGATTTTCGCGGCTTGTTTGTCTATTTCTTGCAGTAACTTCAGACTGTCTGCACTGTGAATCAATTTCACAAAAGGAACGATGTATTTAACTTTATTGGTTTGCAAATGTCCGATCAGATGCCATTCAATGTCTTTAGGCAGTGCATCGTAACGCTCCAGCAATGCCTGCACCCTGTTCTCTGCAAACGCGCGCTGACCGGCTGCATAAACGGCTTCAATATCAGCGATACTGCGGTATTTGCTCACCACCAGAAGTCGGGTTTTTGCACCCAGTTCATTATTTATATCCTGCAACCGTGTGGCTATCGTGTTCATTTTCGTAATTTTGTGGTATCTGTGCTACTTCGCAAAATTACCATAGCATGCCTTTTATTGGTTGCCGCCTGTGCAAAAAAAGCACCTCTTCCAAAGGAAAAAATGGTGGATGTGATGACCGATGTAATGTTGATGGAGTCTGCCAACGCCATCAATTACAATCATGGCCTATTGCCCGATAGTTTATGGGAGAAAGAATATGCAGTGATTTTTAGTAAGCATCACATTGCCAAAGAGCAGTTCAAGACGGCCATTGCATACTACCAGGCACATCCCGAGCAGTTTTCCGCGATTATGGAAAAGGTAATCACAAGATTGCAAAAAATGCAATTCACAAAACAAAAAGAGCGACCTTGATTTATCCTTCGGAATTTGAGACCATCATTGGTTTTGACCGTATTCGGGAAGCCCTGAAGAGCAGATGTCGTTTTGCTACATCATCACAGAGGTTTTCCGGTATGCAGATGCTCACAGATGTATCCGAAATTCAGTTGCATTTCGATCAGACAGACCAATGGCGGCTTTTTTCGGAAAAACACCCTTCGGCTTTGCCTTTTGAGGGCAGTGAGGATTTGGTACAGGGTCTTTCGGTGCTGGGAGTTGAGAATGCGTTTTTCACCGAGGAAGAACTATTTTCCCTTAGCCGCACTGTGCACAATTACCTCCGTTTTTCGGCTGTGCTTAGAAAATTTAGTTCGGATTATCCTTTGTTATATGCCCTGGCAATAGAAGATGAGGGTTTGCAAACGGTAACCCGTCACATTGATGCGGTCATCAATGATAAGGGACAAATGAAACCCAATGCCTCTGTGGCTTTTTCGAAGCTGACCACGGATATTGAGCGGATTGAAAAGGAAGTAAGAAATCAGGTAAAACAGATTTTTAAACAATGGCGTGATGCGGGGTATACCGCCGATGCCGAATTGACGGTTCGCGAGGAGCGAATTGTTATTCCGGTGAAAGCAGAGCACAAGCGGAAGGTTGATGGATTTGTGAAGGATGTAAGTGCTACCGGGCAGGTGTTGTTTGTAGAGCCGGTGCAGAGTCTGGAGCTTAACAACCGGTTGAAGGAACTTTACGCCGAGCGCCGGAGAGAGCGGGAACGGATTTTACTGAAAACAACCGATACCCTCAGGCCATACCGTGATGCGGTAGATGCGGCCATGCATTCGCTGGTCAGTATGGATATTTTGTCGGCCAAAATGGCCTATTTCGGTAGCATTGTTGCACAGCGGCCTGTTCTTACACCCCATCCCGTCATTTCACTAAAAAGGGCCATTAACCCATTATTGAAAAGCCGAAACCCTGTGCCGCTGGATTTACAGCTTACCCTGGAAAATCGTTTTCTCATAATTTCAGGTCCCAATGCCGGTGGAAAAAGTGTTGCCCTGAAAACTGCATTCCTGCTGCAATACATGGTACAGCATGGTTTGTTTATACCGGCATCGCCCGATACTGAATGTGGTGTTTTTGAGGGAATGATGATTGATTGTGGCGATGGACAAAGTATGGAAGCCGGTCTCAGCACATTCAGTGCTCACCTGGCCCACCTGAAAGCCATGACGGCGGCTGCAAAGCCCGGAGTTTTGCTGGGAGTGGATGAGATAGGGGATGGCACCGATCCACGGTTTGGTGGCCCCATTGCACGGGTTATATTGGAACAGCTTTTGAAAAAAGGTGCCAGTGCGATTGTTACCACCCACTTTAGCAGCGTTAAGGAATGGGCCGGACAAACACCGGGTGTGCTGAATGCAGGGATGGCCTACGATTTGCAGCATCTGCAGCCGTTGTATAGGATGGTACCCGGCAAACCGGGAAGTTCTTTTGCCCTGCAGCTTTTGAAGAAAACAGGTTTTTCTGACCATGTTATCAAAGAAATCGAGGGACTGGGCGGAGAAGAAAGCCGCAAGACGGAACACTTACTGATAGAGCTGGAACAACAACAGGCAAAATTGCAACACCTGCTGGCTGAAAATGAGCAGAAAGAAAAGCATTTGCAAATGCTTTTGGAGGAATATCATTCCCTCAAGCAAAAAATTGAAACCCGGCGCAGGGAAATGCTTGATCAGGCCAAAATAAAGGCAGGCAGGATGCTGGATGAAGCCAATAAGCAGATTGAAATGACCATTCGGGTTATTCGGGAGCACAAAGCTGATAAAGTGAAGACACAAGAGGTTCGGGGTAAATTCAACCAGTTTAGGGAGAAGATGAAAACCGAACCGGAGAAGGAGGTAAAGTCCGAAAAGCTTGAAAAGCCCGCATTGACAATCAAATGGATACCCGGGATGCCGGTGAAAAGTGTGCATAATGGCGCGGTGGGCGAGGTGCTTGAAGTGAAAAAGGACAAATTGAAAGTGGCGCTGGGACTCGTACAGGTATGGTTGCCGCTGACCGAGGTAGAACCCGCTCAGCAACTTAAAAACGCAAAGTCAACTGTAACTACCAAAGGATTTAATTGGGTGGAAAGGAATGCCACCTTCAATCCCCGCCTGGATTTGCGCGGTGAAAGGGAAGAAGATGCATTGAAAAAAGTGGCCTTGTGGATGGATGAGGCCTATGCTTTGGGACAGTTTAATCTGAAAATTATACATGGCAGGGGCGATGGTATTTTGAGAAAATCTCTGCGGCAGTACCTGAAAACGTTGAATTATGTTAGAAGCTATCACAGCGAGCAGGAAGAACAAGGTGGAGACGGCTGTACGGTAATTACGCTCATGTAATCGGGGATTTGCATTCAGACATTATCTTTGCCATGCTATGGCAACAATTATTGATGGAAGGGTAGTTTCCGCGAGTATTCGCGAAACCCTTTCCGGAGAAGTACAGGCCCTTATCGCTCAGGGATTAAGGCCTCCGCATCTGGTGGCAATTTTGGTCGGTAACGATGGTGGAAGTCAAACCTATGTTGGCGCTAAGGAAAAGGCCTGTCACGAAGTAGGTTTTCTGGGAACCGTAATCCGATTTCCTGAAACAGTTACAGAGGCAGCGTTATTGGCCAAAGTGAATGAAATTAACCAGGATGATCAGATTGATGGCCTGATTGTACAGTTGCCACTCCCGAAACATATCAACGAAAACCGCGTTACCCTTGCTATTGCTCCAGAGAAGGATGTGGATGGTTTTCATGATGTGAACATGGGGCGCTTGACCAAGGGAGCCGACGGTATAAAACCTGCAACACCCTATGGCATTACCCTGATGCTGAAACATTATGGAATACCCACTGAAGGTAAACATGTGGTGGTGATTGGTCGTAGCAACATAGTGGGCAGACCTATGAGTATTTTACTCTCTAATCCCGGTGAAACAGGCAATGCTACCGTAACCGTATGCCACAGCCGCACGCCCAATCTATCATGGTTTACCCAACATGCTGACATCATCGTGGCGGCCCTGGGGAAGCCCGGTTTTCTAACCGGAGACATGGTGAAAGAAGGCTGTGTGGTAATCGATGTGGGAACAACCCGGGTGGACGATCCCTCCAAGAAAGCCGGGTGGAGACTTTGCGGGGATGTGGATTTTGCCTCGGTTGAGCCCAAGGCATCTGCCATTACCCCGGTTCCGGGCGGTGTAGGTCCCATGACCATTGCCGGATTATTAGTGAATACGTTAAAAGCCAGAAAAGCAGGACTTGCAGCCCAAACCGCCTGATAATATTGATATGCTGCCCGTAATGGAGCAGTTTTATACCATTCAGGGCGAAGGGCATTTTGCCGGCACTGCGGCTTATTTTATTCGTCTTGGTGGATGTGATGTGGGCTGTGTTTGGTGCGATGTTAAAGAATCCTGGGATGCGGAAATTCATCCCAAAATCAGCGTTGTTGAGTTGTCTGAAACTGCAGCTGCTTCCGGGGCGCCATGCTGTGTTATTACCGGTGGTGAGCCCGCCATGTATGATTTAACGGCATTAACCGGGGCTCTTAAAGAAAAGGGTATGCGCGTGCACATTGAAACATCAGCGGCTCATCCTCTGCGCGGTTACTTCGATTGGGTGTGTATTTCTCCCAAAAAGTTTAAGTTTCCTTTGGAGTCAGAGATGAAAAAAGCCGATGAACTCAAAATTGTAGTGTTTAATAAAAGTGATTTCGAGTGGGCAGAACAATGGGCCGGGCAAGTGAAATCAGAGTGTATTTGTTTGCTGCAGCCGGAATGGGATAAAAGAGATACGGTAGCCCCTATAATGGTGGAGTATGTTAAATCCCACCCGGGTTGGAAAATTTCTTTGCAAACCCACAAATATCTCGGGGTGCCCTAACGTTTTCCATTTTACAGGCCAAATGTGTTCATTGTGTGAAAATTGGCCTTCATGACAATTACAGCAGTATTAAATTTGTGATATGCGATTTAGGGGATGGATTCGAATGGTGCTGGGTTACCTTGTGCTAACCGCTTTTTCAGTGCCCGGACCGGGTCCCATTCCATCAAGGTACTACGATTTATCCCGCTATACCCGTTTTTCAGACAGCACAGAGAAGAAGATTACCTCATTTTTTCAGTATCACCATAAAACCGGTATTTTCAATGGTACGTACTTTTTCTTCCGCAATGACAGCATCATTCAGGGTGCACATGGCTATGCCAACTTCGGGAAACCGGATACCCTGATTAACGATGATCTTTTTCAGCTGGCTTCGGTGAGCAAAACCATCACCGGAATTTCTGTAATGATGTTGCAACAGGATGGACTGCTCCTGATTGATGACAGCGTACACTGGTATATTCCTGAACTTACCCGCCGCAATCTCACCATCCGTAATTTATTGTGTCACATGAGTGGCTTGCCGGATTATTTCTATTTTTCATCATACCTGTGGCCAAATCAGTCAGCGCACATGAAGAATTCTGATGTGGTTATTCAGCTGAATCAGCAGCCGGAACGAAATTTTGGAGAACCTGGTACCTACCATTCCTATAGTAATTCCAATTATGCACTATTGGCTCATATTGTAGAACGCTTGAGTGGTATGGATTTCCGAACCTATGCCCGAAGAAATATTTTCGAGCCCTGTGGTATGAAGTACACGCACATCTGTAATCATGATTCAGTGCCGCTGTTTAATTACCCCGTGCAGGGTTATGACAAGAGACGGGTTTTTTCAGATATTCCGCACAACGGCACCACCGGTGATAAAGGGGTTTATTCCAATGGAGTAGAGATGTTTTTTCTGGATCGCGCTTTGAGGGGAAATTATCTGCTCAACCAAAACAGCAAGGATTTGATGTGGACGCCACAGGTGCAGGTTTCGGCAGATGGGGCCGGTTATGCGCTGGGTTGGAGGATTAAGGTGTTAAACGGTCAAAAGTGGGTGTTCCACAATGGCTGGTGGAAGGGATTCAGAACCTATTTCTGGCGATGTCTTGATGAGGATAAATGTTTTGTGGTGCTCACCAACAACGTATATGGCCCATTTTTGCGAACGGCAGAAATGGTAGATTTGTTGCGTTGATTGTTAATCAGTTGAAGAAATCCAATAGCGAAGCCATATAGGTGTCTTCCCACCCTGTGCTTATGTCTTCCCATGCCTCTTCAGGTATGTTGGTGTGTCGCACTTCCAAACTGCATCCCTGCTTGTGCTCATGTAACTTCATGGTTACAATACTGGGTGGTTCAATGTCGCCAAAATCCCACTGCTGAACCAGTTTTTTATTGGGTTCGAATTCCAGGTTAATTCCTGAAATGCTATCATCAAACAAGCTGAAAGAACTGTTGGGTTCTGTTCCCATAACGGCGTTTTCTCCCGCCCAAAGGCAAAGACTTGGTGGGTAGGTGAGTGCCATATATACCTCTGCAGGGGGCGCAGAGATAATAAAATATTTTTTATAATCGGGCATTATCGTATTATTTCTATGATGTGAGTGAATGTCTTTCCCTGTATGTCAAAAACAAGGCAATACATACCGGTATGTTGGTCAATTTCAAGGGAGTTTTGACCTTTTTGTATAGTCCATGATACAATTTTAGCGCCTGATAAACTATACAATGTAGCGGTAGCGTGTTCTTCTAAATAAACATTAATCTGCTTATTGTATATTGGATTGGGCCCTATTTTAATAGACGGTTTGGTTGTATGATTGTTTTTTGGAGTAGACAGTTTTGCATGAATCACCCCTACTGCATCCAGATCAAAACCACCCGAGGAGAACCGGGTAGGCCAGGGATCGTTGATGGTATTTCCTTTGCTGTCTTTTCGGGCAAATGGATTTTGAATACTGCCGACCACATCGATAATTCTGATGTGGGTAATACGGGTCACATCAATATTTGCAGAATCCTTCAATTCGTTTAAATCAAAAGGTGTTCCGAAGCCCAGACGGTATTTTCCCGCCAGGTTATGAATTTTTTCAGGATAGGTATAATCGAAAGCCCCGGTTTGTTTTACGGTATTGCTAAGACTGACGGCAGGGAAGCGCACGAAACGTTTCCCGTCGCTGCTCACTTCTACAAACGCCAGTTCCAGGAAAGTGTCCAAAAAGCTATTTTCAAATACCGCAAAATCCCATCCCGGCCCATTGGTGATGGGTGCATCAAACGTAAGTGTGGCTATGCCGCCGTCTCCCAGACTCAGGATTCCGTTTTGTATGGCCGGGCCCAAAGTCGACTGTGGGGTGCCGGCGTCGGCAATGCCGCTGTCGGGCAGGGAAATGTCGCGGTAACCGCGCACGACCTCACAACCTGTTGCCCAGCCAATAAAGCAACTGCTATCGTGCCGGATGGCCGTGCTGCCGGGCTTGCCTGCCGCCGGCGCAAATTGAGCCAATGTTGGTAAGCCAAATAAAGATAAAGTTAACAGCAGAATAAATCGCACGACATTACCCTCTCAGACGTTTTTCAACCTCTGCCATCATAGCATTGCAGGCGGAACGACCTTCCTGTATGAGTTGTTCTGCCCGTTGGGAAATGTCTGTTGCCCAGACCTTGTCTTCCAGTCCCTGTGCGTTAATCAACACATTCATCCAGGCACCTTGCATGGCGGTAAGCAGGCAGGCAGCACCCACACCGGCATCGCTCAGTGAATTGGGGTTGCCTTTTTCAATCATTGCCTGAATCAGGGGGATGGACTCTACCGCAACCTGTAATGTGCGGAATGGAACCTCTGTGGCGTATTGGCTGGCATCCTGTATGGCTGTTTTTCTTGCAGATTTTTGTTCATCGGTATCTTTGGGAAGCCCAAATGCAGCCATGATGGCATTGAAGGCGCGGGTGTCTTCATCCACCAGGGCCAGTAATCTGTCTTTGAGTAGTTGTCCTTTTTCGGCCCAGGAACTGAATTCTGCGGTGCGTGTTTCCCAGCCCCTTTTGGAAGCTGACAGATTGGCCACCATGGTTCCCAATGCCACACCAAATGCCCCGGCTGCTGCCGCTACCGAGCCGCCTCCGGGGGCAGGGCTATCTGCTGCTGTTTCGTTGGCAAATGCTTTAACCGACATGGAAATCAGTTTCTCATCGGCTTCATTTTTTAATAAGTATTCAATGATTTTTTTCTGCGGGTCAAAGGGGCCCAATTCATCCAACCCCATGCTTTTTACGGCACTCCATATAAGGTGTTCTTCACTTACTCCCGTGCTAAGGCCCTGTTTTTCCAGGAAATAACGGCCTGCCTGCAGCATGGGTTCCAGCGGAATTAAACCAACCAACTCACTGCCGGTAACCCTGGCACCGCGCTCATCGGCACTTTTGCGGCATTCCTCAAAGACGGTGTGAAGGGGTGTTTCTTTATATTGGGTGAGGTTGATGCTGATTTGTGCCATTTCATATTCCTCAATATACCAGCCAATGGCTTTTACATGCTTCAGTTTGCCCGGAATGCGCACGGGTTCGCCGTTTTCATCGGTTTTTATTTTGCCGGTGTAGGGGTTCCCTTCCCGAACTACCCTACCTGCCTCGCGCACATCAAAAGCGATGCGGTTGGCAATGCGGGTGCTTTTGCTGTTGAGGTTGACATTGTAGGCAATCAGAAAATCACGTGCCCCAATGACCGTTGCCCCTGCGTGGGCTGGAAATTCTGCCGGCCCGAAATCGGGCTTCCATTCCGGTAATTTTATTTTGTCAAAAAAACCTTCATACTCACCAGCGCGGATGATGCTAAGGTTGCTGCGTTTTTTGTTGGGTTGCGCGTATTCATATAAATAAGCAGGAATATTCAAGTTTTCACCCACTCGTTTGGCCAGTTTTACTGCATAAGCGGCTGTTTCTTCCATGCTGATACCCGAAATGGGCACCAGTGGGCAAACGTCGGTAGCACCCATGCGAGGGTGTTCGCCCCTGTGCTTACTCATATCAATGAGTTCAGCGGCTTTCTGCATGCCGCGGAACGCACCTTCTATCACGGCTTCGGGTTCTCCCACAAAAGTAACCACGGTACGGTTGGTGGCTTTGCCGGGGTCTACATCCAGCAACCGAACGCCTTCTGCCGATTCAATGGCATCTGTAATTTGTTTAATAATGCCCATATCGCGCCCTTCACTGAAGTTGGGTACGCATTCAATCAGTTGCTTTTGCATGGTACAAAGGTATTAAGGTTTTGTGATTTGAAGGGGCGCTGCGCTTCGATCAAGATTTTCAGATAGCAATCTACCCGATAACAGTATTTCTCTGACGTTAAAGTAAGCGGCCATCTGTAAACTTCGAAATTTTCTCCAGGTCTGCGGACGGGCAATGTTGAGGGCATCTGCCGCATATTTATAGTCGTTGCCTTGAAGGTATAGCGCAAGAATTTCCCGATCGCGTTTGAGGTTCCATCCCTGCATAAGATGATCCCAAACAGATAGGCCCTGTAAGAGGAAAAAGTCGTCTTCACGGTCATCGAGGCGTATGAAAAAACGTTTTTTGATTTTTTCTTTTTCCAGCAATTGCCTGAACAGCTGTAATTCCTTACCGCCAATAACAGGGTTGTTTTTTTCATCTTTCATGATGGAGAATGTACCCCTGCAGATGCTCCAGTGCATAACGGGTCCAAGCTCGGATTGGATGAGCTCTTCTTCCAGGTAAACCAAAGCTGCGACCGCATCGGATGGGGTTCGAAACAAGCCGCTTATCTCACTGCCGTAATTAATTTGAAAAGGAAGCAGGGGGCGCTTTTTTATGCGTTTGTTCACGGTTAGTATACTATTCAACAGTGTGGAGCCGGCTTTTCCTGTGCTTTTTTCCGGCTTTATGAATCGTCCGAAGATAATATAACTATAATTCGATGACATTATGCAAAATTACTATAAATAAGCAATAAAATTAAAAATAACTAAATAATAGTTATAATATGGAAATTCATATACTTTCTTTGGGTTATACGCCTTACATTGGTTCAATTGACATTGAAATCCGTTAATTTTGCACCCCCATTTATGACGTTGATTAAGTCTATTTCCGGTATCCGTGGCACCATTGGTGGAATTCCCGGTCAAAATCTTACCCCTATTGATGTTGTAAAATTTGCTTCGGCATTTGGCACCTGGATTCTTAGTAAAGATCAGGGCAAAAAAGTGGTGATGGGTAGGGATGCCAGATTGAGTGGGCCCATGGTACACGGTCTTATCAGTCAAACCCTTGCAGGTCTGGGTATTGATGTGGTTGACCTGGGTCTTGCTACAACGCCTACTGTGGAAGTAGCGGTTACAGCATTGAATGCAGCGGGTGGTATCATCATCACGGCTAGTCACAATCCCAAACAGTGGAATGCACTGAAATTACTCAATGCTCAAGGAGAATTTATCAGCGACGATGACGGCAAAGAAGTGCTGTCATTGGCAGAAAACAACGACTTTTCTTTTGCAGGTGTGGATGAGTTGGGCGCGGTTGAACACCTTGATTTCCTGGACAAACACATCGAAATGATCCTTGCCCTCGACCTGGTAGATGTGGAAGCGATCGCAGCAAAAAAATATAAAATAGCCGTAGACGCTGTCAACAGCGTAGGCGGGATAGCGGTGCCCCGCTTGCTAAGAGCGTTGGGTGTGGAGGAGATTTTTGAACTGAACTGTGAACCCACAGGTCGTTTCGCTCACAATCCCGAACCCCTGCCCGAGCATTTGGGCGAAATATCATCGCTGGTAAAAAGTAAGAAATGCAACCTTGGCATCGTGGTGGATCCGGATGTGGACCGACTGGCATTGGTTTGTGAAGACGGAGAAATGTTCGGCGAAGAATACACCCTGGTGGCTGTGGCTGATTATATTTTGAAAAATACACCGGGTCCCACTGTCAGCAATCTCAGCAGCACCCGTGCATTAAAAGAAATAACTGAAAAAACAGGGCGGGCCTATCATTCCAGTGCGGTTGGTGAAGTGAACGTAGTACAAAAAATGAAAGAAACCGGTGCGGTAATTGGTGGGGAAGGGAACGGAGGAATCATATACCCAGAGCTGCATTACGGCCGTGATGCCCTAGTAGGTATTGCATTGTTTTTGACTCACCTTGCGAAAAGTGGAATGAAAGCGGGTGCTTTGCGTGCATCTTATCCATCTTATGTTATCAGCAAGAACAAGGCAGAGCTTCAACCGGGCATGGATGTAGATGCAGTACTGGAAGCCCTTAAACAGAAATATAAAAAACATCCCATAAACACCATCGACGGAGTAAAAATAGAGTTTGACGGTGATTGGGTACACCTGCGCAAATCCAACACAGAGCCCATTATTCGCATATACGCCGAAAGCAATACCCAAAATACCGCCGATGCCCTTGCCAGAAAAGTGATACAGGATATTGGGGACTTGATTTAGTTGAGAGTTTAAAGTTAAGAGTTTAGAGTTAGGAGTTGCGAGTTGCAAATTAATTTAGAACACTGGAATGGGTAACAGAGAAGATTCAATAATTTTAAAAAAGGCTTTTGAATTTGCGCTAAAAATTATTGCTTTGAATAAAGAACTCATCGATAACAATGAATTTGTTTTAAGTAAACAGGTACTACGATCAGGAACATCCATAGGTGCCAATATTAATGAAGCTTTGGGTGGTGTCAGTACAAAAGATTTTCAGCATAAATTGTCTATTGCCTTGAAAGAAGCGAATGAAACGGAATATTGGCTTAAGCTTCTAAAATTTTCAGAAACGGCTGAAACCGAGATCCTGCTCAACGAAATTATCGAAATTAGAAAAATCCTTACTTCTATTATTCTGACTTCAAAATCAAATAACAAATAATCAACTCTCAACTCCTAACTCTCAACTCCTAACTAATAAACCATGAGTTTACAATGCGGAATCGTCGGGCTGCCCAATGTAGGCAAATCGACTCTCTTTAATGCAGTAAGCAGTGCCAAGGCACAAGCTGCCAATTTCCCTTTTTGCACTATAGAACCCAATGTGGGAACCATTACCGTTCCGGATGAAAGACTGACAGTGCTTACGGAGCTTGTGAATCCTCAGAATGTAGTGCCCACCACCATTGAGATTGTAGATATTGCAGGTCTGGTAAAGGGCGCCAGCCAGGGAGAGGGTCTGGGTAATCAGTTTTTAGGCAACATCAGAAATACCCATGCTATACTGCATGTGCTGCGCTGTTTTGACGATCCCAATGTGATACATGTTGATGGCAAAATAGATCCGGTGGCAGATAAGGAAATTATTGATACCGAGCTTCAGCTGAAGGACCTTGAATCCATTGATAAAAGCATTGCAAAGATCCATAAACAGGCCAAGGCAGGTGACAAAGAAGCTGCTCGACTTTTGGAAGTACTTGAGGCATTTAAATCGCACCTGGAACAGGGTAAAAACTGTCGGACACTGTCGCTGGATATTGAGAAGCGTGCCTTGGTGAAAGATCTTAACCTGCTGACTGATAAACCCGTATTGTATGTGTGTAATGTGGATCCTGACAGTGTGAACAGCGGCAATGCACATGTGGACAGGGTGAGACAGGCCATTGCAGATGAAAATGCAGGTGTGCTGATTATTTCGGCTGCCATTGAAGCGGAGATTGCGGAACTGGAGAGTTTTGAAGATCGAAAAATGTTTCTGGAAGAAATGGGCCTGCAAGAAAGCGGGGTTGAAAAACTAATTAAAGCTGCCTACAAACTGCTCAATTATATTACCTATTTCACGGTAGGTGTAAAGGAGGTGCGTGCATGGACCATCACAGAGGGCACCAAAGCACCTCAGGCCGCCGGAGAAATTCATTCCGATTTTGAAAAAGGATTTATTCGTGCAGAGGTAATTGCCTACCAGGATTATGTGACCTTAAAAACGGAGGCCGCCTGCCGGGCTGCCGGAAAACTACGTGTGGAAGGCAAGGAGTATGTAGTAAAAGACGGAGACTGCATGCACTTCCTGTTCAACGTGTAACAGGTATTCTCAGCGGCAGGTCAGTTTTTCCATCAAAACTATATTTTCTGATTTCGACCATGGTGTCGGTGTAATCCCAGCTGGGAATGCCGTTCCTATGGGGTTTGGCACGTTCCCAGAATTCAACCTCGTATTCATGTTTGCCTTTGCGCCCTTTCACAAAATAATCGATGCGTATGAGTCGTTCTACAGCACGTCCTTTCCACTTATAGGGTGTGGGGGAGTTCATGTAGGTGAATGAATCATAAGCGACAATATGGGCTCCTACATTACCGTAAATTGCTTCTAACCCCTGATGCTGTATAGACAAAGGATCTGGTAAATATGACAGTCGTTCTCCTTTTGTGCCCATTATTTTAAGGGTGTCGCGTTTACCGTTTTCCTGATGCATAATGAGAAATCTTCTGGAACCATTTAAAAACTGCCTGTTTAATATATCGCCTTGTCCCAATCCCAACTGGGTGACCCTTTTGTTAAACCAAACTCGGGTATCCCATTCCCTGAAAAACCAGAAAAATTTATCTGTTCCTTGACTTACCACGGGTGTTTTTATCAGCATTAATAAAAGCAACACGGAATAGCCAATCCACATGAATCGCTGTAACGGAATGTGATTTTTATCGGGTTTTATCAGTTCAAGACCATACAATGGTTTGGTTTTGGTGTAAAACAACAAAATAAAAAGCAGTAGTGTGAAATGGGGCAACAACACAATCCTCAACAATACAAAAATGTGAATGAGCAGAATGATGAACCATATTCCAATGAATTTTCTGCCAAATCGGGTAACATAAAGTGGTGTTAAAATTACCTGGGTGAGAAATACCCCCCATGTGTTCACTGCGAAAAACACATCCATGGTTTTGGGGTATTGAATCCTCATCTCCCGGAAAAATTCAAAAAACCTACCCATGTAGGCATTGGAAACTATTAATTCCATGGCATTGCCATTTCTCCAGAATGGATCTGCCCAGTGTACGAAACCGGATAAAGCATTGATGATACCATAGCCGGCAAAAAGCATCCAGTATAATTTATTGAGAACAACGTTAGCTTCTTCCGCATTTTCAGGTTCCAATAGCTGGTATTTGTTTTTTAACCAATTCCACATGCCCAGGAAGTAGCAGAAATGAATCAGGAGTGCCGTACTTACCGAGCCCGAACCAAAAACGGTTTCGAATTTTACATAAAATACTGCTGTTAGGAATGCTGTAACTGTGGTCTTCTTGTTGAACAGCAGCATGACCAACAGGATGAGAGTACCTGCCAGATATGCCCAGTCTTCATTGGGTAAATGATAGCCATTGTAAATAAACTGCCCTGCCGCTACACTAATGCTGCGATAAATGGAAAGGACTACAAATCCAATGGTAACCCACCGGATTTTTTTATTTTCAAACGCAATATCAGTTTGCGATACCGACATCACATTTTATCACATGATTGTGCCCGTTTGATTTTTTCTTTCTCTTCTTTATCACTGCCCAAACGATCAATCCAGGCACCGGGAATATCACCGAAGCTAATTCCGATAAAATAATCAAGGTCTTTTACATTGCGGGTTCTTATGGCAGGTAGCAAACTGTTTGTTCCGATGTAAATGGGGCCAATGCGCATGCTGGCTGCAGGTCTTAAACTTCGGTAGTCATATTCCAACATCACAGGAAGGGTAAACGCAAAAAGGTCAGATTCGTAACGCGGACCAATCATCATATAGGATTGATGCCTGATGGCATTGCCATATTTCCCGCGCATGGATTGCACCCACTGACCCTGTATGAACCAATGGCGCTTAAATTGGTAATCGGCGCTCCAGGCCATTCGGGTAGGTAAACCAATCCGCAAATCCTGGGTAAAGGATTCTTTCCCGGGTAGATTGCTTAGTACGGCCTGCACATTTTTTACGTCGGGTACGGGCTGGTAAACACTCGTTGCCCCCGCAGTATTCCACGTAACCGATGCTTGATTGATGAACGTAGTGGCAGCCACATCCCGATACAAAATGCTGCCAATATCCATAAAGGACAATCCCAGATGGACCATGTAATCCGGGTGTTTGAATTTGTAGTCTCCGGGCTGCAGATGTTCTTTTTTTCGAATGGTATAGGCAAATCCCAGGTCAAATCCGGTGCCCCGGCCACTTTCGTAACTCGCCGTCTGTATTCGGGTTTGGTCAAGACTATACACCCCTTGTGAAATTCGGGTGGCGAGTATTTCATCGCTTTGCACGTAGCTGCCACCCAATCCACGAATGCTTTTCAGCGTAGCTCCCACGTGCAAATCCCGTTTCCATTTCAGGGGAATGCTGTATGCTCCCGTTATGCCAATGCTGGACCATTGATTCTGTGCCGCAGTAAAAGCCGCAATTCGGTCTGTCTGGCCATTGGAATTCAGTTCAAATGAGGAAAATGCGCCCCGGGATGAGTCCATGCGGTTAAAGACAGCTCTGGAAAGGTTGGAACTCATTCCGTCAATTCGAATATGGCTGTTGATATCGGTCAGTAAACCCACCTTGAATTTGCCTATTCGCAACATGAAAGAGGGGCCATAGAGCATAGAACTCAGTGCAGCAGACTGATCTTTACCATCCCATGTGCCTTTAAACCAACTTTGTTGAAGACGGGTTTTATTTTCGCTGCGGAAATATTCATCGGCAAAACGACTTCTGGCCGGTTTATTTCCATTGTAAGGCGGTGTAAAACTATAAGCAGATGCATTGCCGTTAATCCATCCCCCAACTAAGTTAACATGCCAAAGGTATTTGGTGTTGGCCATCAGGGCAGGATTGATGCGTGCAGCGTGTATGCCGGCATATCGGCCCATGCCAATCTGGGAAAAGTGCTGAGCCGAAAGGGAACAGGCAAAGCTTGCAAAAATTAGGAGGCAATAGTTTTTCAAAGCGTTCAATAAAAGTGCAATTTCGGAAAATTATAATTTATTCCACTCCCAGACGCCCCATTTTAATGTGTCGGGGATTTTTATTCCGCATTCTTTCAGGGTTAACAGCGCATGTCCGCGGTGGTGGGCTTCGTGTGAAATATAGTATCCGATCATGGGGATGATACCGGCTGCAAAAGAGGGCGCTTTTCCGTCATTTTCAAGCGAATTTTCAATAACCTGCTCCATGATTTGTCCGGAAACGGTGAATGCGTCGAGCAGCTCTTCTCGATTCGGTACGTGGTTTTTGGGGAATTCATTGAAGCTCAGGTTGTGTTTTTTAATGAATGCCTCCAATCTGAAGTACCTGACCGAAATACAATGAGCCAGTTGCACTGCAATATTGCGGCCCCCGCGTTTACTCAGCGAACAATTTAATGCTTCTTCAGGCAAATGGTCAATCAAATACAGCATTGTGCGATTGTGAATCGCCCAGGTTTGGGTGATTTGGGCATTTAAATACGACATGGTTTGCTGGTTGCTTAATTAATAACTGCGTAGTTCCTCAAGGGCCTCTTTTAACCTGCTCCAGGGAAGAAACTGGTCTTCCAGCGTTTTAGCCAGCGGAACCGGCGTGTCCATACTGCCCAGTCTTTTTACGGGTGCATCCAGCCACTGGAAACAGTTTTCCATGATCCACGCCGAAATGTCTGATGCGATGCTGCCGGTTAGCGTATCCTCTGTCAATACCATCACTTTTCCCGTCGCTTTTACCTGTTCGTATACCGTCTCCTTGTCCCATGGCATTAGTGTGCGCAGGTCTACCACCCTTGCCTTAATTTGATTTTCAGTCACATATTTCAATGCCTGATGTACACCCCATCCGTAGGTGATAATGCAAATGTCATCGCCGTGGTCGTGAACAGCGGCTTGGCCTTCGGGCAGGGTGTAGTATGCATCCGGAACCATTCCATTTACGCTGCGATACAAAAATTTGTGTTCAAAAAACAGCACAGGATTGGGGTCGTTGATGGCAGTTGCCAGCAATCCCTTGGCATCAAAAGGATTTGAAGGATAGTAGATTTTTAATCCGGGTACGTGGTAAAACCATGCTTCATTGCTTTGGCTGTGGAATGGTCCCGCCTGTACACCCGCGCCTGTAGGCATTCTCACCACCACATCGGCCGGCTGGGCCCATCGATAATGGCTTTTGGCCAGGTTATTTACAATCTGATTGAATCCACAGGTAACAAAATCAGCGAATTGCATTTCTACCACGGCTTTGTGGCCTTTGATGGCAAGTCCATAACCCGCTCCCAGAATACTGCTCTCCGTGATAGGGGTGTTTCTTACCCTTTCTTTGCCAAATTCCTGATAAAAATTATCGGTGATTTTAAATACACCACCATATTCTGCCACATCCTGCCCCATAATGATGAGGTTGGAATGTTTTTGCATGCTTTGTCTGAGCCCGTCACTGATGGCATCCACCAGTCGTTTTTCGGTTTGGGCACCTGAAGGTGGTACCTGCTCAAATTTGACCTCGGCAAACATGTCCTTCATTTCCTCTTCAGCGTCTGCCACAATTTCCTCTTCGGCAAAAACTTCTTCGAGTCCTGCTTCTATTTCTGCCAAAAATTCTTGCCGGATCTTTGCGTCATCGCCGGGATTGAGTATGCCCTCGTTTAGCAACCATGCCTCATAATTGTCTATCGGATCTTTCGTTTTCCATTCCTCGAACAGGTGAGGCGGAACATATTTGGTACCGCTGGCTTCCTCATGGCCGCGCATGCGGAAAGTGATGCACTCCAATAAAACAGGTCTGGGATTTCGGCGGATATCTTCAGCCAGTGTGCTGATGGTGTTGTACACTTCCAGAATGTTGTTTCCGTCAATCTGCACGGCTTCCATACCGTAACCAATGCCTTTATCTATAAACTGTTTACATCGAAACTGTTCGTTACCGGGTGTACTGAGGCCATAGCCATTGTTTTCGATGAGGAAAATGACCGGAAGTTGCCACACTGCTGCTACATTAAGCGCTTCGTGAAAATCGCCTTCGCTGGTGCCGCCGTCACCGCTGAAAACCACCGAAATTTTACCATCTTTGTTGAGTTTGTGTGCAAGGGAGATGCCGTTGGCCACGCCCAGCATGGCTCCCAGGTGACTGATCATGCCCACAATGTGGTATTCGTTGGTGCCAAAATGAAAACTTCTTTCGCGTCCTTTGGTAAACCCTGATTTTTTGCCCTGCCATTGTGCAAACAGCTTACGGAAAGGGATGTTCCGGGTGGTGAATACCCCCAGATTGCGGTGCAGGGGCAAAATATATTCATCCTCATGCAGCGCAAGGGTAGTTCCAACAGAGATGGCTTCCTGCCCCATGCCGCTGAACCACTTGCCTACCTTCCCCTGTCGGAGTAGTATCAGCATTTTTTCTTCAATTACGCGGGGTTTTACCAGATTTCGGTAAATGTTGATCAGTTCGTTGTTGCTAAGATTTTGGCGGTCAAAATACATGACAGCGCAAAGGTAAGTAACAGAAAACGGATTGAAGGGATTTGCATTCAGAATGCTTCACCAAAGGCGAAGTAAAACCCGAATTGGCCCTTCAAACCGATGGCATAATCAATGCGCATGTTGATATTGGCCTTTCTGTCTGCGAGAAATCTAATACCTGCATTGGCCGCCGGTTTAAACGGGTTTTTGTAAATGTCTGCGGGTTGGGTAAAAACCGTTCCGGAAGCGGCTCCCAGCGCAAATCCCCAGCGCCTGTAGAGTTTTGCACGTATCTCACT
>Ga0315899_10001006_pt1 | contig 32849 bp, 34 predicted proteins | sample LakEriMetagenome_2_FD_203518 | JGI IMG/M metagenome (GOLD analysis project Ga0315899, IMG submission 203518) | Freshwater fungal communities from buoy surface, Lake Erie, Ohio, United States - Buoy 4 MA112 | ecosystem: Environmental > Aquatic > Freshwater > Lake | place: USA: Lake Erie, Ohio...
GGGGAACAACTTGCGAGTGTTCTGAAGGGTGACGGAACAGACGCTATTTCCAGATTTGGCAAGGAAGAAAGCCCGCTGTATCACTCGGTAATATGGGCCCGCAAGGTCGGTAAAGAATTGAAGGTTGGGTTAGAAGAAACCCTTTTAAGACTAGTCAGAGTCAAGGAAGAATGGGCCTCTGTTCCCCAAGATGAAACCATCCGAGCCTACCGGCAAGTAGCCGATGAATCCTTGACAAAAGTCATGGAGATATTATCAGAGGAAGGTTTCTATAACCAATACATCGCATTGCAAGGCTTGGCCACAGAACTCGAGGATTTATTAAAAAAAGCGAAATCCTCTGTCATTGAAAAACACAATGTGGAGCTAGATAAAACTTTGGCTTCTGTGTTGCATTTGCCCGAATTCCAGACATTGAACGAAGATGATCGAAAATTGGTCCAACAGCAGGCCGAATCCGGGAAGCTATCTCAAGATTTGAACGATAAGCCAATCAATCAAGTGGTAAGTGCCTTGTACCAGGCGTCCTCCATAGGTTCGGGCTTACATAACAAGGTTACCAGCCTAGTTCAAAAAGCAACCAAACAACGGGAAGACTCGTTTTCTATACCCCGCCAGGATTACGAGATCCAGTTCCCTGATTACATTACCACCCGAGATCAAATCACAAACATTGTTGCCGAACTGGAAAAACTCAAGGTTTATGTGGATGGCAGTAAGGCCGTTCGCATCATTTGGAAAAAAACTACTGCGCAGGATGTATAAACATGGCCTTTGATTCAGAAACCCGACGCCGACTGGCTGGATTTGTCACTGCCGCACGCGGTTTACTGCAAAGCGAATTTGCCGAATTGTTGCCTTCAACATTTGGAATTCGCTTAGATGGCACATCCGACCCGGTGGAGTCATTGTTGGGTCTGGATGAGCCAGGCTTGCAATTAGCTGAAACTCTGCGTGAAAGGATTACCTATCTAGCCGTTAATCTTTCCGCTGAAAAAACTGATGCTGCAAAAACAAAATGGGCAGTGGACCAATTGGCTCGTGAGCAGGCCTTCACTGTCTTAAATCGGCTTGCAGCTATCCGCATGGCAGAAAAGCGTGGAATCGTTCAAGAATCAGTTGCTAAGGGGTTTCAATCGAAAGCATTTAGAGTCTTTGAAAATTTGGCAGGAAATTCCTTAGGGGAAACCTTTCCCAAATACAAGCAATTTCTGAATTGCCTTTTTGATGAATTAGCAGTGAACCTTGGTCTGCTTTTTGATCGCAATGCACCTCAGGGACTACTTTTCCCGCGAGAGACCGCCTTTTTAAAATTGCTCGAACTTTTCAATGATCGAGACTTGGAAAATCTGTGGGCAGAAGACGAAACCATTGGCTGGATCTACCAATATTACAATGACCCTGCCGAACGCAAAGAGATGCGAGACAAATCGGCGGCTCCCCGCAACAGCCGGGAACTCGCAGTCCGCAATCAGTTCTTCACCCCGCGTTATGTGGTGGAATTCCTCACCGACAACACCCTGGGGCGCATCTGGTACGAAATGTGCCAGGGGCAAACCAGCTTGAAAGATCGCTGCCGCTATCTGGTGCGCCGGCCGAATGAAATATTCTTAAACGAAGGTGAAGCCGCTCCAGAGCAGTCTAAGCAAGATAACCTCTCCCAGGAAGAATTGCTGAAGCAAACGGTTTATGTTCCCTATCGGCAGCTCAAAGATCCGCGCACGATTTTCATGCTCGATCCAGCCTGCGGCTCGATGCATTTCGGCCTCTATGCTTTTGATCTCTTTGAAGAGATTTATCACGAAGCCTGGGATAGGGAAGAACCGAACCCAGGTGCCTTACTTCGCTCCACGGGGATGAAGTCTCTGCATCAATCCTATGCCGATAAAACCCTATTCATGGCGGATATCCCCCGGCTGATCATCGAGCATAATATCCATGGCGTGGATATTGATCCCAGGGCCACGCAAATAGCTGCTTTAAGTTTATGGCTCAGGGCGCACCGCACCTGGAACGATCAGAAAACTCCGTTAGCGCAGCGACCCAGGATTACAAAGTCCCATATTGTTTGCGCGGAGCCCATGCCGGGTGACCCTGCCTTGCTCCAGGAGTTTGTAAAAGCTTCTTTTCCTGTGAATGAGCACTCGTTATTTCAACGCCTTTTAGAACAGATCTTTGTCAAGATGCAGTTGGCCGGTGAAGCGGGCTCCCTTCTAAAGATTGAGGAGGAAATTACCTCGGCAGTCGAAGAGGCCAAGGTTGCTTGGGCAAAAAGCCGCTCAGCCTCTCAAGAGTTGTTTGGTACTGCAGAACTGAATGCAGCGAAGAAACCAGGCAGCCAGGCAGACCTACTAGGGCTGGATACTGCCCTCATTGCTTTGGATGTGACCACCGACTTCTGGGAGAGTATCGAGGAACGCATTTATGCCGCGCTACGCGACTATGCCGAGCAGGCTGAAAGCGGCGCTGGCTTCCAGCGCCGGCTCTTTGCCGAGGACGCGGCGCGGGGCTTCGCCTTCATTGATGTCTGCCGCAAACGCTACGACGTGGCGCTGATGAATCCGCCGTTTGGACGCGCCACTGACCCTGTCTTCGAGTTAATGAGGAAGACCTTTCCTGCGTCATACATTGACCTCTATTGCTGCTTCGTAGAACAGGCGTTGAGTATGTGTCCCGCAGGTGCTGTCGGAGGAATCACATCACGATCATTTCTTAATGCTGTCACACTCGATGACTTTCGAGACCGAATAACTCCGCGGATCGCACAATTGATCGACCTCGGTCTCGGGGTTCTCGACAACGCGCTTGTAGAGGTCGCTGCCACAATTTATGGCTCAAATACGACCGAGTGCATCGAGTTGTTTGATGTCCAGGCACATGAAAACAAAGCCGAAGAATCTATAGTCCGTCTCCACAGTTTTGCGGCAGGGAAGCTTCTTCAGGATAGCTACCTAATTCAGAAAGCGAAACTACAGCACGTTCCGAAGCATCAGATTCTGTATAAATTTACTGACTTTGGCCAGAGTCTTGGAGCGACAACATTCGAGCCTGGCGTCGCAACCGTAAGAGCCGGGCTAAACACCTTCGATAACTTCCGCTTTGTTCGGTCTTGGTGGGAAATCGAGACGGCTCTGTTGGGGCGCGGAAAGACCTGGGAATATTTTAGCAAAGGCGGTGAATTCGAGACGTTTTACGACGACGTCCACCTCGTTCTCAACAGAGCAAACGATGGCGAGGAGCTTGGTGCGGTGAATGAACTTCAGAACGGTCAAACCGCCCAAAGCCGTCAGTCTCATTCTCGCTATTATGTTCCCGGGCTTATCTACACGATACGAAGCTCACGGGGCTTTAATGTGCGCCACTTTCCCGCCGGTTGCGTTTTTAGTATAAAAGGGCCGGTGATCCAGGCGACTGCTGACTGCTCGCTCGCGTTCTTGGCGGCATTTCTCAACTGCGAACCCATCCGAGGATTCGTTCAGCAACAAGCTAACGCAAATCAGTATATGCCGAGCGTGGTGAAGTCGCTGCCTTGGATCAGTCCTAATCAGAAGTTGCATGAATCAGTCAGCGCACTTGGGATGCAATCTATAACGGCGAAGCAGGGTTTCTATCTACGCTGCGAAGAAAATGCATTATTCTCAGCTCCTTTCGGTAGTGGCGAAGTCTGTTTTTCGCTAAAAGAACTGGCACGCACGAGGAAACGGGGCGTGGCGCAAGCAAACGAGGTCGTTCACTTGGCAAGTCGTGAAACGAGCGCACAGCTTTCGGAGTATTTTTCATTTCCCAAAATCGATTGGGAAGCCGAAGGCGTGCGACTGACTGACCACAACCTATCACTCGCTCCAGAGTTCACGACTGAACCCTCACTTGCATACCGAATTACCTCCTATGCGGCAGGCTGCGCCTTTGGCCGGTGGGACATCCGGTATGCGACGGGCGAGCAGGCCGCGCCGGAGTTGCCCGACCCGTTTGCGCCGTTGCCGGTCTGTCCGCCCGGCCAGTTGCAGAACGCGCAGGGCTTGCCCGCCCGCCCGGAGGACGTGCCCGCCGCGTATCCCGTCCGCATCCCGTGGGACGGCATCCTCGTGGATGACCCGAATCATCCGCTGGACCTCGAGCGCCGCGTCCGCGAAGTCATCGAAATCATCTGGAGTGGCAAAGAGGGCGGCCCGACGGCCGAGGCCATCGAACACGAAGCCTGGGAAATCCTTGGCGTGAAGTCGTTGCGCGACTATTTCCGCAAGCCCGCCGGCTTCTTCGCCGACCACCTGAAACGCTATTCCAAGAGCCGCCGGCAAGCGCCCATCTACTGGCCGCTTTCAACCTCCAAAGGGGGTTACACACTGTGGATTTATTACCATCGTTTGACCGACCAGACATTGCATACAGCTTTGCTTGATTTTGTTGAACCTAAGCTAAAAACGGTAGCTACAGAGATCAACCATTTGCGTGAAACCAATGCGGCACGGGACCGACTTGCGGACCTGCTTGATTTCCAAGACGAACTGAAAGAATTTGAGGTGGAGATCAAGCGAATCATTGATCTACCGTGGAAGCCCAACTTGAATGATGGGGTTAAGATCACTGCCAGTCCCCTTTGGAAGTTGTTTCGGCTCCCCGCATGGCAGAAAAATTTAAAAACCACTTGGCAAGAACTAGAAAAAGGTGATTACGATTGGGCTCATTTGGCTTACAGCATTTGGGCGGTTCGGGTTGAAGAAAAATGTAAGTCAGACCGCTCAATGGCTATAGCACATGGATTGGAGCACCTTTGCACTGTGGAAGCTCCAAAGCCTAAGCAAGGCAGAAAAACTAAATCAGAGGAAACCGAAGATAATGATTTGTACCCGACTGAAGATGATGGCACGGAATCATCCAAGGAATCACCTAGGCCAAAAAATGTGGGCAGGCAACCTAAAACTAACCTTACTGGCAGTGATCTACCAACCCCTAAACGGCGTGGCAGGCCACCTAAAAACCCTCCTACAGGAAACTGAGCTGATGATTGCCGTGTGCCATCCAGCAAAAAGTTCTGGATGAAATAAGCCGGTTTGCAACCGCAAACAATTTGGAGCTTGCGCCATGAAGGTAAGGGATTTCATCCGAGATAAAGTGTTTTTCCAGCGATTGGATAAGAACCCATGTCTGGTAATCTATGATCCCCAGCGCCGTTATCGAGCTATTGTTCAAGAGATGGTGTCTAACAAGTGCCGGGTCATTGAGGTCGCCGAGACGGTTATCGAGCCCAGGGAACGGGCAATTCAAGGCCTGCAGGATTTGGCTAGGGGTGATATCAACCATCTGGTGATCTGGATAGCTGGAAAATCTCCTGAAGAACCGCAGGATAAAATCCAGGACCTTTTTTCAGTTCTTAGTTCGGTTGGAAGAATTTTTCCTGAAGGGGATGGGGACCAGTTTCGATCCTTGTGCCACCGCGCTTTTCCCACCCACCACCACGATATCGAACAACTCTTTCAGCAAGGTGAGCCCACTTTTGAAATCATCGATGCGCTAGAAGGCGGAACCAAATACCCACAGTTAAGAGCATTGTTAGAAACCACCTCCACAAAAGAAATCCTGCAGCGAATACTAGTCTCATCACCAAGGTTCGATGAACGACTTAAGGCCAATATAGGCTGGGTTATTGAGGCCCGAAACCTTATTTCCCAAGCCCTTGGGCATACGTTGCGAACTAAAGGCGAGACGCGGAATTCTATAGCAAATGAGTTATGGCAAGTTTTATTGATCTCTGAATTTGCAATGGATTCACAGGACACCTTGCCTAGCAGTCTTTCAGCAGTCCCTCGCGCCACTCCTGGCGCAAAAGCTTTGGTTTTCGATTTGTGTCACGACTTGAGACGCAATTTAGATTATCGAAAAATTTATTTGGAGAACGCCCAGCGGATTGAAGCTGATTATAAATTGGCAGATTTATGTAAAGGCATGCAGAATTTAGGTAGACGGGACACTTTCTCCTTTGAGGAACAGTTTTTATTCCAACAGGCTGTTGATTTGGTTGCCGCTGACAAATTAGCCAACGCCCGGCTTATGGCAGAAGAACGACAAGAAAGCGTTTGGAAAACGCTGAATGATGATGCCGCAATGCGATGGGAAGTTTTGGAAAAGGTGATCGAACTATTGACCGAAGTTGCCAATTTACCCACCGATCTTGGCAAAACGCTTGAGGACCTGATTGATTTTTATTCCAAACATGGAAAAACGATCGATCGATGCCACCGGCAGGTTGAACAGATTGTCACAAGGGGATTGCCAGACAATTTACCATCGCTTGAAACCCTCGTTTCCAAGGCCCGAAATGTTTATCGAGAAAAGGCAGATTCATTACAGGCTGAATTTGTTAAACGAGTGATTTCAGAGGGCTGGGCACCCTCAGGTGGTAGATTCCTGCGCAACAATCAAATTTACGACCGTGTGGTCAAACCTTTGGTGGACAGAAATGAACGGGTCGCTTATTTCTTGCTGGATTCCCTCCGACTGGAATTGGGTGTTGAACTAGAAAAGCAATTGCAAGAAAGACATTTGGTTGAAAGAAAAACGGTTTGGGCTCAGCTCCCCACCTACACCGAGGTAGGAATGGCCAGCTTGATGCCCGAAGCTTCCAGCAATCTCAAATTGAAGAAGATGGATGGAACGCTCGTCACGCACCTGGGTAATGATCCAGCCACCACGCCGTCCACGCGCTTTGCTTATCTGGCATCGAAATTAGGAGACCGCTGTGCACAAATGGACCTCGACACCCTGACAGGGGTTGGTAAACCTCCCAAAATTGCTGAACAGGTACGCATGCTTTTGGTTCGTAGCCATGAGCTAGATAGCACCGCTCATGCCAGCACAGCAAGCGCCTTAAGTTTCCTACCCGACCTGCTCCGAAAAGTATCATTCGGCTTGGGTAGGCTGGCAACAATGGGTTTCCAGAAAGCTGTGATCGCCACTGATCATGGATTCCTTTTATTCCCAGAAAACTCAGGCGGAAACCTGGTTGCCAAACCGAGTGGTCAATGGCTTGTCCAGAAGCCTCGTTGCTTACTGGGTGATGGAAGTGGAGACATCACTTCCCTGATATTGCCGGTCACCCAGGCAGGTATTCCAGCAGAATGCAAAACATACAGTGTCCCCAGAACTTTGGCGACTTACGAAAAGGGGCAAACCTACTGTCATGAAGGTCTGTCACTACAAGAAGCGGTTTTGCCATGCCTGGTGGTGAGCTTTAAAAATAGTCAAACAACCAAAAATGAGAAAATGAATTTGGAATTGAGTTACAGAGGTGGAAAAACCACCATCAGCACGCGGATGCCCAATTTGGAAATTGAGAATAAGTCCCACAGGGATCTGTATCAGTCAACCCAAGTTGAGGTGGCGGTTGAAGCAATTGACCCAGGAACGGGCAAAGTTGTGGGAGAAGTGAGCACTGGGCCAACTGTAAACTTGGCTAATAAATGTGTCCGATTAGAGCCTGGTCAAAAAGTGAGTTTTACTTTGCGAATGGAAATGGATTTTGAAGGCCCTTTCAAGGTTCGAGTGTTTGACCCTTCCACCCAAATCACACACGCCGAAAAAACACTTAAAACGGAGTATATGGCATGAGCCAGCACGAACCATTGGATCTGAAGCTCAATGAGGCTTTTGCAGGCAAGGTGGTTCGCAAGGACCTGCTGCTTCAGGTGAAAAAAGGCACCAATGTGCCCTCCTTCGTTCTTGAGTTTTTGTTGTCAAGGTTTTGTGCCAGTGATGACCCCCAGGAGATTCAAGCAGGCTTTAGTGCAGTCTTAGAAACAATTCAAAACAACTATGTCAGGCCTGATGAAAGCAACAAAGCCAAAATCAAGGTTCAAAGTTCCGGGCGGCACACATTCATTGACAAGATTCATGTTTCCTACAACGAGCGCGAGAAACGCACTTGGGCAAACATGGAGAATTTTAATTCCCAACGCATAGCAATCGAGGAACGATTCTACAAAAACGAGAATGACAGAATTTTTGAAGGCGGCATCTGGGCCGAGATCACGGTTGGCCACAATGATGCTGAGGAAGATGATCACGCCTTTTTTGTTGAGAAGTTAAAGCCAATCCAGCTTTCCAGGTTTGATTTTGAGGCCTTTGTTGCCGGAAGAAATAAATTCACTCGGGATGAATGGCTTGATGTGATCATCCGTTCCTTCGGGCTGGAGCCCTCGTGGATGACCCAAAGGGTCAAATTTCATTATTTAGCTCGGCTGGCAGCGCTAGTTGAATCGAATTTCAACTTCATTGAGCTCGGGCCCAGAGGGAACGGCAAGTCGTACACATTCAGCGAATTCTCACCTTATTCAACGCTATTAGGTGCGCCGACATCCGCAGCAAGTCTTTGGTGGAACAATAGCCGCCGAAGGGTTGGGATTATCGGCTATTGGGATGTTGTAGCTTTTGACGAAGTGGGCGAAGGGGTGGTGGTGCGTGATAAAGAAACATTTCAAGTGATGAAGCAGTACTTGGCCAATGGTAATTTCACGCGCAGCAGCAGTACCGTAACAGCGAACGCCAGCATGGCTTTCATTGGGAACATCGATGACTCGATCGATAGCGTGGTGAACTCCCCGTACCATTCACTTTTCAAGCCACTTCATCCAGTTTTCGATCTAGCAATCATAGATCGATTCCATAACTTTCTTCCTGGTTGGGAAATCCCAAAGACCAGGGATGAGAATCTGACCAAGCATTTTGGATTGATCGTGGAGTACCTTGCGGAAGCTTTCCACCATTTGGCACGAAAGGTGAACCGTTATGCATGGGTGAAGGCAAATGTGAAATTAGGACCAGGCTTTGATCAGCGTGATCAAACAGCGGTTTTAAAAATGACCTGCGCCATGGTGAAAATTTTGCACCCTGGTAGCGATCCGACCCGAGAGGAGTTGAATCAATATTTGGCTTATGCAATTGAAGGTCGGCGGCGTGTAAAAGAACAATTGAACAAACGTAAACCAGACGATGAATTCGCCAACATTAACTTGGGTTACCACGACGAGAATGATCAATTAGTTATAGTGTATTGCCCTGAGTCTAAAGGTGCTCCAGCAACTCAGAGTCCTCAGCGTGGTGTTGAAGTAGATGCTGACGGGAAGAAAGGCCCCAAGCGAGCTGTACCACGCCATCTTGCTCAACCACAAGTATCAGCTCCAACCCCAATCCAAACAAATGTGGTGGCACCCACCACACAACAGGAAGTTGGTTCTGAATCCGCTGCTCCACAAGAAAAACGTTTCCGAATTCATTACAACGCGACCGGTTACAGCTTTGAAACTATTTTTGGTGAATACCTTCCCGGTGCGGATGAGATAGAAGTAGAGGATGCCTACATAAGGGCACCCCACCAAATTGCTAATTTCGTTCGTTTTTGCGAGGCTGCCGTAAAACTTGGAAAGCCTTCCAAAATTAACCTTATTACCAAATACGATTCAGATCTGGAGCGCAATGAATCGCTTCAAAAACTTGAATCAGTTAAACAAAGCTTGAACGACTTTGGTGTTACCTTGACTATTGAGGAGCGACAAACACTTCACGACCGCCAGGTGCGTTTGAGTAACGGCTGGATCATAAAAATCGGTAGAGGGTTTGACATTTATCAGAAACCCGCTGATTGGTTTCAAATAGGCGTTACAGACATGGAGCTCAGGCCTTGTTTAGAAACGACGGTGGACATTTTTAAAGGATAAGTTTTTTGCAAAATAATGCATAGAGTTTTTAAAGGGTTTCTAAAAGCACTTGGATTTGACATCAATCACCAGGGATCGAACCAGACCGGCTTGGTCTGGCTGCCTAGTGCCATCAATTTACCGTCATTATTTGGAGCAAGGCTTTTTGGATGCGCTCCAGGATTCTATGAAAAAATGTATTCTTCAAACCAGCCTGCTCATCCATGTATAAATCCCGCCGAACCTCGACCATGATGGACCAAACATTTCGGTTTATTTGGTAATACCGCATGGGAACCAAGGCTCCAGCAAACGGCTTATCCAGATCGACACTGAACCCCTGGGCCTTGAACGCTCCCACGGCGAAATAGACCAACTCCGGCGGCGAATGGAATGGATCGGTACCCAGACAGATTTCAGGCCGATTGGAAGTTTGATCAGGCTCGTAAGGCCATGGCTTGGACCCAAAACTATGGGCATCGATAATGAGGCAATTTCCTTGGGTATCCAAGGCCCTTTGGACTGCCTCGGTCAGTGCTTGATGATGTGGCCGGTAAAAGCGAGCCAACAGGGCCTCCCGCTCTTCCCCAGAAATCTCTCTGCGCAGTGGACCGCTCAATGATGACCGCTGATAAATGACACCCATCCCACGGCTTGCCATGGATTCCTGCTGGTCATCCTCGAACCGTTCAGGGTCCAGCACCAGCCGGCTAACCGGAAACTGGATGGTGGTGGCGGTATCCGATGCCAGAGCAAACAGCTCGTCGGTGTAAGCGTCGGTCATCCGCACCAGCTCAGCGGCCAAATCGTCATCTGAAAGCACGAGCTGATCGCGGTATTCAGGTGGAATGACCGTGGAGGAATGCGGGATATGGATGACGACCGCTGGATATTTTTTCTGGTTCATGTTCGTTCAATTCCTGATGTCAGCTTTGGGTTTCAGTCCCATCGTCAACCTGTTCGGCTTCATCTTCATCCGCCAAAAACTTTGCCCGCAGTTGCTCCCCCAGCTCCGGGGCCAATTTGCCTATTTGGTCGAAAAGCTCATCGGTGTAGCCGTCATTATTCACCACGCCACTTATCCTGCTGAAAGCACTGTCAAAGCGTTTGACAGTGCGTATACCTGCCACCGCGTCGAGCAATTGCTTCCGTCCCTGAAAATACTTGATGGCAACCAGTTTCAGGCTGCCATCACCCATTTTCCTCAGGTAGATGCAGTCCTCATATCCATCGCCCCAGCGGTCCGCGTGCTTGTAGGAACACAGGAGAACTTGAGGCCGGCGCTTCTTTTCCTGGCTCATGGGTTTCATTCCTGAAATTGTTTGCTCACAACTATCCTTCGCAGCCAAGGATTCTGATTTTTGCTTTTTTTGAAAAAAATGAAGCCCAGGAAAGCATGGGGGGTTGGTGATCCTCCGTAAACTTCTGGCACCAGAATGATTACCAACTGGGTTTTCCTTTTAAAAATCGGCACACCCAAGAACCACAACCCTGGACTGATCGTAATAAAATAGGGCCTACACATCTCAGCCTGCGAAAGGGTTCCATGCCCAGTCCCTACCACTTCCGCGCCAACCGCCGACCCAAACCGGTCAAGGTTTTTGAGATGGTCACCATCATCAGCACTGAGACCCCCAAGGGGATGGCCCGGCAGATTGTCTCTGAGACCGACAGCGGGCACCGTTACTCTTGGTCAAAAACCGGTTTGGCTTATTACTTTCAGCCCGGCTATCGCGGTCACGTGTCTGGCATGATCTGGCATGACCGAAGCTTCTACAAAGACTACCGGCTGACCCGGGCGCTCTTTCTCCATATCAGCACAAAGGGCCCGGAGTGGTTTCAGGACCCCGAGGGGTTAAAGCTTTTGGCGTTGGCCAGGCAGAGCCCGAAAGATCTGTTGCCGAGGATGGTACTGGCCGACTGGATTGCTGACAAGCAAGGCGAACCGGGCCAGGCGCTGGCTGAATGCATCAAGGAAAGCGCCCGCACCAACACCTGGGCATTCCCTGACCACAAGTTTCGCCAAGGGTTGGAACCCTTGACCGGAGCTTGCAAAGGCTGGCCGATCGGCAGGTTTGATTTTGGTGGCAATGACTCTGCCACCCAGGTTTGGCTGGGTAACCGCGATATGCTTGGTTTCAGGATGCCCCGAAAACCTTGGGAAACGTGAACATTACGGGAATTTCCATGTACGACCTTATTGGTGATATTCACGGTCACGCCGATGCCTTGGAAAACTTGCTGGTGAAAATGGGTTATGCAATGAAGGGCGGTGCCTTCACACACCCCGAGCGTAAGGCCATTTTCCTCGGTGACTTCCTCGACCGTGGGCCCAAGATTGGCCAGGTGCTTGAAACCGTTTATCCGATGCTGGAATCGGGGTCTGCCCTGGCCGTCATGGGTAACCATGAACTGAACGCCTTGGCTTACCACACACCCTGGCCTGAATCGCCGGGGGAATACCTGCGACCACATAACCCATCCAACAACCGCCAACACCAAGCAACCCTGGATCAAGTCGCTCCAGATGCCTTGCAATTCCACCTGAACTGGATCAGGAAGCTTCCCTTGTGGCTTGATTTGGATGGTCTGCGGGTGATTCATGCCTGTTGGGATGAGGCTCAAAAAGCAACGGTAGCCCAAGGCTTGGCGGACCACGGCGGGATAACCGATGGTTTCCTGCATTCAGCTTGCACCCCGGGCGGAACAGTATTCGCGCCGATTGAGGTGCTACTGAAAGGCAAGGAGGCACGTTTGCCTGACGGCATGAGCTTTCTGGACGCCGATGGCCACGAAAGGGTGAGCGTGCGGACCAAATGGTACCTGCCGACTGAAGGCCAAACTTACCGAACCTATGCCCTGCAGATGAATCCAATCGAATGTGATGAACTCTTGACGGAATCAACCTTGCGGAACGCCCAGCCCTACCCTTTGCATGGCAAGCCAGTTTTCATTGGCCATTACTGGCTGACAGCCGAACAGCCCAGTTTGATGGCTCCTAATGTGGCCTGTGTTGATTACAGCGTGGCAAAAGGTGGGTTTCTGTGTGCTTACAGGTGGGATGGCGAGCAAAAGCTGGCTAACGACAAGTTTGTCTGGGTTTAAGCGCCAGGCCGTGGGGAAGCCAGATGCCGCAAGGAGTGAAATCCTTTTCAGTTTCTTGGCCCAAAACCGCCGACTCGATCGTTTTGTCTATATGGATGGCCCGATTTCAGATTTTCACCAACCTTGGAAAGGTTTTCAGCCATGATTCGCACCCTGATCGCCGGTTTGGCCGTAATGCTTGTGGGTTCTATCGCCCAAGCCCAGGCACCCAACAATGTCACATCCAGACCCAACATCTTTGGCGGGTTTGACTACTCCAATGGCGTTTCCTCGCGGAAGAACATCTTCGGCGGCCAGGACTATTCCAACGGCGTTTCATCCAGGAAGAACATCTTTGGTGGCCAGGACTATTCCAACGGCATGACCAGTCGCCAAAATATCTTCGGCGGCCAGGACTTCTCCAAGCCTAACGGCGGCCAGGGCTTCTCAACCCGCCCCAATATCTTTGGCGGCCAGGATTACTCCAACGGCGGCAGTAGCCGGAAGAACATCTTCGGCGGGCAGGATTACTCGTTTCCCAAGAAGCGGTAAGGCCCAAGCTTTGCGCTCCATTGAAAGGCGGTCCTTCGGGGCCGCTTTTTTGTTGGAATTTCGGTTTTGGGCAGAAATCTGGGCGACCGGCTGCGAAATAAGGTTGGGCAGATGAATTAACCACCTTGGAGCAAAGCCATGTCTGAGCAACCGAGTGAAAACGCAAATCTCTTTGCACAGTTTGAGCCCGGCACCGAAACGGGCGAATACATCAGCGATGATGGCCGGCCACGTGTTTGGGATGGTGAGAAATGGCTGTCGCCGAAAGACGCTCTTGAGGCGGGAATCATCGACAAAGCTGGTGTAATGGAAGAGTTGGCAGACGCGGACCTGGGTGACCTCAAGAAGTACAGCGGCACCGAATGCCTGTGGAAAATACCGGGTTTTTTCGTCCTGGACCTAGCCGATTCGGACTACGCCAATGGCCGTGAAAAACTTGAGTTTTTTGATGACCTTGACAAGGCAAAGGCTGAATTCTGGGAAGCCATCAAGGAAGCGGTGGTCTCAGGAAATGTCAACTTAGAAGACATCGGTCGCCTAGTGCACTACCGGAGCGTGTACGTGGAAGGCCCTTACGGTGATGATTGGGAAACCGCTGAAGTGTACGATTGCCCCGGCTTCGCGGTGATCGACTATGGGTCCTTTACAGACACCTGCAGCGTGCCACGTTTTGAAATCCACGATGATGTGGACAGCGCAAAAAATGAGTTGGAATCTTTTGTCGACGGCCTAGAAATGGACGCCCAAGGCAACATCGAATACGAGTGGCAAGCTTCTGTCTGGAACGAAGGCGAGCAGGAGGTGACCTACGGTGCCTCTTGGCAAGAAGAAGAGGAAGAGGAGGAGGAAGAAGATGATGATGATGAGCAAAACGATGAGGACGATGCCGAAGGCTCAGACGAATCCACCACGGATGTAAAATGACAGTGGTTTCGGAAAATCCAGAGTCCCCAATGCGCCTCTTCTTCGGCCAGCAGTACATGGTATCTGATTACCAGTTCGACACTACACGCAAAGCGGGTTGGATAGCCGACTCATTGGGCTCTAGTCGTATAAAGCGAATCCAGACCAGGTAATCCGCGAGTTGCTCAATACCTTCGCCGGATCGACTGGTATGAAGCTTCCCAGAACCAATTTGGCAATCGCCCATCGCTGGCGGTATGCCCGTTGTTCAGCCACCGATAGGCAAAGCGGTTTTATGCACCATGCTGAAACGCGGCTCACCCTGATCTGCGATTAGCTTAACAACGATAGCGTTGAAGGGGCGTTTCTTTCAGGCTGGGAAGCGGCGGAGAGCATCCTTTGCAAGCCAGGTGCTCAACCAGACTGATTAAGAAAGCTGAAAGCTGACTCAAACCGATGAGCTTTGGACCTTTGTCCAGAGGTCTTTCGCCGGACGGATACCTAATTTAAGGAAATCCTGAACTTGGTCAGGTAAGCGTAAAAGAGGATATAAGACCCAGCCACAACCAAGGCAGCGAACGTCATTTGGACAGCGGTAAGCCAGTCATACACGCCATGCAAAACGCTTGAAACAGCCAAGCCAATAACAAAGAGAGCCGCGATTCTGGAACCGGTCGCGAATCCGGAGGTGATGAAGTAGGCGAATATGCCCGACCAAACAGCATGGCAGAAAACCAGGGACAGTGAACGGAGCATCACATTCACCATTGCATTGTAAGTGCCCGCCATAGCTCCGACTAAGCCAGCCTTTTTGGCAAGAATGGCTGAATTTATCACGGAGGATTCGCCGTACGTCATGTTTTCAAACGCAGCAAAACCAAGACCTGAAAAGACCCCAATCAGCACAGCGCCCAAGGGGTCAGCCTGCTTGCCTTTCCAGAAAAGATAGGCGATAACAGGAATGCATTTGATGAACTCTTCGCAGATACCAACCTGGAACACAAAACCAATCAGTGAAGTGACACCAGATGAACTGGCAGCCATTTTTTGGTAAGACTCCGGCAGAATAGTCCTGTACGAATAAAGCAGTGCCTGAATACCAACGATGCCTGTAAAGAGCATCGAAGAAATGAGCCAGGACCATTTGATTTCAGACCGGACAATTAACAGCTTGAAAATCACGCCCCACAAGGCGGCGAAGAACATAGCAAAGGCGGTGAGCTGGTATTCCCTTTTTTCGATGGTTGCAATCAGCAATGGAATGATGGCCAATGCGGTAACTGACCAGAAAACCACATCCCGCGAAAGTGTTGAGATCAGTTCCTGGTTGATCGGTGTGACTTCCTCCCGAAAGTTGACCCCTTTCAGGTCTTCGAGAAGCTTGGCGGCTTGGCCTTTTGCAGCCTGAATGGACTGCATGCCGATCTCAGGACCAGCGCCTTGTTTTGAATTGTCAGTGGAGTCCAGGCAGATGGTCGATTCTTCCTGACCCAAATTTCGTTTGGGAGCCTGGATCTTTGGTTCAGGCGAAGGAATGGTGATCTTTTCAGAAAAAAGCCCTTGGATGGTGCCAGCCTTGTGCTTTGCGCCGCTACCTGCTTTCCACACCAAGGTTTCTGGGCAAATTTTGCCATTCTGGGCTAGGCTTATCAATTCGTCTGAGTTGATGGGGCCATGGGACTCCCCATTTAATTCGCAAAAGAAAGTAGCCATCCGGACGCCCTTTGCTTCCACTTTGATAAATGCGGGATCTAACACCATCTATCGCAAAGGCGTAACACGGCAGAATATTTGATTTTTTTGGCTTTAATCTTCTTCTGAAACCACCCGGAAACCCTGATTATTGATGGCTTGGTCAGGCGCAAGGTATCCCCTTTTAGACGCCCGCATAAAGCCAGTTTTGTCAATAAAGCAGGCCCCACGGACAGCACGCAGGGTCCCATTGCTTGGCCCTGCTGGGAATTCGGAGTAAGGAGTTTGGTAAGCGGTATCCCCATACCAATCCAAGCACCATTCCCGGACATTGCCAACGGTGTCAACCAGGCCCCAGGCATTAGGCAATCGTGTACCGACAGGTCGTGGGCTGAGGCTGGCTTTGATATTGAAGGATGACCATGCGTAAGTATCTTTCAGATCGATTGGGAAGGGATAAATATCTACAGAGCCAGCTCTGCAGGCGTATTCCCACTCAGTCTCAGTCGGAAGTCGATACCGGCATACATCTCGCTGGCTCAGCCAATCGCAGAATTCGTTTGCATCTTTGTAGGTGACAACAGTGACTGGCAGATCGTCAGCAATGGGATACCCCGGGTTTGACCATTTAAATTCCGGATTTTGCTCTGACCAGCTTGTGGCCAGTCCGGCTTTCCATCCGCCTTTTCCTGACAGCTCCGCCTCGGTCTTATAGCCTGTAGCCTGTACGAATTCACGAAACTGACCAACCGTGACCTCAGTGACGCCCATCTTGAATGGTTTGGTGAATTCAATCTTTCTCCTGGGCAACTCGTCCGGTTTGGCGTCTGGGTCATTCTCGACAGCGCCCATCATGTAACTGCCCGCTGGAACGGCTGCCATTCTCATCGGAATTGGTTCGGCTTTGGATGCCACGCCAGCATGGACCGAGCCATGATTATTGATTGTTGTGGCTGAATGCCGAACAACGTACGCTCCTGTTAATAAGACACCTGTGGCTACTAATCCTGAGATCAGCCAATTGCGGCTTGAATTCTGCCCTTGGTTTGCGCACTCGCCGGCAGCTTGGTTGAGTGCGGCAATTACTTGGTCGACATTTTGGTAACGATCTGCCGGGGCAGGCTGGGTCAGTTTTGCTGCTAACCGCCGTAGCGCAATTTTTAGTTCCTGGTTTTCTTTGCTGGCAGATTGCTCCTCGTCCGAGTTGGCCAACATGAATTCAACGATTTTGCCCAAGGAATATAAATCTGACCGTTGGTCAATCGGCGAGTTGATAATCTCGGCTTCAGGCGCAATGTAGCCTTTCGTTCCCGAGCCTAGAGCGTGGAATGACTGGTTTGGACCGATAGTTTTGGCCAAACCGATATCGATCAGCTTGATGGTGCCATCCGGAAGCCGCATGACATTCGATGGTTTCAGGTCGCAATGAACCAGGTTTTGCTGGTGTAACCGGTTCAGGCCTGAACAGATTCCCAGCAGGCAATGCAAAACATCAACTACTGAGGGTTTGCTTTCAGCCGTAAAAACTTTCTGAAGCGTTTGGCCCTCAAGCAACTCAAAAGCCATGTACAAGCAGCCATCAGCTTCCCAAGCGTCGTAGGCCCTGACGAGATTGGGATGGTCGAGTTTGCCCGCATTGGCCATTTCATGGAGAAAATGCTCATGCGTGGCCGGGTCATCCAGGCGATAACCGCGAATTACCTTCAGGGCCACCGGCCTGCCGAGTCGCTTGTGCCTGGCCTTGTAGATTTCGCCCATGCCGCCACGAGCAATCAATTCCTGAACCTCGTACGGTCCAAGGTCGCACGGAGGGTTTAAGGCAGGCTTTGCCAGACTTGCAAAAGCATCCGCCCCAATTGCCGCTTTAGCCAGCCCGGCTTTGGATTCAGTTTCCAATTCTTGCCGAGCCTTGGCCAAATCGTCATGGGTTATGGACTGAATTGTTGAAACCAGGCCGTCTGTTGCCTCGCGGATGAAGTCCAATCGGTTTTGGCAAGTAACGCAAGATTCCACGTGCTGGCAATACAGTTCAAAATCATTCGGCGGCAGAGTCCCTGCCACGACAAGACGAAGCTGGTCGTCGTCAGGGCAAACAGCATGCAGATTAAGTTGGGGCACAACCATTTCAGTCCGCCAGCGGAACAAGTCATCTATCCCAACTATCGTTCCGGCGTAACAGGTTGCAAAGGTTCACATATCAGGCATCAGTTCGCGGAGCCGGTTGAGCACTCTGGCTTTCGCCATACGAACCCCGGCAGTGGTGACCTTGAACCGGTTGGCTATTTCTTGGGTTGTCTGTCCCTCAACCACGCTCAGCCAGAACATTTGCCAGCTTTTCTCGGAGGTCGACTGACGAACCACTTCCAGCGCCCGGGCCTTCAGGTGCATCAGGGCCTTCTCTTCGCCTTCCATTGTCGCCGGATCTTTTTGTTCTGGAACCTGAATGCATTCCAAAACGGACTGGCTGGCTGTCTGGTTCTTGGGTTGTGAACGGAAATGGTCAACGGATCGCCGTTTGACGATTGTCCGAAGCCAGCCGCGAAAGGTTCCAGAGCCGGATTTCCATTGGAATTGCTGAATTCCAGTATACGCCGATTTCAATGTTTCTTGAAGAACATCGTCCACGAAGTCCGGCTTGACATTGTCCTGACGAATCCAAAACCGAAGAAGAGGCGAATACACCAACACAAATGAGTGCCACCGTTCGGGAGAATCCTCTTGCAGCCTGCCAACCAATGTTGAAGTGGTGGACAACCCATGCTGGCTTTGTAAGTCAGGGCTAAAATCGCCAGGAGCCATGGGTGCTTGGGCCAGGGGCTACAAGGATTGTTCCAGGGAAAACCACATCAGTGGAGCTGAGTATAAACCCAACATTAGCCGATTGCGATCGCTGGCAAAACACCTTGAATCATTTTCATTCATGGCATTCGGTTTACTAGCCAAAGCCAAATAAAGTGGACTTCTTTTTCTTTTGTTTTTCCACACGGTAATCAGACAAAAGAATAACCATCTTCATTTTCATTTGCATTTCCTTGACAACCTTTTCTATTTCCGGCCTAGTGAATCGATTCACTTTCAAGTTGGCTGTCAATTGACGATCCCAGCCCCAAACCATGCGTCCAACAAACCTGTTGAAGTCTTCCACCTTAGTTGGCTTTGGCCTTCTGCCTGCACCTCTGCTGTTGGGTTGTTTTGATGTGATAAAGTCTTGAAACGCATGGGAGCTCATACCTTTTTCCAGTGCTTTTTTTAGGGCACCCATTCTTTGTGCCTTTTTGTTTACTGCAAGTGATCTGATGAAATGGGAAAGCGACAAACACTTCCCAGTCTCCCTGAATTCGTGAAATTGTTTATCAAGCTCAGCTCGGGTGAATCCTCGTTCTTCGTCGGCCAGAACGAGAAGCTTTCTGACCTTTTCCTCCGATAAATCATGCTGCTCGGCAAGAGAAGAGACCTTCTTTTTTTTGTTGCCTTTTACTAGCTTTTTGCCAAGTTCAAAGGCTTTTTCAATTTCGCGAATTGAGGAGTCAACGTTATTGGGGCTATCCATAATTAATCCCAAATCGACCAAGAATTAGATGCACATAAATTACGGCATTTAGAGCAGGTATCAACATCCGTCCGCTCATTGAACTACATTTACCGGTAAATCGACCGACCATCAGCCATCCGACCTAAATTCCAGTCCGTTCTGCGTCATAATTCCATGAAGCCGCCGATTAGCCATTCGGCCCTTTGCCACCGGTCCTCGCTGGTGGCTTTTTTATTTCCCAAGGGAGATTCCGACCGTGTCGCATACCGTGACCATCAAAACCAAGATCACCGACCTGACTGCAATTCAGGCCGCCTGCCAACGGCTCAAGCTGCCCCAGCCCACCCAAGGCGAAGTCCGGCTCTTTGACCGTGTTGCTTCCGGCATCGGTGTCCAGTTGGACGGATGGAGGTTCCCCATTTGTGTGGAGTCAGACGGCAACCTGCTTTTCGACAACTTCGGCGGCTTCTGGGGCGTCCCTGAAAAGCTTGACCAGTTTCAACAGGCTTATGCGGTTGAAAAGGCCAAGTTGGAAGCGCGGAAGCAGGGTTACCAGTGCAGCGAATCCGTGCTGGCTGATGGCTCCATCCGTCTGAATGTGTTGGTGGGAGTTTGATTCCATGAAGACTATCACAATTCTTATCGATAAGACTGGCCAGGTTTCTATGGAAACCAACGGTTTTGAGGGAGCCGTTTGCAAGGATGCAACCAAAGCAATCGAACGCGGTTTGGGCGTAGTCCTATCTGATAAACCCACCTTCGACCAGGGTGCTAGCCAGACTATGGTTGAGACCCAACAGTAGCCAGGACCTTTACCACTACTTGTTACCACAGCCCACTTCGGTGGGCTTTTTTCATTTATAGGAGTACTAGTTATGCCTTTCAGTTTGTGGTTACGCATCTTCGAGTATGAGTTCAAACGCCGCACAAGTATCACTTGGTCGGAAGCTTCAGGCGAGATGGATGTCCTACACAGCTATTACAACGAACGCATTACGCCGACCAATGCCGTGCTGGCTGAAATTCAGCATTTGGATTTGGTGGACATGACGCAGGAGCCATGGCTCAAGGCTGTCTGATGGGCAAGGGTTTATGCGAGGCGAGCAGCGTGGTGCTGCTCGCCTTTTTCGTTTTCAAGAGGAGTAGTAAACATGTGGACTGATTCGTTGCGTGAATATGTGGCTGGTGGCTTCAGTGGTATCTGGCTTGTCACCGAAGAGCCCATTGAAGCCGAGGGTGTTATTCAAAAACTGGGTAAGGTCAACGGCTGGAATGTGCTCACATGGGACATTGCCTCTGGCATGAAGGGTCCTGGTGTCACGACTGGTCAGGCGACAGGCGACCCTGCTGCTGCCATTCGAGCTGTGTCAGGTATGGGTGGAACTACCTTGCTTGTAGCCAACGGCTTTCATCGCTTCCTGCAAAGTGCAGAAATCGTGGCGCTGCTTGGACGGGAACTGGCTGAAGGCAAAGCATGTCAGCGGTTTGTAGTCGTGTTGGCACCGGCTGTTGCAATACCGCCAGAACTGGCGCGACAAATGATCGTTCTGGAGCATGATCTTCCCAACGCTGCTGACCTCAGGGCCCTGGCCCAGGGGCTGGTCGAAGATGGCGAAGTCGATGATACCACCATGGATAGCGTCATTGAGGCTGCACTGGGTTTGGGCATTGGCGAAGCTGAATCAGCCTTTGCTCTATCTCTGGTGCGCCATGGCAAATTGAATTCCGATGCCGTGTTCAGCGTGAAAGCGTCTTCACTGAAGAAAGCTGGGCCGTTAACGCTGCTTACTGTTGGTGAGGAGGACAGGTTTAAACACCTTGGTGGTTTTGATGGGTTACGCGACTATTCGCTCCGTGCCTTGGCCAGCAACAAGGTGAAAGCCAAAGGCGTACTTGTCAGTGGTGTTCCTGGCTGTGGCAAGAGTTCGTTTGCACGATGCCTCGGTAACGCAACAGGTCGGCCAGTCCTCAACTTGGATGTGGCTGGCCTGTACGGTTCCTTGGTGGGTGAAACCGAACGGGCCTTGCGCGAGGCCCTGAAGCGCATTGATGCCGTGGGCAAGTCGATCTTGCTGATCGATGAGGCCGAGAGAGCCTTGGCTGGTCATGCCAGCCAGGGCGACAGCGGCGTTTCCACCCGTGTGATGGGGAGCCTGCTGACCTGGCTGTCGGATCGCAAGAATGATGCCTTCGTCATCATGACTGCCAACGAGGTCAAGGGATTGCCAGCCCCTTTGACCCGAGCCGAGCGGTTAGACTCTATCTGGTTTGTGGATTATCCAGACGCGGACACCAGGGAAGGCATCTGGAGGATTTACATCAACCAGTATGGCTTGGACGAGAAGCAACCTCGCCCCAGCCAGGACAAGCCCATCACGGGAGCCGAGATCAAATCCACTTGCCGTATAGCAGCCTTGCTGGGCGTGAGCCTGGTGGAGGGGGCACGGTTTGTGGTGCCTGTCTCGTCAACTAGTTCCGAGCCGATTGATGCACTGCGCACATGGGCAAAGGGACGAGCCCTGTGTGTGGCGAAAGGCGGTCTGTTTGGTGTCGAAGCACCCGTAACAAACCCAGCGAGGCGGTCACGCTCTGTGAAACCCTCGCTGAACTGATGACAAGAAGCCAGACAGCCTTTCGTGATCTCCTAGCATGGATGATCAAGTCGGGCTGTCTGGCTGGGTCTTTTGGATTTGTTTCAAATACCATCCCCGCCTGGGTCGGCTGAGCCGCCTAAACCTGCTGGGGTATAATCAATCTTCATGTTTTGTTGGAAGAAAGTATCGACTGTAATTGCTTGAGCCGTCGTTGCAGGCGTGGGAGCGAAGCTCACTCCATAAATGGCAAGCGCTGGAGCCAGTCGTGTTTCCAGTTTTTCAAGGGTCAATCCTTGGGGCTGGCGCATGACAGGCTCCTATCGATATTGGGAAGGAAATCCAAGGCTGTTTGTCAGGAACATGGCTTACTCAAATTCCATCCCCATCAGGGTCGGCTGAACCACCTACTCTGGCCGATCCATAGTCAATCTTCACAGCTTCCTGGCAAGAACCCGTTGTTGCGATAGTGAGGTTAGCCAAGGTTGGTGGGGGCGTGGCCTTTATTCCATAAATCGCCAAAGCCGGTGCCAGGCGGGTTTCAAGTGCTTCAATTCTGGGAATCATGTTGTGCCGCATATGCCAACTCCAGAGCCATGTATGTTTTGTTAGGCTTGGTCTTGGTGTCAACTAAATCCCATCACCACCTGGATCTGCTGATCCAGATACGTTGGTAGTGCCGTAATCGATCCTTACAGGCAATGCGGCATTGGATGACGGTGCGCTGACAATGTGTGTGTCAGACAAGGCTGGTTGAGCTTGCTTCAGACCATAGATAGCAAGGGCAGGAGCAAGGCGAGCTTCCAGGTTTTCGAGATTCAGGTTCGTGGAATTTCGCATCACCTGTCCCCTCAAAATCTTGGCGAAACCTCACGCAACTCCCCGTAATGCTTGATCAGATTCCATCTTCACCAGGATCCCCTGAACCCCCTATGCTGGCTGAGCCGTAGGAGATGACTACTTTGGTCACACCCAGGGGCGAACTAGCCAATCCACCCAGGACTGGCATGGTGGGCACGGACTGGATGGCCAACGATGCTGGAGCGAAACGGCTTTCGAGGTTCTCGACACTAAGGCGAACTAGCTGACGCATCGCATGCTCCTCAATTCGGTTTTCAGAAACTTCTATTTCGCAGAGTCAAAGTCGGTCCCCTGCTCAAATGTCGTCATCAAGTTGGGGCTCGATATGCAGGACCTGCAGCTTTGAAGCGGGGGTAATCTGTGCGACTTGATAAGGCCCTTGGGTGGAGGTGAAGCCGTATGGGTACTGCACCGAGGTGTTCAAGGTCGGCATTGCGACCGAGGCGGGAGCAAAGCGGCTTTCGAGGTTCTCGACACCAAGGCGGATGGACTGGCGCATCGCAGGCTCCTTTCTTGAGGTTTTTGTCAGGCCTTTCTGGCCTACACCCATAAATGCTCCGGCCTGGCCGTAATCGGACATCGGATTTCAAAAAATTTCTTGAAATCTTGCGAACCCCTGTTTTTCCAGGGTAATGGCATGCCGTTCGGAGGTTGAGCCTCCTGTCGGGATGCCCATCTAAACCCACACCTATCCATGGCACGGTGCCGTGGTGGGTGTGGGTTTTTCTTTTGGAGGTTGATGGATGAACGCGAAGTTGGAACTACCAGATACCCAGATCGACGCCACCGAGGCTGGGGCTGAGCTACGCGCCAACTGCTTGGCGTCGAAGCTGCACCTGAAGTGGCTGGGCGTGACCAGGAGTCTGACCGCCGACCAGATGGCCAGCCTGGTGGATGGTTCGGAAGTGGACAGCAAGATGATCCGCGCCAGCAAACGTTTGCTGGACAGCGCCCATCCCACGATGAAGCTCCTGGCCAACATCCGCAACAGGATGTTGGGCACATGGAGGGGCCTGACCTTGCCATTCGTGGAGGCTGGAACACGGTTAATCCCAAGGTCATTGGTCAGCGAGTTCGAGGCCAGGATGTCCTTGCTCAAGGATGAGTTGGCCAGCGCCGTGGATGAACTGGAACAGGAGTGGCCAAGGTTGAAGGAAGCTGCGGCTGCACGGCTTGGTGCTTTCTATAACCCTGACGATTACCCAAACAATCTAGAGGATTTGTTTGTCGTCAGTTGGTCCTACCCTGAAACTTCGGTGCCGTCTTATTTGATGGCCATCGACGCTTCTGTTTATCGCCGTGAGGCAGCAAGGGTTGCCGAAAAGTTCGAGCAGGCCGTGGAGCTTGCTGAGCAAGGCTTTGTGGAAGAATTCAACAAGCTTGTAAGTCATCTCTCCGAGAGGCTGACCGATTCAGATGGCGAACGGAAGATCTTCCGCGATTCATCCCTCGAGTCCCTGCGTGAATTCTTTGGGCGCTTTAGTCAGATGCGTCTTGGGGGCAAAGCCGAGGAGCAGCTTGAGCAGCTTGTTGCCCAGGCGCAACGGATCGTTTCCGGTGTCGCTCCCCAGGACCTGCGTGATTCCAGCAGCCTTCGACAGAATGTCGCCCAGAACCTGTCTCGGGTAGGTGCCGAACTGGAAGGCATGTTGGTATCGCGCCCAAGGCGGAAGATTATTCGCTCGGGAGCTGGCGAATGATCATTTCCATCGATACCCAAGGAAATGTGCGTGGTATTTACACCGATGACTTTCCCTGGCTGGAGCTGGGAAAGGCCTTGGTGCAACGCGCCTCAAATGTCGAGCCTGACCACCTGGGACTGTGGTGGGCAGACCTATCCTTGAGCAATGGTCCAAAGATCGGCCCGTTCGCTCGACGCGCTGATGCCATCGCGGCTGAAATCGCGTGGCTGGAGAAACACCGCCTGTAACCGGCAGGTGGCTGATGGTGGTTGATATAGCCCGAGGGTGTTCCTCGGGCTTTTTTGTTAGAAGGAGGAAAACGATGATTCGTTTGAATGTCGGACTTTCAAGAAAGGTTGGCCAAGCCAACTTCGGTTCCAAAGGGGGATCGGTCAACCTGGAGATTGAGTTGGCGGACTTGGACAACAACAAGTTGCGCGAATCGATTCACAAGTTGTTCAGTCTGGCCAAGCAATCCCTTGAGGATGAGCTGGGCACGGAAGGGCAGGATGCTCAGGAAAAGCCCGTGGTGCAGGTTTCGGTTCAGCCAAGCGGCCAAACCCTTCAAGAAGCGGTGGCTACCCAGGGCAGGCTGGTGACTGGGAAGCAGCTTAGTTTCCTGCAGAACCTGGCAAGAACGCAGCGTCGAAACTTGGAGCAAGAGTGCGAGCAGGCTTTTCAGACGTTTCCCGAGCGTCTGACAAGCAAGCAGGCTTCAACGCTTATTGAACGGTGGCGAAACGCTCCGGTCATGGCCAGATAAGGAGGCTAAACATGAGCGCACGAAGCCTTCTAAACGCGGCATCCGTCAATGGGTGCCTGATCACTGCCGCTGTTCTGGGTCTACTGACCGGTTCGGCTTTTGTCGGACTCTGTGTTTTTGCCGCATGTATCGCCGTTGCATTCATCGGCGGTGAAATCCGGCTCGCGCCAGACAGGCGCAAGTAACTTTCCAAGGGGTTCGATGCCAGCCGATTTGGCTGGCAAGCGCAGCTCCTTTTTTTTAGATATTGGCTAGGTGGCGAGCTGGTTAATTTGGCAATCTTTGGCAAATTTTTAAATTCCGGATTTTGCGCTTTGTTCTTGATGGACTTATTTTGCTCATTCAAAACAAGTGTCCGGATTCACCCTGCTACTTATCATTCAATTATTGCCAACCAGTTAAGCTTATTCATGGTTGTCCAGGAATTGTGTAGCCTTCAACTGACTTACATTTTATCCTGCTGGCATGCATAAGCGGAACGGTTTACTCACATGTGCATGTTTGGCGGCAGCTATGGCTGCCGTCCTTTCCAGTTGCAGCTCAGGCATCGCGCAAGAAATAATGCCACCCAAGGGCCTGCCTGATGACATCTTCAGGGATTTGCGTGCTTTTGGAGACATGGTTGAAACCAAGGAAAAGCCTTGGGCCGAGATCGACAAGCGAAAACCAAAGGTCGCGAGTCAAAAAAACAAAGACTTCATTGACCAACTCAAGAAGCTGCATGAATCGGTTGACAACGGTTTAAACGGGCGGGCGGTTCAGTCTGTATCGAAGCAAATCAAGGACTTGGACCTGGATGTCAGCACCAAGGTTTCCTTGGTGAAACTGAGTGATCGCGGCCTACATCCTGATTTCGACGCCAAATCTAGGCGCGTTACCCTTTGGTACATGGCTGATTTGGTGATTGAAAAATCCAAAGGACCTTGAACAGGACTTTCAGCTTGGCGAATTGGGCCAGTCGATCAGATCCGTGATGGCTGTCAGTACCTACTAGTCTTCGTACCGGAAGGCGCGGGCGACATCAGTGCCAGTCCCGCGATTTTTGGCTTTTGAAAGCCGATGTCGCGGATGAGGACTTGGGTCTCGCCCGGCCCGATATGCCGTCAAAAGCGAAATTTGGGCCATTTGCGCCTGTCCCTGCAAATCTCAGGGCAAAACTAAGCTGGGAACGACGGTTTCTGAGCCTGATTGGGTGTTTCGTAGCCATCAGGGGCCAGCCTGAGCACCTTGTTCAAACTCAAGCCTTCGCAACCAAGCCGATTCTGGCCCGAACAGCTCTTGCTGGATTGAATGGCAACCAATGGCTCATCTGACAAACAGTTGCCTGGCCAGTGTTCGACCAGTTTGGCCCATTCTTGCGCTGAAGCGCCTGATAGGGCCTAGTGGGTCGAGGATTGGCCGAACACCACCTACTCTCCCGGTAAACCGGCGAGAATCACAAAAATATCCTGGCTTTGTGTACCGGCTGCCCGCATTCAGTTTCCCTGGCAAAAGGAAAGTTACTCCAAAGCGTTGCCGGCCTAGGCGGCCTTCTTAACCATGAATGCCAAGTCCTCGTCTCAAAATCCAACCGATGCCACCACATCGACTCGAAAACGCTGTTAACAGGGTGCCCGGATTCGACCACAACCAGCGCAAAAGCGGTCAAATTGTTGAGTGTGTGTCGAACGCCAAAGTCATAGTCCGGGTTGTCCGAGCCGAACAACTCGCCAAGAGTGCGAAACCCAGGCTTGCTGGCTTGTGGCGTGATGACGATAAGCACATCATGTTCGTCGAACTCACGCACGACAGCCAGCGGGTCACGCGAAAGATGGGTAACGCCTCGAAATCGCTCGTGGAATTGGGGTAGCTTGTCCACGGTGCTCAAGAATGAAGCCGCTTGCTCGGTCATGGCCCGCCGGGTGCGCTTTTTGGAGATGTGGGCAAGGCGAGTACTGTTTTCGAGTGTAGCCATTCGGTTCATGACGAAGAACGCCCAGGCCCGCAGGACGGGATCAGGATCCTCAAGCACCATCTTTGCTTCGAGGAATGCGGCTTCAGAGTAAGGCGTCGAGTTACACAGCTTGGCAAAGTCTTTGAAAGCTGACTCGTCGCGCATGGTACGCCAGAAGTCGGCCAAAACACCGCCGGTGTCGTTGACAACCTCGGCCACCGGTGGATCATCGATCGCGAACAGCAGCGACCCGGAATGAAAGATCGGCTCGACGCGCATGTGGTGAATCGGCAGCGTCGGCGCAAGGAAGGCTGGAAGCGCAACCTCGACTCGTTTGCCTCGTAAAGGCGAAAATATTGGTTGGGGCATCATGCCACCATTGGTTTTGAGTGCCAGATCTGTATTTCGGGTCGGCTTCGGTTGAATCAACGGGTTTTAACAAGTCCATTAAAACATAAAATCCGGATTTTATAAATGACATCAAGCTTTGAAATTCAATTTCGCCGGCACAAGCTTTGGCAATCGCACCAGGTTGTCAAAATAACTTGAAGGTTAACCTCTCCCGCCTGTGCAACCTTGGCATGCGAGCCTTAGGCATTCAAAGATTCCAACGCTTGCACTTTTGTGATTTGGGTTTTAGGCCTTGGCATTCAAACAAACCTTGCAAGTAAACAGCTTGTCAATGCCAATGGACAAAACCTTGTTCACGTCGCCTGCTTTGGCCAGGACTTTTTTCTCCTGGGTAAAAGCCAAAACAGTCGGGGGGGTTGTGTTTGATTGGTTCGCATGAATGATCCAACTGGTCATGATTAGATGGGTCAAACCGTTAATCACTGCCATTGGAACCAATTCAAATCATTGTGTAGGGCATTGGCTCAGGTGGAACTGTTGCATTGGGTCATTGCTGCCAGTCGTTCTTTTGCAACATGGATTTGATTGGCTTTGCTGGATTGTGTGTTGATTTGACCTGGGGACAGTTGGAGTGAGCAAAAGCCATGATCCAGCCGAACCGCATCCATCGGTGCAATTATTCGCCTTCGGCGCTGACTGTCACAGGTTTGATGCGGGCGGGCTGGATTTAGCGAAGGCTGCTGGATTGGCTAGAAGTACGGTGACCAGTCGATTTAAACAGTAACCATCGCGACCTGGCGCAACCTTGGCCTAAATTGCTGAGGCTTCGGCTGGGTATATCGCCCCGACCAGGCTCCGCGAGGCACACGCCTGCAGGTGCCTTTGGCACTGATGGGCGTGCCGTGCGCGGGATTGGCTTGGCTTGGAATGCACTTTCCAGCTTAGCGCCCTTGCGAATCAGACTCATCGCGCTGGTGATTCCAATCCGGCCAACAGTTGCTGTTACACCTCCATGGGATATTGAGGACCTATTGGTGCCATTGGAACTATTGACTCATAATTTTTTCGAGCCTATCATATCCTCAAGTAGCCAAAAGGCCTGCAGCACCGGGATCGCGACCGGGCGCAGCCGCTCGAAACAACGGCCAAGAGGGCAAGACTCCTGCCGAACCGGCCCAAGACTCGAGTGAACCGCCCGAAGCTACCAGCCGACTTGCTTGCCCGCCCAAGAACCTACAGAGCTTCAAGGTTCAACAGGCTGACCAAAGCAAAACGGTGAATGATGGGGAGTTGACTGCTACAACCAGTCTCAGGCTTGGATTTCCTGGACCAGAGAGCACGGCGCACTACGAACTCGATCGGACGCCAAACTCTCAAACCACGAGGTGACCGATGAGCGAGAGCGAGAAGAAACCCAAGGGAAACGCCGCAGGAGCAGAGAAGAAGGCGAAGAAAACCTTGAAGGTCGAACTCACGCCACCGGAGCACGCGTTGGTGACCTTGGCAGCAAACCTGCGTGACGAAACGATAGCCGACTACCTGGCACGAGTCGTGGCAGAAGCGGCATTGAGAGACACGCAGGACATGAACAAGGTCAGGACGGAAGTCGACAGCGGCCTGAAGGCGAAGCGCAAGTAGGCTCTGCCTGGTCAAATTTAAAATCCGGAATTTAAAAGGAGGTGAAACACTCCCCGGTGCAAGTAGGAGAGCAAAGAACAAAGGTACTTGCACGAGACCGACCCGAGACACCCACAAGCCCAACGGCTACCAGGCGTGTCATCCGACCGGTCGAAGAGCGACAGGAACAAGCCTGCAAGGACGGAGAACACGAGACGCAACCTCGACACCCCCAACCATGCAGCTTTTGCCCGGCGCTCCGCCACCGACCTCGTTTGAAGCGATTTTCATGACCGAAGCTCAATTAACGCGAAAGGAGGCTACGATGCCGTACGAAGGAATCTCTGACTATTGGCATCGCCGCCTCCAACGCGGCTATACCGCCAACAGGAAGCGGAATGAAGACTCCAATCCGCTCGAGGACTATGAAACCGACGTGGCGCGGTATGCCAGATTTTCCAAGCGTAAGATGCGCGAGCATTGCGCCAATCTTCTTCAGGTCTTGGCTAACCCTGCAATCCTTGAAAGCGGGCTGGAGAAACTGGATTGGCAATCCTTCATTCGACAGGAGTATCGCAAAGACTTCCTTGACTGCGAGGGACCTAAATGGCAAATGCTTAGAGGCTTGGGGCAAGAAATCAGTGATGGGACCTTCCAGCCTGGCAAATACAAAAAGGTCAACATTCCCAAGATCGGTAAGTCGGGTTCGCGGGTGATTGAAGTACCGCCTTTTGAAACCAGGGTAGTCGCCAGAACAGTTACGAATCTACTAACGCCGATCCTGGATCCGTATTTCCACCCCTTGAGCATTGGTTTCCGGCCCGGGCGTGGTATCCATCACGGCTTGGCTGCCGCATCATTGTTATTTGATCGCGGTTGGACGCATATGGTTTGCGTGGATATCCGGGACGCATTCGGCTCAGTGCCGCTGAAACGGGTTTTTCAGGTGCTCAACAAGCGCTTGCATCAATCGCCGATAGTTCAAATGGTGCTGGCTCTGAACGGCAAGGAACGAAGCCACGGCCTGGTCCAGGGCATTTCATGCTCGCCGTTACTGCTGAATGTTTACTTGGATCATTTTCTCGATCGCTGGCTGGTTAATCAGTTTGGCCTTGGCAATCGGCTTGTCCGTTTCGCCGATGATATTGCCATTTTTTGCAACTCACCGGAAGAAGCCACTCTGGTATACAACGCGCTGGCTAAACGCCTGACGGTTATCAGGTGCTCTGCGAAGGAATCAGAGGCTGAAGCCGTGAGAAGCCTCGGTTCAGGAGAAACCGCATTTTGGCTTGGATTCCAGCTAAGTAGTCAGTCTGGCAAACTGAAGTTCAGCCTTACCGACTTGGCTTGGGACAAACTGGAGATTTGCCTTGCTGAGGCCAAAAACAAAAAGTCGTTGGACATAAACTTGGATCTGGAAGAACGAGCGGAGAATGTTATCGCTTCCTGGATGTATCAAAAGGCTCCCGGGATAGACAAAGCGCATATGGGCTCTGTGCTTAAAAGATTGAACCAACTAGCTGACAAGTATGGGTTTTCCCTTGGCTCCTTTGGTTTGGAACAAGCCGAATACATCTGGGAACAAGGGATAGCTCGATTCAATGGGGCGCGGGAGCGCCTTCAAGAATGGTTTTGCCTCGATCCTCACGCTGAAAAGGATTTTGTTGGGATGATTTGAAGTTTTCAGATGTTTTCAGACTGACTGATATCCTTTTGGAAGTTTCATCATGGGTTCACACAAGCCATACCATTCAGTGCGGCTTCCTGGTGGTCAGGAAGTGCCGGTTACCAAAAGCGACGAGCGTGAAAAGCTCTTGGTAAACAAAGCCGAAGCAGCACGCCTCCTATCGATCAGTCAGAAAACCCTCTTCAACCTGACCAAAAAGGGCGAGATTCCGGTTCTCCGCCTTGGACCCAAGCTGACCAGGTATTTAAGCAGCGATCTCCGTGAATGGGCTGCCAAGAACAGCAAGATCACTCCGCCCTCGGATCCAACAAGCAATTGAACCCAGTATCAAACCAATAGGACGATGGTCTTGTCTTCATTAGGTGGAGAATGGCTTAACCCGGAGTTCAGTAGCATGGCTAGTGTTTGCAACGATGGGAAAGGCCGTAGGCGCATCCAGTATCAAGATTTGAATGGGAAACGGCCTTCCATTCACCTAGGCAAAATAGATGAACGAACGGCTAATGCCATCGCAGGACACGTCGATGAGTTGGTGGAAGCAAGAAGGTCAGGCAGGCCAGTGCGCAAAGAGACGGCGAACTGGATATCCTCCGCCGACCCAAAGCTGCTGGAAAAAATGGGAAAGCTTGGGCTGATTGAATTAGCCAGCTCCGCCGAAAAGCCGAACTTCACCCAGCTTGCGGAAGAGCACTTTTTTTCGCGCAAGGACATCAAGGCCTCGACCAAATCAACCCGGGGTTACTGGTGCCAGGTCATTGCTGAAATCATTGGCGACAAACCCTGCGACCGTTACACCAAGCTCGACGGTGAAAAACTACGCAAAGGGTTGGACGATCGCGGAATCGCTAAACCCACGGTGGCAAGGATGCTCCGTTTTGCACGGCAAATCTTCGGCTGCGCTGTCCGGTTTGAATACATCGAAAAAGACCCTCTGGAAAACCTGCGTTACAACTTCAAGGAAGGTAAGCTGCCCGACCGCAACTACATCGACTTGAAATCCTTCGAGGAAATGGTCGCCTCGCTGCCACTCCCGTGGAAACTGCTGGGTTTCCTGGCACGCTACGCAGCTTTGCGCACGCCCTCTGAATCACTGCTGTTGCGCTGGTCTGATGTGTTTTTGGATGCCGAACACCCGTACATCCATGTGACCTCTCCCAAGACAGAGGCGGAAGGCAAGACATACAGGGCCGTCGCACTGCACCACCGCCTGTCTGATTTACTCCGTGAGGTCAAGACAGTCGCTGACCCGGCAAATGACTTTGTGGTGGACCTGCCCGCCTACCGGCGACCACGGCAAAACGGAGCGCATGGAGTTAATCCGAGAGAAAACTTCAACCGGCTGATCAAGAAGGCCGGTTTCACTCCACCGCCCAAGCTCTTTAAGACCTTGCGGTCATCTTGCCTGACTGATTGGGCGGAAAAATTGCCCATGCCGCGTACAGCTGCCATGGCAGGTAATACAGTGCCGGTAGCCGCCAAGCACTATCTGACCAATCGGTCATCAGACTTCAAGAAAGACTTTGATAGCATTCAAACTATCGTAGCAACTCTGAACGACAAAAAAGCGGCGCAATCCGGCGCAAGGCAATCCCAGGCTTCGCCTGACCTGCAGACGTCAAACGCCTTAAAAGCAGGGCCCATCGAGCTCTTGGGGGCTTTGGAAAAAGCGGCGCAAAAAGCGGCGCAGTCAGTGCAGGTTTATGTGGGTAAGGACGGGAATTTCAAAAATTTGTCAAATACGGAAGTCCTTACGATACCTGGACTTACCCAATCTTACCTGATAGTACCTGATATCAAAATCTACCCGGCTAGGATTCGAACCTAGACAAAGAGTGCCAAAAACTCTTGTGCTACCGTTACACTACCGGGTACCCGCCGGGCCTTTTCAGGACCGGACTTCATTACTTTAGTT
>Ga0315899_10001007_pt1 | contig 32818 bp, 20 predicted proteins | sample LakEriMetagenome_2_FD_203518 | JGI IMG/M metagenome (GOLD analysis project Ga0315899, IMG submission 203518) | Freshwater fungal communities from buoy surface, Lake Erie, Ohio, United States - Buoy 4 MA112 | ecosystem: Environmental > Aquatic > Freshwater > Lake | place: USA: Lake Erie, Ohio...
GTCTTGGATCGCCCTCGACGATATCTCTCCCGACAGCGGGCCGTTCGAGTTTGTGCCTGGCTCTCACAAGTGGCCACTGCTCAAGAGCCACAAGGTTCGCATGTTCCTGACGCCGGAAGAACGTAACCACACCAATTGGTCCAAGATCTCCGAACGGTTCGTCAACGCTATCGCAGATGAGGAGATCAGTCGCCGCGGTGTTACGCCAAAGCAGTTTCTGGCGAAAAAGGGAGACCTGTTGATCTGGCACGGCCGCCTGATGCATCGAGGTAGTGTCGCGCGCGTCCAGGACATGCCGCGCAAGACATTAATCGGGCATTACAGCGGGCTTTCGCACCGGGTCGACATGCCAATCGTTCAGCGCACGCCAGAAGGTAGCGCATATTTCCACATAGACATGCCGCTTGGCTTCAACCCCTATGAGGCAGCCGCATAAAGGGATTCGGTCGTTTAGCGCCGCACCTCCGCGATCAACATCCGTCGGTGCGTGCGTTAGCGATGGCCCACTTATGCCATTGGGGGCACGGTTGTCCAAAGGTCGATAAAAAGCCCATGGCTGTCGCCGCTAACTTGCGCCCGCTACCCTTTCCTCCTAATCGAATATGGTCATATATGGGTGCGGGGATTCATGGCGCAATTCGGTCAAGTGTTTAAGAAACTTGTCAAATCATCTAGACAAGCTGGACCACTACAAGTTCCTGCCGATCATATCGAGGACGTTCGGCAATCCGGTCTTTTCGACTCAGATTGGTATCTGAATACATATCCCGATGTCGCTGCCGCAGGCGTCGATCCGTTTCTGCACTTTATGGAACTTGGTTGGCGCGAAAAAAGAAATCCCAACAGCCTTTTCGATACAGCCTGGTATCTGGACCAATATCAGGACGTTCGGGACGCGGAATATAATCCACTCCTACATTATATCCGCCATGGTGCCGGCGAACGGCGCGACACCAGCATGCGCTTTCGGCCAAGCGTGTTTCAGGATCCGCGCACACCACGCGGCGCCTATCATCTTGCCGCTGCCCTGACCTATCTTCGAAAAATAGGAGAAACCGCAAGCAATCGCGATCTGCCGCCTTTTGCAACCAAACGCATACTCATTATTGCTGAGCTCAGCATACCGCAATGCCGCAAATATCGCGTTGATCAGAAGTGTGAACTTTTCGAGCGACTTGGGTACGATACGACTGTTATCAACTGGCATGAGGCCAGCCAATGCGAAGCGGCTCTCACCACGCATTCCATGGTCATCTTCTATCGTGTGCCGGCGGCGCAAAGCGTGTTGCAGTGCATCGATAAGGCAAAAGCGCTGGGTCTGACTACTTTCTGGGAAGTCGACGATCTTATTTTCGATCCCAATGCCTATATGGCCAATGCTAGCCTGAAGGCAGTTCATCCCACCATACAAAAAGCGGTCTTAACTGGAGTGCCGAACTATCGCGCTGCCATGCTCGCGTGCGATGAAGGCATTGCATCGACGCAGGCGTTGGCGCAGGCTATGCGAGAAGCGGGCGTGCCGCGGGTTCATGTCATAGAAAATGCCCTAGATGCCGAAAGCTTGACGGCGGCGAAGGCAGCCACGGCCCGCAAACGGAACACGGACGATGCTATTCGGATCGTGTATGGTTCGGGCACCAATACGCATGATGAGGATTTCCAGGAAGCGGCAGAAGCAATCCGTATATGCTTGCAACAACACCCTGAAGTGAAGTTGCGCATCATTGGCGAGTTAACGCTGCCGCCGGACTTCTCCCGCTTTGGCAGGCGTATCGAGCGCTTCGGCGGCACTACCTACCCCCGATATCTTCAGCTCATGGCCGATTGCGATATAGCGATCGCGCCGCTTGAGCCGACGCTCTTCAACGACGCCAAGAGCAATATTAAGTATATCGAGGCCAGCATTGTAGGGCTGCCCTCGGTATGTTCAACCAGGGCTGAGTTCGCCGGAATCATTGAGCATGGCCGGAACGGGATGCTGGCGACTGATACACAATCTTGGCTGGAAGGCCTTAAGGCTCTGATCTCAAGCCGCGAATTGCGTATCAATGTTGCTGCTCGCGCCAATGACGCTGTATTAGCACGATACAGTCAGGACAGCATCGCACGAACGCGCCTTGCGTCTATCGTGGAGCGCCTGGAAACGCCGCGCAAACCCCTTCGAGTTCTTGCAGCGAATGTGTTTTTCGAGCCACGTAGCTTTGGCGGGGCCACGATCGTCGCTGAGCAAATGGCTCATCGGCTCAATCAACGCGAAGACGTGGAAATGGCGGTCTTCACCACAGCGCCGCCCGGCGCGGCGGAACCCTATCAGATCCTCAAATATCATGCCGGCACCATCCCTGTTTTCGCGATCTGCATACCAGATACGTATGATCCCACTTTGACGTTCGACACCGAATATACCGCGCACGGCTTTCGTGAGGTCCTGCGCTTCACCAAGCCGGATGTCGTGCATTTTCATTCAATCCAGAACCTAGGTGCCCCGCTTCTGAAGATATGCGAGGAAGAAGGCGTGCCAGTGGTTGTTACGCTTCATGACGCCTGGTGGATCTGTGGCCGGCAGTTCATGATAAAGGGAGATGGAAGCTATTGTTTCCAGACCAAGGTCGATCTCAATGTGTGCAGCACATGCGTAGATGATGCCGGCATCAATCTTTACCGCCAATATCGGCTGCGAGACATGTTGAATCGGGCCGACTTGCTGCTGACGCCAAGCCACTTCTTCCACGACATCTATAGCGCCAATGCCTTTCCCCCGGAACGTCTCGGCGTCAACCGGAACGGCGTTGCCAGGCCTGCCGACTTCCAGCGCTTGCCATCCTCCAAATTGCGGTTCGGTTATGTCGGCGGCAACGCGACAGTGAAGGGCGCGCATCTCATTCAAAAACTGTTTGCGACTCTGGGACGGTCTGATTACCAGTTGGTCGTCATCGATAATCTTTTGAGCTTGGGCTTTTCTTCGATTTCCACCGATCAGTGGCCTGTTACCGGCGAACTGAAAATTTTGCCTGCTTATAATCAAGACAATATGGATGACTTCTATTCGCAGATCGACGTTCTTCTGTTCCCAACGCAGTGGAAGGAAAGTTTTGGCCTGACCGTGCGCGAAGCCTTAATTCGGGACATCTGGGTCATCGCGACCGATGCAGGCGGCGTGGTAGAGGATATCGTCGATGGGGAAAATGGCGACATCATCCCGTTGCTGGATGACGGATCAGCCCTCAAGGCGGCTGTCGAGCGCGCTTTGGACCGATCCACAGCACTGATGCACCATCATAATCCCTACAAAGCGAAAATCGTCGATCATGAGCAGCAGGCCGAGGACCTGTATCAGCATTTGAGCCGGGTCAGTCGCGAACGGCCTTATCCTCGGTTGCCCGAAGCGACCTTGGCGCAGAGCAACGCACCTGCTGGCTTGGGAAATGCGGCAAACAAACCCTGAATAGAGCGTTATGAAGAGGGCAGTCTTTGCACGAGCGCTGTCAGGACAATATGGCTTTTCTTGGGGGCAACATCGCCATCTTCCTACGTGCGATTACCGAACAAGGCTATGGGCGGCGACGAGGCGATAATAGATGGCATGGAGCGCATCGGCCTGCTCGGCCAAGCTGCGGGGCATTTCGCACTCCGCGGGCGGGGACGCCTTGTAGCGCGCGGGGTTGGCATCCAGTTTGGCTAGCACCCGCTTCAGATCCCGGGTGTTAACCGTATCGATGACAAAGCCGTTGCGGTCCTCTTCGATATTTTGGCCGATAGCACCCAGGTTCGATGCCACCACCCATAGCCCGCTCGACAGCGCCTCCCTTGTCACCAGTCCGAAACTTTCGGGCCAAGTCGATGGCGCGAGCAGTATGTTAAGCTGGCCATAAAGCTGGCCAACTTCCGCCTGCGGAACAGGCGCAGTCAGCGTCACGGGTGTCGTGCCCCATAATGTATCGATCGACTGCCCTGGCGCCAAAGTCCCATCGACCATCGTCAGATGCAGATTTTCATACTCGCCCCGGCGAAGCGCCGCTTCGACCAGCGACGCGCCTTTATGCGCAGAACGCCCGCCAACGTGGCCTAGGGCAATACGACCATCCGCACGAGGGGAACGCACGACGTCTTTCAGCGTCGGAGTACCATTTTCGACCACTTGCAATCTGGTGATGCCCGCCTTTGCGTAGATGTCGGCGAAGGGCACTGACACACTGAGATTTCCTTGCGAATGTTGAAGCAGGGATGTCAACCGCTGGCGCCTGGCAATCGACTGGAGCCAGTCGCGGCCAGTGTCACGGTCCGCCAGGACATCATTGCTGGGCAGTCTCAACAGCCCATCATCATCCACAAGGAACTGATGGTCCGATATCCACCATGCGTCGTGCAGGGTAACGATATAGGGAATGCCCCGGCGCAGTGCGACTTCGACGATTGTGGCGGTCAGGCGCTGGATGCAGTGGAAATGGATGAGATCTGGCTGGAAATGATCGAGAACTCGCTTGAATGGCGCGGCATGCGCGTCGTTGAACGGCCGCCAGTCGCTATCGGCCTCTTGCGGCGTCGAGAGGCGATAGACGGGAACGCCCTTTTCCGACCCGATGTTGAGACGACCGGCAGGCGCCCCCCCCTCGTCCGAGCAAAATATGCCAATATCCATATTTGTATGGCGTTCGATGAGTGTCCAGACATTATCCTCCACCACTCGCGTCGCACCGCCATAGCTTTGCGGCGCGAAGAAGACATTGCAGATGAGTATTCGAGGGCGTTTGTGCTGCGAAGCGGATTTTGGGGAGGGGCTGTCGAACGCGGATCGAAGCGTCTGCGCCGCCACCGTGATGTCATAGTCCCGCAAAGCCTTAGCGCGCGCTTTCGCACCGACTTCCTGGCGCAAAGCCGCATCGACAATGAGAGCTTCCAGCATGTCGTGCCAATGCGCGGGCGAGTGCGCGATATAGCCGTCTACCCCGTCTTCGATGACATCTTCATAGGTGCTGGTAGCGCTAACGATCGAGGGGATTTGCAGCACCGCCGCTTCGAGCCACTTGATCTCGCTCTTGCAGTCCGCGACGATGCCAGGCTCAAGCACGGCGAGGTTGATGTCGCAGCTTGCAAGCACCGACCAATAGGCAGTTATATCTGCAAGGAACGGATATCTAATGATCCGATCGCCCATGGCGACGAGTTCAGGATTGAGATTGAGATGTCCGACGATGACCAAGTCGACATGGGAAAAGCGCTGCATAAGCGCGAAAATGGCGGGGCCCGCCAGCCGGTTGAAGTCGGAATTATGCGCCTTGGTGCCTGAACCGTAAAAGATGCGGACGCGCGCCTCGGCGCCGCGGCGGATGGGGTGGGCTCCCATCATGATCGCCGCTGCGTTCCGTTCATCGAGCGCGTTGCGGATGAGGATATTGGCCGTGGTCGCGGTGACCATCTGCATCTGCCTGGCCAAGGCCGGCGTCGAGGCGATGCTGCCCTTGCACATCGACATGGCGTAACGGAATAGCGGAACTCCGAATTGCAGGCCCGCATATTCGACAGCCGAAATCTGCCCTTCGAAGGATGGAAAAGGGTCGGGATAGCAGTTCGAGTCGAAGATCAGGTCATCGACCTCGTAATAGGTATCGAGCCCCAGATGGTTGGCATGCAGGATGGCACGCAAAATCCGGGGGACTGCCGCGACGCGGTAGAAGATTGCCGCCCGCGCACCGACGAGGCTGTCCATGAAGCCCTGGACATCGTGATGCGAGAAAATCTTGACCGGGATGTCCGCGCTTTTGAACTGAAGCGCCTTTTGCTCGACCCGATAATGGGTGCATTGTCGCAGGTCGTCATTGGCGAGAATAGCGACATAACCCTCAGGATCGCCACCAGTGGAAACGGGAAGATCGTCCAGTTCCTTATACAGCGCTTGGATTTCATCCAGCGTGTGGACCATCAGGGCATCCGCCGCTGCTCGTTCGGCAATTGTGGAGTTGGGTTCTGCCGTATCCCGATACAGCGCATGCGCCCGCGCGCTTTGATGATCGAATGCGAGCTGAACCACTTCGTGCAACTTTTGGCCATATTCCGCCTTCTGTCGCCAGAGCGGGTGGGCCCGGCGCAGAATGTCGAAGGCCTCGGGAAACGCCCTTTGTTCGGCATGGATCGTCGCTGCCTGGAGGAAGGCTCGCAACGGACCGCGGCCACCATCGGTCGCGGCGGTGTAAGCTTCCAGCGCCTTCCCGTTTTCCCCAAGTTCCCGGTAAGCGTCCCCAAGAAGCAGCAGAGTTTCCGCTTGCGGCGCTATTGCGACAGATCGCTTGAACATCACCACTGCCTTGTGCGTGTTGCCATGGACCAGAGCGCGACGGCCGATACTAGCCAGCAGCCAAGCCGTATCCTGTCCCATCAGATCGACATGGCGGATGATCTCGCCCGCAGACCGGTCATAAAGCGCGATCAGGGCTTGGGTTCGGGTGGTGGTGGAGGGCAGCCGCGATCTTCGCACAAACGCCTGCCAGTCGAAAGACAAGGGAAAAGGTAATCCGCCGAGATAGGATGCAAGGAAAATACGTTCATTAGGCGCAATGCCGGCGGTGAAGCCTTCGGTCAGCCAGTCCCGATACAAATCCGCGTCAGATTTTCGACCACGCCCCGACATCAGATTGTTTTCGCGTAAAAATTGCGCGTCAAAGGCATATTCGAAATTGATCGGCCATATTCGGTCAACGCCTTTCGCAAGGAAGAGATTTATTGCTTCCGCACGCGAACGAGGGATTTCCTCTATTTCATCGCCGCACCATGCCAGGAAATCGGATGTCAGAAATATGGATCGCCATTTTTCCTGATTGGTAAAAGTATTGCCCGACGTGGGATCATGCTCAAATTTGCATAATCGCCCTTCCTTGCGACCATGATTTAAATAATGGCGAAAGAAGTCTTCATCCTTGTTAAATCTTTCAGCCAAATCCTTATTGTAGAACTTGTAAGCATTTATGTCAAAGCTATTACGAAACTCATCGTTGGAAAGAGCATATTTCAGATATGCTGCCTCATTTGGGAGCACACCCTCCAATTTCCTATGTTTAATATAATGCCATAGAGCCTGCCCTTTGCTATGCGAACTTAAATTGTAGTGATTTATATAGAAATTCGCATTAAATCCCCTCGCAAAATTACTCACTATGAATTTATATGCAAATTTTCTAATAAATTTCAAAGTAAATATCCTTACAATTTACTTTAAATCAACGTGCAAATTAATTAATACGATAGATACTTATGTAATCCTGTTTGTATTGACGTTTAATTTGAACAAGCGTCTGAAAATTGATTTTTTTGACAATTTTTTACTGCGTGGCGGCAAGACAGGATTATTCATTGTCACTTCATCGCCTAGATACATATTAGCTCGCGGCTCTCCGTCGCTAATCGCTACAATGTTTCGCAAGGCCAATTGCCCAACAGCTTCGTCTGAAAACGCGGGCGTATAGTAGATGCAGTCATCGAAATAATAATGTGTCACCTGCGACCAGCGGGTCACGCGCGGGTCGTTCTGGCGGCTGCCGCCGTGCAGCAGGTTGGCGCACCAGATCAACGCCTGGCCCTTCTTCGCTAGGAACACTTCCTGGCTCGCCTCATTGGCTTCGCATATAGCGCGCCAGGCGGGGCCATAGGGATCCTGAGCAGAGCTCAAATCACTACCGAACCCACGTCGGCCGATCAGCATGTTAGTCATGATCGGCCAGCGGTGGGAGCCGGGATAGTAGAAAAGCGGGCCCGCGTCGGGGCCGACATCCTCCATCGCTAACCAGACACCGCACATGAAGCGTTCGGGCAGCGAGGAAAAATGGACCGAATCCGAATGTGCGTCCTGTTGCGTGCCGACAGGGAAGTTCAATGTCTGGAACGGGAACGCGGTGCGACCGTAAAGCCGGCTCAAAAGGCTTAAGACATGCTCATTAGCAGCGATGGCGCGCACGTCCTTGTCGAAACTCCAGGCATCCTGGACACGGCGCTCGCCTATCGTCTTGTCGCTAGTTGGGTCAGTGAAATCCACGCCATAGCAAGGGCCAAGGTTCTGCTTGATTCGCTCAATGCGCGCGTCAATCTCGGCGTCAGGGAAATCGAGCACGGCATAGCCATGTACATGCAGATCGCGCGCGATCCGCATCTCTTCCTTGCTCCAGCCTTGCGCATCGCAAAGTGCAGGAAAGAGAGGAGATTCGACCAGAGGCAGGCCGGGGAGCGGGTCAATCACGGCTTGTACCTCCTCATATGGTCGAAAAGCAGGCGCATGCGGCGGCCCAGGCCCTGTCGCCCCTGCCCCATATTTTTGAAAATCGTGGCAAAGTCACGTCGAATGGTGCTTTTGTCGTCGAGCGCGCGATAGATGTGCCAGAACGACTCTACGCCGACCGCGTGCGGCATATGCCAGACACCATGATAGCCAAAGGCCGCATCGATATCACCGGCGCGCTCGGCCGCGAACTGGTTAGCAAACGCGCTTGGGGCAAAGCGCATGCCTCTCCCCTCTAACCAAGTGCGATTCGTCCGGCCAATGGCGATATCTTCGGGGTGGGAGGGTGTGAAACCAGGCTCCCGGCAGTCTGCCATCAGGCGGCGGCTGCGTAGCGAAAAGCCGCCATTGCCGATATCATGGCCATCATGGAATTGTGGCCAAGTCGCGCCGATATAATCATAGTCGAGAAATTCCGTGCGCCACCGCGCGGCATCCAGCACATGCCCGTCCCATTGCGCGATCAGGCAATGCGATGTTTCGAGATAATCGACCATATGGCGTAGCAAAAAATCAGAATAGGCAGCTGCAGAAGAAAGGCGCGCGATCGGCACGATTTCGATTGCCCGATGATCGGGCACCACTTTGGCATCAGTGAACAGCTTGCAGGCGGCGAAATCTACCTGATCAAGGCTCACTTCAAGCGCCCGGATCGTCGCCGCAACATTGACCGAGGTTGCCGCGCACAATGTTACTTGGGGCAGTACCAATCGGGGCTTGGAAGCGGGTGCCAATGTCTTACAGTTCCAGCGTAAAACGCTCTGCTGCGCGGCTGAGCCGCGGGTGGTGAAAAGGATCCGTCAAGTTGTCGGTACGCCATAATCGCTGTAGTGCCGCTAGCTCTCCGGCAAAGCGCACCGCACCCACCGGATCGCGATCAAGACCGCGCGATACGGACTCGTGATGGATCAACGTCGCGCGCGGCTCATAGAGTGATTGCCAGCCGCGCTCGTTCAAGCGAAGGCATAGGTCGACATCGTTGAAAGCGACCGCGAAATCGCGGGCGTTAAGGCCACCTACGGCAAAAAATCTCTCACGCTGCACGACGAGGCAGGCAGCGGTAACGGCCGAGGTGAACTGCGGGAGGGCATGGCGATAGAAATAGCCCTCCTCTTGCGGAAGCAGAAAGCGGTGAGCATGGCCCGCCGCGTTGCCCATGCCAATAACAACGCCGGCATGCTGTATCCGGCCATCGGGATAGAGCAGCCGCGCCCCGACCGCACCTACATTGCGGCGTAGCGCCTGCACCACCATGGTCGTCAGCCAGTGTGGCTCTATGACCTCAATGTCATTGTTGAGCAGGCAGAGCAGTCTTCCGTTCGCGGCCTCTGCCGCGCGATTGTTGATCGCCGAAAAATTGAAAGCACCGGCATGGCGTAGCAACTGCACGCGCACCCCCGGTATCGTTTCGGGCAACCTATCGAGATAGGCGAGCGTTTCAGGGTCGTTGCTGTCATTGTCGACGACAATCAGCTCGATATCGGGATAGGCGGTGGCAGACACGCCCGCGAAGCAAGTACGCAGCAGATCGACGCGGTTGCGGGTCGGCACGATGACGCTGACCGGCGGCAGGTCGCGAGATGGCGCAGCAACTGCCGCGGGCACGGCGGGCGCGGGGCGCGAACGGCGATGGTGCAGCACTTCTCGGAGATGCATCGGCGTCCCCTGCCCCGCGGCGCGCGCCACCAATTGCCGCGCCCAATCCCGCCCCCTCGCTGTCGCCAGATCGTCTGCGTCGGCGCGCAGGATGCAGGCGCCGGTCAGATAATCAAAATGGCGGAACAATTCGCTGTTCCAATCCGGTTTGAAATGCGGCGAGACATAGTTGCCCCGTGGAGTGACCAAGTCGTCATCGGCATAGAACACCGATACATCCGCACCTGCCTCGGCTATGGCTTTGCGATAGGCGCTGCCCGTGCCGGCGGCGACACGGTCGCCCGCCGCAATCGGCATCAGCCATGGACGGGCGTTTCGGTCGGTCCTCGCGACGACCTCAGCGGGACCTTCGTGTCCGATGGTTAGCGCCGTGATCCCTTCATCCGCCAGGGCTTGCAGCGTGCCGGCCAGCCCGGTTTCGCCCTCAACCAGATCGACGAGCGCGATGATTAACGGGGTGCCGGCTTCATGCGACGCAGCGCATTCCCCCGCCCTTAGTCTTCCCGCGCGCGTCCGCTGCAACGCCCAGAGCGAATAAGCGTGCGGCGACGCGCCAAGCAGGGTCGCGAACTGGGCGCGCGATCGGACTCGCTTGCGCTTCAGCCGCCACCAGCAGGCGGTAAGATAGGCACGAGGGGCAATTCTGAAGGCCTCGACATGTACCCATGATAGCAGCGCTGCATAGGCCAGCTGCCCACCACATCTTTCTGTCCGGTTCGTTTCCATGACGTCGCCGCGTTAGCGATATTATGGGCGCGAGCAAAGAAAAAGCCGACAGGACGGGCCTTGGGGCGCGGCGCTTAGCTCTGCGCGGTCGGCCATCGGCGTCGTTAGCAGAAACCCGCCGTTATTTCATAGAAGCACACACTCGACCGCCCTTGAGCGACCAGCGCGTTCGTCGCCTTGATGACGAAGAGCGCCCCGAACCCGCGTACGCCGCACCGCGTCGAACAGGCCCGACAACTCGACCGCGCTGTTGCAGTTGATCGGGATCGCCACCACCCCGATGCCCAGCACATCGCCGCGCATCTACGCGCCACTTTGAGACGACGACTGACTGAGCCACGAGGTCGGCGGTGGAACGGTCCGGGTACGCAATCTCCGGTCGGTTGGCCTGTCACGAGCGGGGCGCAACGGCTTATCACGCGACTCTTTCGATTATCGACATGAGATGTAGACAGGTTCAGCCGACGACCATCTTGCGAGCGCCGGGCGGCAGGACCGAGGACGAGGCGAGCGGTCCCACCGCGCGCGCCCGCGCCAGTCCCATCAACCTTAGCGCCGCGCTCAGCCGGTCTATAAGCGCCAGTTTGATGGCGCCCACCTCCACCGGCACAGGCGACCAGTCTGTCAACGTCATCGCTTCCATCTCGCTCACATCACGGATCGGGATGAGCTTGGCCAGCGCCGAAAAACGCTCCATGTCCGATTGCCGTCCGGCGGGGCTGTCGGGTGGAAAGAACATGATGACCGGAATGCCCATGGCGATGGCGGGCAGCGCGCAGTGCAGCAGCGAGGTGACGATCAGCCCCGCTTCGTCGCGATAGCGGTCGAGTAGAGCTGTGGCGCGGTCCATGTTGCGCCAGAAGTCATGGTCACCGCTATAATGGAGCAGAGAGGTGAAGTCGCCGAGGGAGGGCGGCATCGCCTGAGCCAGGCGCTCATCCCGCGACACGACGAAGATGCGATGCTGCCCCTCACGCGCGATCCGGCGCGGCAGCGATAGGCTGAGGCAATTGGAAACGAAACAGTCGATCCCCTGCTCCGCCAGCAAATCGGCAGTATAATCGTCGCGGCAGCCGATCGGCTCATGGGCGCGATAATAGGCCAGGCTTTCGGGCGACAGCAGCGCCGGACTCTGGAACAGGCGGATGTGGAAGCCAAGGAAGATAGGCGCATAGGCGGGATGGGGCGGCCACCCGCCATTGCCGCTTTTAAACCATCCGTTCATGACGATTGGCAGCGACTCGGGCGCGATGTCGGACGGAAGCCCCGCGAGCGGCGGCGGCTCGGCCAGCGCGGTGTCGCGGTCGACATGGAGGTCGGGCGCCAGCCCATAGCGCGCCAAGAGCCGCTGCGCCGCGATGATCTGGACATGATCGCCGAGATTTTCGGTGCCCACGCTGATTGCGGCAACCGGTCCTGTCGGAAGAACGGGTACCGACGGGACTGGAGGCGCGGTCTGGGCCGCGTCGGGCGCGCCGATCAGATGGTGCAGCAGGCAATCCACCGCCGCCTCGGCCTCGGGATAGCGATAGGTCAGCTTGAACAAAGGCAGCGACCAATCGACCAGATGCGTCGCTTCGGTCGCGGATGTCAGCATTCCCAGGTCTTGGATCTGGTGTGGCGGCATGGCCGAATGCCGCTGTGCCCGCCCCCATGTCGCCGCGACCTGCGGATCGTTCGCCAGCAACTGCCCAAAAAGATTGTGGACCCAGAAATAATCATCCGCTTCGGACCTGTCTGTCCAGTAATCAATCGCGGCTGCCAGCCATCGGGCAATGATCGGATCGTGCGGCACAGCCGCCAGAAACCAGGTCGCAAGCGGACGGTCGGGCCGGTGGAAGGCAAAGAAGCCTTCCCCCATGCATTCAGGCAGCCAGTCGTTGAGTGGGCGGTTGCAAAAGACGGTGGCATCGACCCAAACGCCGCCATATTCGTGCAGCAGCGACAGCCGCAGCAGATCCGACAGAGAGGCGGCCGTCACCGAACGCGAGCTAAGGTCGAAGTCGGCGAGCGCGGGCGCGTAATGGAGAGCACTGAAGGCATCGACTATGCGCACTTCCCAACCTGGATTGCGCTGCTCCCAACTATGCAGGCAACTACGCACCAGATGAGGCGCCGCATCCCTACCCTGAAACCAGCAACACCAGATGATCTCGCGCATTTCGGACATATCGGGCGTCTCCCGTGATATATTTGTTAATCCTGGTTGTGCGTAGACTACACCTCCGAAAAAGAAAGCAATATTATCGCTTTGATAGGTAATTTACGCAAGATTAACTATCATTTTCGGGATCAAACCTGATGATCGATTGTAGATGAACATCAGGAGTGGGAAGTGTGAAGGAGGATGACATGAATAATCTGTTTCGTACCTCTAACAAATTTGTCGCAATGACTCTGGGTGCCGCTGCCGTAGTCGGTGCAGCCAATGTGCCGACCGCTCAGGCGCAACTACTTCAGAATTCGCCGATCCGGGTGCAGATCGGCAATGGTCGCGCGCTGCTCGGCCCCAATGAACCGGTCGCGGGCATCGGCGTCAGCATCCTGTCGAGCGAAGTCGGGGCCGCCAACGATGCGGGCACCAGCGTCCGGCTGCTTGGCCCTAACAAAACGCTGGGCCTCTACACCACGCTCATCAAGACCAACTCGCCCAATGGCACAAATCTGCAACTCAGCTCGCCCGTCGAGGCTGTGACCGCGCCGCTCATCAAGTAAGTCGGATCGGAGCCGTTCGTCCCCGGACGGCTCCGTCCTACGCCCTGCGATAAGCCATGCTCCCTCCCCGGCTTCCGTGCCCGGACTGGCTGCGCATCGGCACCGTGCTGCTGGCATCGGTCACCGCGCCGGCCTTCGCTGCGTCGCCCCCGCCCGCACCCGCCCTGGTTGTCCCATCCGTGCAGGCTCTGACCGGGCTGACCGTCACCGGTTCTTCGATTGCGCAGCAGTTGGAGGCGGCCGTCCGCCCGTTCCTGGGCCAAACCCCCGACGCCACCCGTCTCCAGCAACTGGCGCGCGCGCTCGACGCCGCCTATGCACGCAGCGATGTAGCAATCTATATGATTGATATTCAGGAGATCGATCGGCAGGGACGGTTGCAGGTGAAGGCGCGTGAAGGGCAGGTGCAGCGCCTGCGTTTTACAGGGCTTGAGGATGGTATCGGACGCCGCGTGCGCATGATCGCTGCCCCGCTTGGCCAAGGGGATGGCGCGCTCAGCCGCCGGCAACTCGATCGGGTGTTGCGGCTCGTCCAGGCGATTCCGGGGGCACGGGTCGAGGCGACCATGGTTGCAGGCACGGTGCCAGGCGGCGTGGAAATCCATTTTCATGTGGAGGGCGACCTGCGCCGTTTCGGGTTGCTGCTGCATAATGACGGTCAGGCACTGACGGGCCGCGCGCAGGCGCAGGCCACCGCGCAGGGCAACAGCGTCCTGCGGCGCGGCGACCAGATGATGGTGCAGGGCATGCGCGGACTTAATGGCCGGGTCTGGACCACGGCGGCCGCTTACACCCTGCCGCTGGGGAGGCAGGGCGCTGCCGTCGACATGTCCGCCGCTGCATCGGGCAGCGAACTTGCCGCCTATCGCCTGGGCAGTGACGCCTATGGCTTGGGGGCTGGCCTCACCTATCCCCTGCTGGTGGACAAAGAAGATTGGATCACGGCGGCGTTCAGCGTCAGCCGGCAGAGCAGCGGTTCGCATTTTGCAGGCTATCGGCTCTATCGGGAAACCACCACCAGCCTCAGCGCGGCGCTGCGCTGGCAGCATGACACTCCCCGCGCCGTCAGCAGCATTCAAGTCAAAGCCACCCGCTCGGCCCCCTTCGCCGCGGTTCGGATCAGTGCGCAGATGGCCGCTCGCCATTTCACCAAGCTGGAGGCGCAGGTCAGCCATGACCGGATGATTGGCCGTTCGGCTGCGCTACGGCTGCGCGCGCACGGCCAATATTCCCCCGACCCGTTAACCCAGGCTGACGGCATGGCGTTGGGCGGCCCGAGCTTTGGCCGCGCCTACGATCCCGCGACTCTGGTGGGCGACAGCGCGCTGGCAGGATCGGCGGAACTGCTGTGGAGCGCGGCGTCGGGCAAGGGCCGCGACATCCAGCTTTATGGCGCGCTCGACGCCGCTCGCGCTTACTATAAAGAACGCCCCATCTATCGCAGCGGCCGTTTCGACCTGGCCTCGGCGGGCGCGGGCGTGCGAGTGCAGCAGGGGCGGGTCAATCTTGACCTGTCCGCTCATCGCGCGCTGCTCGCCCCATATCCCGGATATGAAGACCGATGGCGCGTACGCATCAATGTCGGCCTGGCCTTGCCTTGATTATCCGGGTCGTAAAAATCTCACTCATAAAGTCACTCGTCCCGCCAGACCGGCTCCGGCAATTCATGCGTGAGCCGGCAGGATCCGGATGTAATGGATTCGATGGATGCCCCTGAACGATACGAGTTTAATCAAATGATTTTCTTGTGAGAATGGATGCTATCAGAGGAGCATGTACGCTAGTCTTTCAAACCATACATCCGCCACTTTTTAATTGGATTTTTGTTCTTGCCGTGGAGGGTCTTCCTTGCCACGCGGCTTTCGCATTTGTTTTCGAGCCGTAGACTTTCTATGCCAAAGCCCGTCGATGGTCCCTTAGACTATTTCGGGTATGGAATAGTACTCAAAGAGGGCATGAATGGGCGCTGGGTTTGAAGCCGGCAGCTGGAAGGATTAAGCAGAGCCATGGTGACCACTATTTCCAACATTGACGGGCGATCCATCACTCCGGTCATATTGGCGGGAGGATCAGGTACGCGGCTATGGCCCATGTCGCGCAAGTCCTACCCCAAGCAGTTCGTACCCTTGCTGGGCGAAAGAACGTTATTCCAGGACGCGGCGCAGCGCATGTCCGGGTCAAGCGCGACCGTGCGGTTCGCCAAGCCCATGGTGCTCACCAATTCGCTGTTCCGCTTCATCATCACCGAGCAGCTGGCGCAGGAAGGAATCGATCCCGAAGCCATATTGATCGAACCGGAAGGGCGCAACACGGCGCCCGCGATCCTGGCGGCGGCGGTCCATCTGGCGAAGACGCAGCCCGATGCCGTCATGCTGGTGGCGCCGTCCGACCATGTCATCACTGATCGGGAAGCCTTTCACGAGGCAGTCGCGAAGGGACTGACAGCCACGGCGAAGGGCGATCTGGTGACATTCGGCATCCAGCCGACCCGTGCTGAGACGGGCTATGGCTATCTGGAGATCGGCGAGCGGCCGGACGGATCGGGGATGCCGATCGCGCTCCGCAGCTTCGTCGAAAAGCCCGACGCGGTTCGCGCCGAGGAGATGCTGGCGACGGGCAACTATCTGTGGAACGCAGGCATCTTCCTCTTCGCGGTGAAGGACATCCTTGCCGCATTCGAACGGCACACGCCGGAGTTGTTCGAGGCGGTGAACCAGGCTGTCGAGCAGGCGGAAGGTGATCTTGGCTTCCTGCGCCTTGCGGCCGAGCCGTGGGCCCGGGCGGACAATGTTGCCATCGACTATGCCATCATGGAGCGGGCGGACAATCTGTCTGTCGTGCCCTATGATGCGGGCTGGTCCGACCTGGGAGACTGGGATTCGGTGTGGGGCCATATGGGCCCCGATGAGCAGGGCGTGAGCCTGGCCGGCGCGGCGACGGCGATCGACTGCCGAAATTCGCTGCTGCGATCGGAGACGGAGGGCCTGGAGATCGTCGGCCTCGGGCTCGACAATATCGTGGCCGTGGCGATGAACGACGCGGTGCTCATTGCCGACAAATCGCGCACCCAGGATGTGAAGAAGGTGGTCGAGGCACTGCAGCGCAAAGGCGCGGCGCAGGCGGAGACCTTTCCGAAGGATCATCGGCCATGGGGATGGTATGAGAGCCTGCTGATCGGCGGCCGGTTCCAGGTGAAGCGGATTACCGTGCTGCCGGGCGCGTCACTCAGCCTGCAGAGCCATTTCCATCGCTCGGAACATTGGATCGTCGTCGAAGGCACCGCCAAGGTGACATTGGATGACGATGTAACGCTGCTGACGGAAAATCAGTCAGTCTACATCCCGGTCGGCGCGCGCCACAGGATTGAAAATCCCGGGCGCATCCCGATGGTGTTTATCGAGGTGCAAACCGGACCCTATGTCGGCGAGGACGACATCGTGCGCTACGAGGACCGATACGCGCGCGGTTGATGGGGCGACGCATCTTCGGATGGCCCGGTCGGGAGCCAGAAGGACAGTGATGAGGCAGACAGTTTCCATTGCCGACTTGATGACGCAATCCGGCGTCGCGTTCGGCACCAGCGGCGCGCGCGGTCTGGTCAGCGCGATGACGGACCGGGTGTGCTTTGCCTATAGCTGCGCTTTCCTGCAGCATCTGGCCGCCATCGGCCAGTTCGCGCCAGGCAAAGCCGTCGCCATCGCAGGCGATCTGCGGCCGTCCAGCCCGCGCATCATGGCGGCCTGCGCGGCGGCAATCGAACATATGGCCGGCGAGGTGCATCATTGCGGGTTCGTGCCGTCTCCCGCTGTTGCGGCCTATGGTTTCGCTCGGGGCATTCCATCGCTGATGGTGACGGGCAGCCATATTCCGGACGACCGCAACGGCATCAAGTTCAACCGCACCGACGGCGAGGTGCTGAAAGCCGACGAGCAGGGCATCCGTGCACAGAGCGTGACGCTGCCCGATCTGTTCGACGAAGACGGCATGCTGAAGAAAGTCGAAGCGCTGCCGCCGCTGGTGGATGTCGCGGCGCCCTATGTCGCGCGCTATGTCGATGCGTTCGGAAGCCACGCGCTGTCCGGCATGAAGCTCGGCGTTTACGAGCATTCTGCCGTGGGCCGCGACATCCTCGTCACGCTGGTCGATGCGCTGGGCGGGGAGGCTGTGTCGCTGGGCCGATCGGACAGGTTCATTCCCGTCGATACCGAAGCGGTCCGCGCGGAAGACCAGAGGCTCGCGCGCGAATGGGCGGCCGAGTTGGGACTGGACGCGATCCTTTCCACTGACGGCGATTCCGATCGTCCGCTGCTGGCCGACGAAAGCGGCGCATGGATGCGTGGTGACGTGCTCGGCATCCTATGTGCACGATCGCTGGGCATCCGCGCGGTGGCGACCCCGGTCAGTTGCAACAGCGCGGTGGAACTTTCCGGCCTGTTCGACGCAGTGCGCCGGACGCGAATCGGATCGCCTTTCGTGATCGAGGCGATGAACGCGCTGATCGCGGAAGGACATTCCAGAGTCTGCGGCTATGAAGCCAATGGCGGTTTCCTGCTGGCGACGCAGGTGGCCGTTGAAGGGCGCGACCTCCATGCGCTGCCGACGCGGGATGCGGTGCTACCGATCCTTGCGACGCTGGTGGATGCGCGACGGCTGGGCGTGACGCTCTCCGCGCTGATGGCGCAACTGCCGGAACGCTATACGTTCAGTGAGCGGCTGCAAAATTATCCGACGGCGCAGAGCCAGGCGCTGATCGCGCATCTGGAGGAAGGCAGCGATGCCGACATCCTGACGCGGTTGACGGCGATGTTCGGCGGCATCGCGGGCCAGGCGGAGGGCATCGACCGCACGGACGGGCTGCGCATCCATTTCGCAGCCGGCGACATCATTCACCTGCGCCCCAGCGGCAATGCGCCGGAGCTTCGGTGCTACACCGAAAGTGACAGCAGCGAGCGGGCGGCTCGGCTGAACGAAGAGGCGCTGCAGAGAGTGCTGGATTACAGGACGTTGTGATTCCGATTTATGGCGCCGAGCGCCGCCCTGTGCCCAGTGGCGGAAGTTTCGCCTGTACGAGTGCCTTGTCCAGATAGCGCAGGAAAGCTGCGTTTCGCCCGGCGTCTCGGGCGCGCAGCCAGGCGAGGGCCACCACCGGCCGCCACTCGTCAAGTTCGCGCGGTGTGACGGGAGAGGAGGCGAGATAGGCCCTGCCCAACCGGGCCGCCGCCCAGTCGCGCCACAGATTCGTCACCCAGTCCGCCGGCCCGACGCCGAAGCGCATCAGCATTTCGGACCGCACCGCGTCGGCGGCGGGGTGGCCGACCGCAGCCTTGGACCAGTCTATCACCGCCATGCCCTTGGGCGTCATCATGACATTGCCAAGATGAAAGTCGCCATGCGTCAGCGCGGCTCCCTGCGGCAACGCGTGAAGATAGGCGGTCGCGGCCTGCTGCACTGCCGCGGGTGCCGGGCCATAAGCGATATCGGTCGCGAGCACATCCTTGAGCGTGCGCAGCGCGCCACCTTCTTTTGCGTGCATGGCGACATGAACAGCGGCCATGCCGTCAAGCGCCCGTCCCGCCTTCATCGGGTTTCGCCGGATCCAGTCCATCAGCGTGCCGCCGTCCAGTCGGGGATAGAGGATGCCGCGCCGGCCGGCGCGGTCGTCGCGGCCGATGGCCGCCGCGGTTGGCACACCGCAATTGCCGGCATGAACGGACGCGGCGATTTCGCGCGCGATCATGTCATCGGACACCGTGTCGCGAAACAGTTTGAGCACATGGCCATCGCCAAGATCGAACAATTCTGCGCTCGCGCCCCGCGCCATGGCGCGGGACGGCAGAAGCAGGGAGGAATTGGCGGCGTCCATGCGCCTTCCTTGCCGGGGAAGCAGGCCGCTTTCAATTCGGGATTGTCGTGCCGCCAGGCAACCTGGAAGCAGACATGTGGCGCGTCTCGCAAAAACAGGCTAGGAAGCGACCGCAGATGATCACATCCCGCTTCGGCACCGTTCGCGGCCTTGTCAGGCTCGCGCTTTCCTATCCGCAGATGATGTTCGGCCTGTCAGGGCAGCGTCCGCCCGATCCGGCGCGGGTGCGCCGGCTGGTGTTCGTGTGCCAGGGCAATATCTGTCGCAGCGCCTTCGCCGATGTGGTGGCGCGGCGCGCGGGAATGAACAGCGCATCCTTCGGCCTGTCGACCAGCAGCGGACGCGCCGCGCACGATCCGGCCATCGCCGCGGCGCAGGCGTTGGGCCATGACCTGTCGGCGCATCGGGCGCTGGACCTTCAGGACTATGTTCCGCTGGAGGGCGACCTGCTGCTGGCGATGGAAGTGCGGCAGCTGCACAGATTGGCGGCAGACCCGCGCCTTGCCGGGCTGCCCCGGATGTTGCTGGGCCGCTGGACCAGGCCCGTGATGCCGCATTTGCATGATCCCTATAGCCTGGACGATCGCTATATGGCGCGCTGCCTCGGCCGGATCGAAGCAGCGGTGGGACGGCTCGTCAGCGCCTTTCCAGGCGCAAGGCTTTCCTGAGCATGTGCCACAAGTCGCGCAGGAAGGGCCGTGGATCGGAGCGGCTGAACACATAATAGCGGCCGCGCGGATCGAAAAAGCCGAGGATATAGGCCATGAGGTCGGCCATAGGGCGGGGATGGAAGAAGGGGTCGCCGATCCGGTCTGGCCCCAGGAGCAGCCGCGCGAGACGCTTTGTTTCCGGCACCATATAGCGGGCGCGCAAACCATCGCGCGGTCGTGGCGCAGCGTCTGTCTGCCCCAGCACGGCGCGGCGATAGGCTTCCCATGCGAAATGCGCGTGGCAATGGCGCGCAAGCGGCAGGCTGCCCCAGAAGCGCCCGTTGACCTCCATCAGCCAGTAGCGCCCGGCTTCCGGCTCGTAGCGATATTCCACCATCGCCTGTCCTTCCCAGTCCAGCGCCCGCAGCAGCTTTTCCGACAGGGCCATCTGCGCGGCATGCGCGTCCGCCGGTTCCGCGCGGCACAGGGTCGACACGCCACCTTCGGGCGGCCATTCATGCAGGCGGCGATGCTGGAAGCGCAACGTCGCCTGTCCATCCGCCATGTAGAGCATCTGACCAAGGCCGACGCCCCCGCAATATTGCTGGATCAGCGGCCAGCGACCGATCGACGCATAGCGATCGAGCAGAGCCGTCAACTCGCGCGGCGTATGGACATAGGCCGTCTTGAACCATTCGAGGCCGGCCCGGTCGAGCGCGGCCATCACTTCGGGCGGGTTGGCCCATTTGGCGACCAGCGGATAATGCATGGTGGCGGCGCGGCCGGCAAAATCCTCGCCCTCGACCGGCTGCCAGGTGTGCGGCACGAGCAGCCCGGCGGCCGCCGCAATCTCCAGCGTACGCCGTTTGTCGAGGACGCGGGCCAGGGGTTGCGGACGGGGGACGAGAATGTGGCAGTCGCCGATGACAGGGGGAAGCTGCGACAGGGCGATGAGATCGGTTTCGGATATCGCGAGCACCGCCTTCGCGCCGGTGCGCGATATGAGTTCAGGCAGCCAATCCGCAGGATCGCCCGAAGGCCGCAGCGACCAGTCGCGGCAATGGCGCGAGGCCGCGCCGATCGCCATGGGGTCCCGCGCCACGCCATGGACGGGGACGCCATGTTCGCCCAGTTCGCGCACGACCGTAAGGCCGATGGCGTTTTCCAGACCGATGACGATCGCAACCGGATGAAGGGTCACGCGGGGACCAGCCGATGTTCGTAGCGCCACGTCGCCCAGGCCTGCTGCGCCTGTCGCAGGCCGGTGCGCAGCCGGCTGGGCGCGGCGCGCGTGAAAGCCCGGCCGGGCGCGTCCGCCAGCGCGGGCGGCAGGTCGGCAAAGCCGGCGGGGCGCAGCGCCGGCAGGCGGGCCGCTTCCCGGCAAAGCCGTTCGAAGCGGGCAATGACGGCGCGGTTCGGCCGGCGACGATCGCGCGAGAGCATTTCGAAACTGTGAGTGACTATGACAAAGGCGTCCTGCGCTTCCTTTACGGCATGGCGGATGCCCGCGCGCATTTCCGCTGTCGACATCGCGCAAATCTGGGCGGGTCGGAAGCCGCCCGGCCGGTCGGCTATGCCGGAGACTGGCAGTTCCGCCATACCGAACCGGCGGGCGGGCGCGATCTGGTCGGCTGCCATGCCGATGGCGCATTCCCGGCCCAGATAGGCGGGATTGACGCTGCTGTCCCACAGGATGCCGATCGTCGCGAGCGCACGCAGCGTATCGTCATTGGCACCGAAATTGCCGGCGCGGAAAGCGAGAATCGGCGGTGCGCCGGCCTCCTCCAGCAGCGTCCTGGCGAGACGCAGCAGCGTGATCTGGTCGTCGAGCGCAAAGTCGCTAATGTTGCGGCCGCGCCGGCCGCCGACAGGCGAATTGTCGACCCATTCGAGCCATTCGGTGTGGATGTGCAGCTGCACCTCATGCCCGCGCGACACGATGGCCCCGACGATGGCGCCGAGGAAGTCCCGCCCGTGGATCAGCGCGGGCATGGGATCGAGAAAGAACACGCCCTTGAGGCCATGCCGGTCCAGCAGGTCCATCTGCCAGCCGATGCCGAACGCTCCGTCCGGGGTTTCGGCCCAGATGGACCGTGCGACATTGTCCTGCACACTCGCGCCGCCGCGGTGCAGGGAGGATGACAGCTCCGTATCCACGGTGATGAGCAGGGAGGTCATGAGCGATCCGGAGCAGGGGCGACGAGACTGGCTTAAAGGAAAGACCTTAACGAGCTATAATATGTCTCATCCATGTCCGATCCGTCACCGGATGAAAAGATGGTCGGTGGATCGGGTGACCGCCTCCGTCAGTCCAGCAGGGCAAACTCCCCATATCGCCCCTGGAAGAAGAGCAGCGGCCGGTCGGCCCGCTCCACCTCAAGCGCCGCCACCCGCCCGATCGCGATATGATGGTCGCCTGCGTCATGCACCGCGTCCAGCGTGCAGTCGATCCACGCAACGACATCGTCCAGGATCGGCGACCCGTTGGCCGAAACCCGGTGGGCGATGTCCCGAAACTTGTCCGGGCCGGGCGCAGCGATCTGGCGACAGAGCGGCAGCTGGTCGCTCGCCAATATATTGACGCAGAATTTGCCCAGGCGCTCGATCCGGGGCCAGCTGCTGGAGGATTTTGCCGGGAAGAAGGCCACAAGCGGCGGATCGAGCGACACCGAGGTGAAGGACCCTACGACCATGCCGATAGGCGCGCCATCAGGCTCTACCGCCGTCACGGCGCATACGCCGGTCGGATAGTGGCCCAGCACGCGCCGGAAGGTCGCACTGTCGAAACTGGTCGCGCTCATTCCTCTGCTCCGAAACTATTGCCGCCTTCCCCTGCCCCGGCGTTCATGCGGCTGGCAAGCGAAAAGCCCTGATGGACAGGCGAGAATGTTTCATCGAAGCAATCAGAGCGCGACCCCGCCGGCGGCCAGCACCGCCAGGGTCAGCAGCTCCGACGCATTGTGCGACATGGTGGCGATCTGCACCGATTTGTCCATGCCGACCAGCAACGGCCCGATCATCGACGTGCCGCCAAATTCGCGCAGCAGCTTGGCCGAGATGTTGGCCGACTGCAGTCCCGGCATCACCAGCACATTGGCGGGACCCGACAGGCGGCTGAACGGATAGCTCTTCATGACCGCAGGGTTGAGCGCCGCGTCCGGCGTCATCTCGCCTTCATATTCGAAATCCACCTCGCGCGCGTCGAGCAGCTTGATGGCATCGCGGACATTGTCGAGATAGCTGCCGGGCGGATTGCCGAAATTGGAGTAGGAGAGGAAAGCGACCCGCGGATCATGGCCCATCCGCCGGGCGACCGCCACCGTGCCTTCCGCAATGTCGGCAAGTTCCGCCGCCGACGGCCGCTCGTTGACGGTGGTATCGGCCAGGAACACGGTCTTGTCCTTCGCGACCATGACATGGATGCCAAAGGGCGTCCGACCCGCCTTCGGGTCCATGACGCGCTTCACCTCCCGCAGGGTCTGATGATAGGGGCGGGTTGTGCCGGTCAGCATCGCGTCGGCCACACCCATCTTGACCAGCAGCGTGCCGAAGATGTTGCGGTCGCGGTTGACCATCCGCTCGCAGTCGCGGCGCAGATAGCCGCGCCGCTGGAGCCGGGCATAGAGAATTTCGACCATGTCGGGCACCAACGGCGAATTGACGCTGTTGTGCAGTTCGAAGCCACCCGGGTCGCTGACCCCCAGCGCCTTCAGCTTGTCGATCACATCGTCGCGTCCGACCAGCACGGGCACGCCATAGCCAAGGTCGCGAAACTGGATCGCCGCGCGCAGCACGACTTCCTCTTCCGCTTCGGCGAAGACGACCCGCTTGGGATCGGCCTTCGCCACTTCATAGGCGGTCGTGAGCACCGAAGTGGTCGGATTGAGCCGTCCCTTGAGCGACTGGCGATAGGCCGCCATGTCGGCGATAGGCCTTTGCGCAACACCGGTTTCCATCGCCGCCTGGGCGACGGCCGCCGGCACCACCTCCATCAGGCGCGGATCGAAGGGCGCGGGAATGATATAGTCGGGACCGAAGCTGTGCGAACGGCCATAGGCCTTCGCCACTTCCTCCGGCACCTGTTCGCGCGCCAGTTCGGCAATCGCCTTGGCAGCGGCGAGCTTCATCGCTTCATTGATGCCAGTGGCGCGCACGTCGAGCGCGCCGCGGAAAATGAAGGGGAAGCCAAGGACATTATTGACCTGGTTGGGAAAATCCGACCGGCCGGTGGCGACGATCGCATCGGGACGGGCAGCCTTCGCTTCGGGAGGCAGGATTTCGGGATCGGGATTGGCCATGGCGAAGATGATCGGCTTGTCCGCCATCGACGTCACCATCTCCGCCGTCATCGCACCCGCGACCGAGAGGCCGAGGAACACGTCCGCGCCCCGAACCGCGTCGGCGAGCGTGCGAGCGTCGGTATCAACGGCGTGGGCGGACTTCCACTGGTTGAGGCCCTCGGTCCGGCCCCGGTAAATGACGCCCTTGCTGTCGCACATGATGACATTGTCATGCGGGACGCCCAGCGCCTTGATAAGTTCAGTGCAGGAAATGGAGGCGGCGCCCGCGCCGTTCACCACCACCTTCATGTCCTTCATGTCGCGCCCGGTGAGCAGCGCCGCGTTGAGGACACCCGCCGCCGCGATGATCGCCGTGCCATGCTGGTCATCATGAAAGACCGGAATGTTCATCCGTTCCTTCAGCGTCTGTTCGATGATGAAGCATTCGGGCGCCTTGATATCCTCAAGGTTGATGCCGCCAAAGCTCGGCTCCATAAGTTCGACGGCATCGATGAAGCGGTCGACATCTTCGGTATTGAGTTCGATGTCGATGGAATCGACGTCAGCGAAGCGCTTGAACAGCACCGCCTTTCCTTCCATCACCGGCTTCGACGCCAGCGCGCCCAGATTGCCGAGGCCAAGGATGGCGGTGCCGTTCGAGATGACGGCGACCAGATTGCCCTTCGCCGTATAGTCATAAGCAGTGGAAGGATCCCGGGCGATGGCGCGAACCGGCACAGCGACGCCGGGCGAATAGGCGAGGCTGAGGTCGCGCTGCGTCGCCATCGGTTTGGATGCGACGATCTCGATCTTCCCCGGCCGTCCGGTCGAATGGAAGAACAGCGCTTCACGCTCGGAAAATTCCACATGCGATCGGTCGGACATCGGACTCTCTCATTTTAGGGCAGCGAGGCCGGCCCTAGCGGTAAGATTATCTTGGGGGCAAGTGCGAGAAGCGCAATTTTCCTGCTCCATTTCGAAGCTCTGGTCTCCCGCCCGGCTTCCCGCTATCGGCTGACATGATGGCGATCTCCACTGACAGCACCGCTCCCACCCCGATGATGGCGCAATATCTGTCATTGAAGGCCGAAGCGCGCGATTGCCTGCTTTTCTATCGCATGGGCGACTTTTTCGAGCTGTTTTTCGACGATGCCAAGCTCGCCGCGGCAACGCTGGACATCGCACTCACAAGTCGGGGCGAACATGGCGGCGCGCCGATCCCCATGTGCGGGGTTCCGGTGCACAGCGCGGAAGGCTATCTCGCCCGGCTCATCAAGGCGGGGCACCGGGTCGCCATCGCGGAACAGACGGAAACGCCAGCCCAGGCAAAGGCGCGGGGCGGCAAGGCGCTCGTGGCGCGCGCCATCGTCCGCTATGTGACGGCAGGTACGCTGACGGAAGAAACGCTGCTCGACAGCCGCCGCGACAACATGCTCGTCGCTCTGGCCCAGGTCGGCGGCGAGACGTCCGGCGAGATCGGCATCGCCGCCGCCGACATTTCCACCGGCCGGTTCGAGACGATGACCTGCACGGCCGCCGATCTGCCGGCCGAGCTGGCGCGGTTGCGGCCAAGCGAGACAGTCGTGGCGGACGGATCCACCATCGACGTGGCGAACGGCCATCCGTTCGACCGCGCGGCCTTTTCCAGCGCACGAGCCGAAGAGGCGCTGAAACGGCTGTTCGGCGTAGCGACGCTCGACGGTTTCGGTCAGTTCGGGCGGGCGGAGCTGGCAGCGATGGGCGGTCTGATCGCCTATCTCGATCATGCCGGCAAGGGCAGTCTGCCCTTTCTCGCCCCGCCCTTGCGCAAGGCGGCGGGCGGCCATGTGGCGATCGACGCGGCGACCCGCGAGAGCCTGGAGATCGTGGCGACCACCGCCGGGACGCGCGCGGGCAGCCTGCTCCACGCGATCGACCGGACGGTCACGGGCGCGGGCGCGCGTCTGCTGGCGCAGGATTTGTCCGCGCCGCTGATGGACCCAAGCGCCATCGAGGCGCGGCTGGGCCTTGTGCAACTGTTCCACGACGATGCCGGGCTGCGCGATCAGCTGCGTGGCGCGTTGCGCGCCCTGCCCGACATCGGCCGGGCATTGGGGCGTGTTGCGGTGGGGCGGGGCAGCCCGCGCGACCTCGGCCAATTACGCGATGGCCTGGGCGACGCGAGACTGCTGCGCGAGCGGCTGGGGCGATTGGCCGACATGCCGCCACTGCTGGCACAATTGCTGCCCGCTCTGGACGGCCATGGCGCGTTGGTCGACGCCCTGTCGCGCGCGCTGGTGCCGTCTCCACCGACCGAGACAGCCAATGGCGGCTACATCGCGGACGGCTATGATCCGGCGCTGGACGAATTGCGGCGCATGGCAGGCGACGGCCGGCGCGCGATCGCTGCACTGGAGGCGAAATATCGCGAGCAGACGGGCATTTCGACGCTCAAAATTCGTCACAATGGCGTCCTGGGCTATCATGTCGAAGTGCCCGCCCGATCAGCCGATGCACTGATGGCGCCTGACAGCGGCTTCACCCATCGCCAGACGCTGGCCGGCGTGGTTCGGTTCAATTCGATCGACCTGCATGAAGAAGCCGGGCGCGTGGCGCAGGCGGGCGCGCATGCGCTGGTGGCGGAAGCCGCGCATCTGGAGGGCTTGATCGAGGCGGTGCTGGATCGCAAGGCGGACATCGCGCGCGCGGCCGACGCGCTGGCCCGGCTGGACGTGGCGGCGGCGCTGGCCGAACGCGCGGCGGAGGGCGGCTGGCAACGGCCGCATTTCGTGCCGGTAGACGGGGCTGGCCAATGCCTCGACATCGTGGGCGGGCGGCATCCCGTGGTGGAGGATGCGCTGCGCCGCGAAGGACAGCCCTTCGTCGCCAACGACTGCCGTCTGTCGCATGGCGACCGGCTGTGGCTCGTCACCGGCCCCAATATGGGCGGCAAGTCGACCTTCCTGCGGCAGAACGCCCTCATCGTCATCCTGGCGCAGGCGGGCGGCTATGTTCCGGCGCAGTCGGCCACGCTGACCCTGGTCGACCGGCTGTTCAGCCGGGTGGGCGCGTCGGACAATCTGGCCAAGGGACGGTCGACCTTCATGGTCGAGATGGTGGAGACGGCCGCGATCCTGGCCCAGGCGACGGAGCGCAGCTTCGTCATCCTGGATGAGGTCGGGCGCGGAACGTCCACCTATGACGGCCTGGCGCTCGCCTGGGCGGTGGTGGAGGCGGTGCACGAGGTCAATCGCTGCCGCTGCCTGTTCGCCACCCATTACCACGAGCTGACCCGCCTCGCCGAGACACTGCCGTCCTTGTCCCTCCACCATGTCCGGGCGCGCGAGTGGAAGGGTGATCTTATCCTGCTGCATGAACTGGCCGAGGGGCCGGCCGATCGCAGCTATGGCCTGGCGGTCGCGCGGCTCGCCGGAGTGCCCCCGGCGGTGCTCAAGCGTGCCAAGGACGTGCTGTCGCGGCTCGAGGCGGGCAAGGCGAAGACGGGGGGGATCGCGGCGGGCCTTGACGACCTGCCCCTTTTCGCCGCCACCGCCGCGCAGGAGGAGGCCGCGCCAGACCCGCTGCGCGCGGCGATCGAAGCGATCGACGCCGATGCCCTGTCCCCGAGGGAAGCGCTTGATCACATATATCGGCTGAAACAACTGGCCGCCGACGCCCGTCATGACTAGATGACGGGGATGGTCATACAGTCCCCCGCGCTGGGATCGCGCCGTGCGATCATCGACCGGCGCGTCATATCCGACACGATCGACGCCCTTGCCCGGGAGCATGAGGGTGACAGCGTGCGGCTGCGCGGGCTGATCGTGCGGGAATTGAAGGCAGCGCTGGACCATGGCCGGGCCGAGGTGGCACGGCGGCTGGACGCCCGCCCGACGCGCGGCCGGGAGTCTGTCACGGCCTTCGCCTTCCTGATCGACCAGATATTGCGCCTGCTCTACGACGCCACGACCCATCATCTCTATCCCGCCGGCAACCGCAGCACCGGCGAGCGGATCGTGCTGATCGCGGTGGGCGGCTATGGCCGGGGCGAAATGGCACCGCACAGCGATGTCGACATTGGGTTCATCACCCCATGGAAGCCCACCGGCTGGACCGAGCAGGTGATTGAATCCATGCTCTATTCGCTGTGGGACCTGGGGCTGAAGGTCGGGCACTCCAGCCGATCGGTCGACGAGACCATGCGCATGGCGAAGAGCGACCTTACCGTGCGTACGGCGCTGCTGGAGGCCCGCTACATCTGGGGCGACCGCGCGCTCTATGAGGAAACGTCGGCGCGTTTCGACGCGGAAGTCATGCAGGGCAACGCCCGCGCCTTTGTGACCGAGAAGCTGGAAGAGCGGGATGAGCGGCACAAGCGGATGGGCGACAGCCGCTATGTCGTCGAACCCAATGTGAAGGAAGGCAAGGGGGGCCTGCGCGACCTCCACACGCTGTTCTGGATCGGCAAATACGTCAATCGGGTGCGATCCGTCGCCGAACTGGTGGATGTGGGCCTGCTGACCCAGAGCGAGCTGCGCCAGTTCCAGAAGGCGGAAGATTTTCTGTGGGCGGTGCGATGCCACCTCCACACCATCACTGGCCGGGCCGAGGACCGGCTCACCTTCGACCTGCAGCTGGAGACGGCGACGCGGATGCATTTCACCGCCCGCGCCGGCCGTTCCGGGGTCGAACGCTTCATGCGTTATTATTTCCTCAACGCAAAGACCGTGGGCGACCTGACCGCCGTGTTCCTGGCGCATCTGGACGACCAGATGGGCCCCAAGGGACGGCGCTACATTCCCGCCATCTTCCGCCGGCCCAAAAAACTGGACGGCTTCGTTCTGGAGCGGGGTCGGCTCGCGCTTCCAAGCGAGGATTTCTTCCAGGCCGATCCGGTCCGGTTGCTGGAGATCTTCGCCGTGGCCGACCGGCACGGGCTGCAAATCCATCCAAGCGCGATGCGCGCCGCCAGTCGGGATGCGGGCTTCATCACGGCAAAGGTACGGAAGGACCCAAGGGCGAACGCCGCCTTCATGGAGGTGCTGACCAGCCGGCGCGATCCCGAGACGGTGCTACGCTGGATGAACGAATCGACGGTGTTCGGCCGCTTCATTCCCGATTTCCGCCGCGTCGTCGCGCAGATGCAGTTCGACATGTACCACCATTATACGGTGGATGAGCACACCATCCGGGCGGTCGGGCTGCTGGCGCGGATCGAGAAGGGGGAGCTGGGCACCGACCATCCGCTCGCGACCGACCTGATGGGCAAGATCCTGTCGCGCCGGGTGCTGTATGTCGCGGTGCTGTTGCACGACATCGCCAAGGGACGCGGCGGCGACCACAGCATATTGGGCGCGGACGTGGCGGAACATCTCTGTCCGCGGCTGGGCCTTAGCGCCGCCGAGACCGAAACGGTCGCCTGGCTGGTGCGCTATCACCTGCTGATGTCGGCCACGGCCTTCAAGCGCGATCTCGCCGATTACAAGACCATCCTCGATTTCGTGGATGTGGTGCAAAGCCCGGAGCGGCTGCGGCTGCTGCTGTGCCTGACGGTCGTGGATATCCGCGCGGTGGGGCCGGGGGTGTGGAACAGCTGGAAGCGGCAGTTGCTGGGCGATCTCTACGAATCGGCCGAAGAGGTGCTGCGCCTCGGCCACAAGCAGAAGGGCCGGGGCGAGCGCGTGCTCGCCAAGCAGGAAGCGCTACGGCAGGCGCTGGGCATGGACGAGGCGGCGTTCGACGCGTTCAGCCGGCGGATGCCGGAATCCTACTGGATCGCCGAACCGGAAGACATATTGGTCCACAATGCCCAGCATATAGTGGCGGCGGGCGATGCGGCGCTGTCGATCGCGGCGCATTATTATCCGCAGCGCGGTGCGACCCTGGTCACCGTCTATGCCGCCGACCATCCCGGCCTGTTCTATCGCATCGCCGGGGCCATCCATCTGGCCGGCGGCAATATCATCGACGCGCGCATTCACACCACGCGCGATGGCGTGGCGATCGACAATTTCCTGGTGCAGGACCCGTTCGGTGGCGCGTTCCACAGTCCCGAGCAGCTGGATCGCATCCGCAACGCGATCGAGGATTCGCTGTCCAATCGCCACCGGCTCATCACCAAATTGTCGGCGCGCCCCCTGCCCCGGACCCGCGCCGAAGCGTTCCGGATCGAACCCAATGTGCTGATCGACAACAAGGCGTCGAACCGCTTCACCGTGATCGAAGTGAATGCGCGCGACCGGCCCGCCCTGCTGTTCAGCCTGGCCAACGCCTTGTTTCAGTCCAAGGTTACCGTGCATAGCGCCCATGTCGCCACCTATGGCGAGCGGGCGGTCGATACTTTCTACGTCACCGACCTTCTGGGCGGGAAGATCGAGAGCAAGGGGCGCCTCCAGACGCTGGAACGGCGTTTGCTGGAGGCTGCGGGCGGCGAAGTGGGCGAAGCGCTGGAGATGGCCTGAGAGGTCCAGCGCCTTCAGGGCATGATTTCCATCGCGTCGCCCGGCACGAGCAGCGGCAGGAGGCGCAGCATGTCGCTCCGCTCGACCGCGACGCAGCCGGCGGTGGGACGGCCTTCGGACAGGTGGAAGAAGATCGCGCTGCCCTTCCCCGGCACCGGCGGCGCGTCATTGTGGGCAAGGATGATGATCACGTCATAAGCATCATCGTCGCGGATCAGGCTTTCGGCGGAAGAGGGTCGCGGCAGGCGCACTGGCCGGTTGTAGGCCGGGTCGGCCGGATCGTCCGACCATCCATCGCCTGCCCTGATCCAGCGCCAGGGCAGCGATATGCCCGCAGCGGAAACCTTGCCGGGGCGAAGAAGCACCGCGCGGAGGGGCCATGTGCCAAGCGGCGTGCAGCCATCCCCTTCCCGCTTGTCCTCTGCGGCGCACGATCCGCCCCGTCCGATGGCGCAGGTCATGCCGATATCGCCAAAGGCGAGGCGGCCCGCGCCGCTTTCCACCCGGATCAGGTTCACAGCTGGTGGCCGGTGCGGTCTCGCTTGGTGGCGAGATAGCGTTCGTTATGCGGATTGGCCGGAAGGATGATCGGCAGCCGTTCGACCACCCTGATGCCCGCCGATTCCAGACCCGCCACCTTGTCAGGATTGTTGGTAAGCAGCCGCACGTCTTTTACGCCCAGCAGGTCGAGCATCCGCGCCGCGACGGAAAAATCGCGCGCATCGATGGCAAAGCCCAGGCGGACGTTGGCGTCGACCGTGTCGAAACCCTGATCCTGCAAGGCATAGGCGCGCAGCTTGTTGACGAGGCCGATGCCGCGTCCTTCCTGCCGCAGGTAAAGAAGGATGCCCCAGTGCGCATCCGCGATCTGGTGCAGCGCCTCATGAAGTTGCGGTCCGCAGTCGCATTTGAGCGAGCCGAGAACATCGCCGGTCAGGCATTCGCTATGAATACGGATGACGGGCGCCGACGCGTCGCGCCGGCCCATGACCAGCGCCACATGCTCGCGCGGTTCGTCAGCGCTGCGGAAAGCGACGATTTCCGCATTTTCGCCGGCTGCGACGGGCAGGCGCGCGCGGGTGGCGATAGCCAGATGGACCGCATCGTCATAGGCCGCGACGGCGTCCGCATTCACCTCCACCTCCACCGGGCCATCGCTTTCCATCAGGAAAAAGGCGGGGAGGATGCCCGCAAGACGGGCAAGCCGCAGCGCCGCCCTGGCGGCATGAGGCGCGGCGAGCGGAAGCGCGCGGAACGGCCCCTTGAGCGGGGAGGCCAGGTCCAGCACCGGGTCGGAGATGGCGGTGGCGACGTCGGCGTCGATCCATGGCGCGCGTTCGACCAGCACCGGCCAGCCGGGATCGGCTGCCGCGAGCTGATTGGCAAGCTTCAACGTTTCGGCGCGGGCGGCGGAAATCAGGATGTCCGCCCGCCCGGCGGGATCGAAGCCGGCGAGTGTCACGGCGTCGGCCCCTTCCACCGCCATCAGTCGGACGGCGCCATCCGCCGCGCGCAGCCGGATCGCCCAGCCACGGCGCAGCGCGTCTATCGCGCGGGCGGTATCACGGCCATTGCCGGCGGCGCCCATCAGAATGCGAACTCAGTGATGATGGGGATGTGGTCCGACGGCTTGACCCAGCTGCGCGCGGGTTCGACCACGCGATGCGCCACCGCCTTGTCCGCTACGTCGCGGGTCATCCACATATGGTCGAGCCGGCGTCCCCGGTCCGATTCCGCCCAGTCCTTCGCGCGATAGCTCCACCAGGTGTAGAGACGGGCCGGCGCGGGGTGGAAGTGGCGGCCGATGTCCACCCAGTCGTTGGACGCCTGCAACCGGCCGAGTATCTCGCACTCGACGGGCGTGTGGCTGACGACGTTCAGGAGCTGCTTGTGGCTCCACACGTCGCATTCGAGGGGAGCGATGTTGAAGTCGCCGGTCAGGATCGTCGGCTTGTCGTCGAGCGCGGACGACCATTGGATCATGCGCTCCAGGAAATCGAGCTTCTGGCCAAATTTGGGATTGAGATCGCGGTCCGGAATGTCGCCGCCGGCCGGCACATATACATTCTCGATACGAACGCCATTGTCGAGCCGGACGCCGACATGGCGCGCCTCGCCATTGGCCTGCCAGTCGAACCGGTCGTCCTCATGGATCGGCACCTTGCTCATGATCGCGACGCCATGATGCATGCGCTGGCCGTTCAGCACCTGATGCACATAGCCAA
>Ga0315899_10001010_pt1 | contig 32790 bp, 27 predicted proteins | sample LakEriMetagenome_2_FD_203518 | JGI IMG/M metagenome (GOLD analysis project Ga0315899, IMG submission 203518) | Freshwater fungal communities from buoy surface, Lake Erie, Ohio, United States - Buoy 4 MA112 | ecosystem: Environmental > Aquatic > Freshwater > Lake | place: USA: Lake Erie, Ohio...
CTTCTTCAGAAACTTCTCCCCCTCACGTCCTTCCTCCGAATTCGAATAAATCGAAATTGTATTCACCTGCATCTTGGACGTCTTCCCCAGCATCTTCTCGAACTTCGTGTAGATCAGCTTGATGATGTCATCCTTGTCCATGGCCGGTTCACCCGCCATGCGAGTTCCCGGCGCACCGTCGCTCAGCACATAAAGCGTCGTCGGCTTCCGCTCAAAGGCCGCCACCATCGCCAGATCAATCCGGCTGCCTCCCTCCGTTCCCGCCAGCTCCTGAATGTCCTCGGTGAGAATCGCCGTGTACTCGATGCCAAGGGCATCCTTGCCGGCCCGCCCGTACTTCTCAGTCCTCGTCCGCCCGAAATCCGCACTTCCGCCCCCATAGTACCCTTCCATGAACCGTGTCGCCTCGTTCTTCATCTCCTGCGTCGCCGTGACACTCTTCGATTTGAACAAATCCCCGTTCTGACCAAAGCAGATGATGTTGAACTGCGCCGACGGCGGCAGCCCTTCAATCACCTTCTTCAACTCTCGCCGCAGCGCCGTAATCCCGGCCGCCGAAAGATTCGTCCGCATGCTGCCAGAAGTATCGATGCAGAAAATGATGTTGTTCCCCATCGACGTCAGCCCCAGAAAGTTCGCCGTGAACCCTGGCTGACTCCCCGGCCCGAAACCCGATCCCATCCCGGTTCCACGCCCAGTTCCCTTGCCGCCACCAAAACCGCCACCGCTCCCCGGCGTTCCGCTCATCATCCCGGACGTCACCGACAGCGTGCTCATGTCCGCCAGCGTCGACGACGTATCCGGCAGCGTGATGGCCCCGCTCGTCTTCGCCGCAATCTTCATCGCGGGAGCCTTGTTCACCATCATCTGACGCCGCTTCTCGTTGATCTTCGTATTGCCTTCTGTCCCGCCTCCCCCGCCACTCAGAAAGTCAATGTTCTCCTCCGTCCCCGCATTCGAGGTCGTCCAGACAATCAGAATCGCCGCAATCAGAAAGAGAACATGCAGCAGCAGCGAAATGGTGAACGATCCCCCGCCAATTTTCTTCCAGTAGGCCATGAACGGCCCGTCCTTCTTCAGAGCTTCCTCCCCATCCAGCAGTTCACCCGCAGAAGCGTCCCCGGGCAGTGACGGCGGAACCGCAGGCTTCACTTCCGGAGAAACAGGAGAACGGGATGGCTTCATGGCAGATTCCTCAGGTTTAGTCGTGCTCTCAGACAATACAGCTCATCCCGGAACGGCCCACTGCCGGGCTTTCCTGGAGAAACCGGAAGCCACCATCAGAATTCCTCATTGACCGAAAAAGTAACGTTCGCAATGCCCGCGAACTGCATCGCATTCATGACATCCACAACCTTCTCCCACGGAGTCGTCGACTCCGCCGTGATCGTCACAATGATCGGCGTCCCACCCTCGGCCTTCGCCTGCTGCGCCAGCCTCTTGAAGTTCGCCTTCAGTTCCCCCTGCGATACCTGTTCATCATTGTGGCTGATCGCCCCGTCCTGATCGACCGCCACCTGTTCCTCCATCGGGGTGTCACTCGCGTCATCCCCCGGCTCCGTCGATGGCAGCTTCATCTTCAGCTCGGTTTCCACCTGGCGGTTCCCCGCCTGCACCATGAAGAAGAGCATGATCACAAAGACCACGTCGATCATCGGGGCAATCTGAAACCCCACTTCCTCTTCTCTCTGACTCTGATGGCGGTGTCGCTTCATGAAGATAGTTCAGCGGTTGTGCGTGGCATAGGCCACTGCAGCGGTTGATTGAGCAATGACCGCAATGGCCGCCTGCACTTCCTTGGCAGGCGTCGCCCGGTCAGCCCGCACCAGAATCTCCAGTCGCGTACCCCCCTTGCCGTCCGGCATGGTGTCCGCAATCTTCCGGAGTTCCTCGGCCAGTCCCTCCCGGTCCTGCCACTCCAGCCCCCCGAAGGTCATGAGGGCCTTCTGCTCGTTCTTGTTCCAGCGCACGTTCACCGTCCGCTGGTTCTTGTCAGGCTTCCGCTCCTTGGCATCAGGTGCCACCGGAAGCGCAATCGACTTGTCGAGCTTCTCAATCTGCGCCGTCGTGATGCTCATGAAGAAAATGAGAATCACAAGGAGCACGTCAATCATCGGAGCGACCTGAAACTCAGGTTCCCCGCTTTCCATGCCGCCGCCGCCGCCGCCCATAGGTTTTTAGAGTGAAGGTTGGTTGAAGTAATTTATCCGTCAGGCTCAGGCCTGCACGGCGTCGCCCGCGCCACCTTCCACCCAGGCCGGCGCATTGGCGTAGAGTTCCTGGTCGCCCACGTGAACTCCCTCAGCCAGATGATACGGGAATTTCCGGAAGAGGTTGGCCACTTCGTTCTCCATCTCGTGCACCGATCCCTGGAGACGGTTGCGCAGGAAGTAGAAGCCCATGAAGGCTGGCACCGCGATCACCAGACCGGACGCCGTCGCCACCAGCACCTCGCCGATCTTCTCGGAAAGCGCTTCCGTGTTCTGGGTGGCTCCGCCTTTACCCAGTTCTCCGAAGGCTCCGATCATCCCGAACACCGTGCCGATCAGACCCACCATCGGCGTGCAGACCCCAATGACGGAAAGATAGGACAGCCGGGTCGCCTGACGCTGCTGCTCGCGGTTGATCTCCGCAAGGATCGCTTCCTCGGTCGCATCCTTGCCATCCCCCACGTTCACCAGACCGGCCCGCACCACATTGTTGAAGGCACAGGGATTGTCCACGCAACTCTGGTGCGCACCAACATAGTCACCCGCCCGGAAGTAGTTCCGCATCTTCTCCAGTTCGCCTTCCGGCATGAGACGCTTGAGCGAGGAACGCTGCACACCGTCAATCACCAGCCAGACCATCCCGATCGAGAACAGGAAAAGAAAGATCATCACCGGCCCCCCGAGGACAATCATGTCCCAGAGAGATTTTTCGGAGAATCCACCCTTCGCTTCTTCCTCGGCCGCCAGCACAAGAGGAGTGGCGAGCAGGGAAAAAACGGTGGCAATGGGGAAGGGACGCAGAAGACGTTTGGCGTTCATGGCAGGTGTTTGGGAAATTCGATGATGGTTCGGATGGGGTCGCTTTTGACAGATTCTAGGAAACAGGATTCGCTCTTGGGTAGGCTTTTCTCGGAAATCATTCGGTTTTTTCAGGAGCCGCACCTTCGGCCGGCTTTTCACCAGCCTCTTTGCCGGCCGCCTCGGCCCCACCGGCGCCAATCACCTTCTCAAGATCTTCCTTCTCCTTGCGCGCCGGTGCCTCCACCCACGTTCCCTTGTAGCGCTGGAGAATCCGATCCAGTGCCACATTGGCATCTTCCAGCCGGCGCAGACGCATGAGGGAACGCGCCGCCCCGAACTCAGCGCCCGGCAGCAGAGCAGCCTGGGTTCCGAAAAATACCGGAATCTGCAGATAGGCATCAAGGGCCTCCTTGTACGCCTCCCTCTTGAACTGAATGTCGCCAATCAGATTGTAAAGACGGGCAAGCACCGCGGAATTCTCCGTTCCCGCCAGCAGCGTGTTCGCCTTCTGCAGGGCCGGACCAGTCATTCCCTTCTGAAACTGCTGAAGCGCCTCCATCATCCCGGCACCCTTCTGATAGTCACTGCTCAGCTGCATGTTGCGCAGCTCCGGAAAGATCTTGTCGGCCTCCGCATTGTTGTTCTTACGGATATGACATTCGAGCGCAATGAGCGTCGCGGGAACATACCACGAACCCGGCTTGTCCTTCCAGTTCCGGTGAATCACCCGCACGGCCTCCGCATTCTTGAGCGCTTCGTCGTAATTCCCACGGCTGAGGGCCTCGCCCGCATCAGCCAGCTCCGCCGGAAACGGCCAGTCCACCCGGGCCACATTCGACGCCGGAATGCTCGCATAGCCGTCCCGGCCATCCGCCTGGCGGATCTTTTTCTGAATGTTGCTGCCGGAAAGAGTCACCTCGCTCCAGTCGACGTCCGCCCCATTGGCAAAATAGAGCCGCTGCGCACCCGCCGGGCCCGCAGAAAGAACCAGCAGCAGAGAAGCCGCGGCGGTCAGGGATCTGATTGAGAAATTCATGACAGAAGGACAGGCCATCAGAGTTTGCGGTAGTTTTCCTGAATCTTCTGGAAGTCAGCCTCGCCCTTGATCCGCTCGCTGATCTTCGGGGTCTCGACCGCCTCCTTGTACACATCCTTGGCATCCGTGTACTTCTGCAGAGCCTCCTTGGTCTCCCCTGCCCGCAGATAGCCGCGGGCCACCCACTTCGGAAACTTCAGGAACGATAGATAGAGGCGCTGGAAATAGTTGAATGCGTCACCATAGTCCTGCTGCGCAAAACGGACTTCCCCAAGCAGCCAGGTGGCCTCCGCCTTCGTCTCGGGCGGCGTCGTCTTGTCCCCAAGCAGTTCCTTCAGCATCTTCTCCGGACTGTTCCCCGGGTCCTTCTCGGCATCGCCAAACCGCTTCAGCTCCATGAGAGCCCGGGATTTCCCAAGCAGCGCCTCGCCGTACTTCATTCCCGGAAATTCCTCCGTGGCCACATTGAACTTGGCAAGGGCCGTCTCGTGGTCCTTGTCCTCAAGGGCCATCTGCCCCAGCCCAACCGCACCCCAGTCCACAAAAGCCGACTGTGGAAAGAACTGCAGCAGCCGGTTGTAGCACTGCGCCGCCTTGTCCCGCTCGCCCGCCTTCTGCAGATGATCCCCCACCACCGCGAGGAGCCGGCCACTGTAATCCTCAGGGCGGAACTCGGTCGTCAGCTGCTGCATCAGCTCATCCGAACGCTTCGGCGCATTGTCGACAATGTACTGTCCCTTGTCGTCCTTCTTGCGGGGCTGCTTGGCCTCCAGATTCCGGTACAGCAGCGATTTCACATAGACCAGCCGCGCCTTGCCGATTGCCGACAGATCCTTCTCGCCAAGGAGACGGTCCAGTTCCGCCTCAGCCGGCTTGCCCAGTTCCTCCACCGTCGGCGGCGGCGGACGCTTCGGCGGTTCGCTCTTCACCGCAGGATCCGTAGTCGCCGCCGGATTGGCCGGCGGCACCGGAGCCGGTTTCCGTTTGGGAATGGCCGCCACAGCCAGCTGCTGCATCAGATCCTCCACCCCATCCTTGCGCGGATTGTTGATGTTTTCCGTGATCGTCTCGGCCAGGAACTGCCGGCTCTCCGCCTGCGCCTTCTCCCGGGACTCCACCCGCTGTTCCATGAATTTCTTCACCGCCGCTTCGTCCTTCTTCTCCTCGGCAGCCGCAATCTCATCCGCAAATGCCCCGTCGCTCCGCCGCACAATCGCCGTGCAGATTTCCCCCACCGCCGCAAGCGACTGGCGGTTCTCCGGCCACTGCTTCCGGAAACCTTCGTACAGAGTGATCAGTTCGGGCCAGCGGCTCTGCGCCTTCAGCATCGGTGCCGCCTGCGTCAGACTGTACTCGGCCACCTGCTCCGCCGCCGCATTTTTCACCGCATTGACATAGGCATCCGCCGTGGCCGTCTCCAGCGTCTCCGGCGTCAGCCCAGCATCCTGCATCTCGGACCCGGTCATGTCCTTGTAGGCATCGCCGATGAGCGCATACGCATCCGCCACCGATGGCGTTCCGAAGTGGTTCTTGACGATGTCCTCCGCGAACTGAATCACATTCCGGAACTGAGGGTTTCCCTTCTTGTTCTTCTTCTGCCGCTCTTCCCCCAGCACAAGGAACGCCCGGCGGTACTTCGCATCCGCAATGTACTGCCCAGATGGATACTTCTCAATGTACGCCTTGAGCGCCTCCACCGCCCCGTTGTAGTCATTCTTGAAGAACCACGTCAGCCCCCGCATGTACTCCACCGCTTCCCGCTGCGGATCGTCCGCCGGAGCCGATCCCAGGAACTTGTCGGCCGCATCCCGGGCCTTGTCGAAATCATACTGCTCAAGGTAATTCTGCACCTGCACCGCCAGAAATACACTTTTGTTCGGCGAGTCCTTGATCAGATCCATCACCTCCTCGTAGACCGTGTTGATCTTCGCAGGATCCCCGCTCCGCGTCGCAATCGTGATCAGCATCTCCGCAACCTGCTGCGTCTCCTCACGGTCAGGATGCTTGCTCAGAAACTGCCGGCACAGCTTCTGCGTCTCCTCCCCCATCTTCATGTTGTCCTGCGTCAGATCAGCCGGCGTCAGATTGTAATGACAGTACGTAAGCGCATAAAGCACACTCGGCGCATCCTCGAACTTGGGAAACTTATCGAGAACATACTGAAAGGCCAGCCGCGCCTCCCAGAATCTCCCGAGAGCCGCAAAACACCGCCCGATCCGGTAAAAGACGACCGCATCGTAGTTCTGCTCCTTTTCAAGGGCCTCGATCATCGCCTTGGCCTGCGCCTCGTACTGCTTCACCCGCGCCAGCTGCTGCTGGTTGGCAATCACATTCGGATCCTTGGGACCAACCCGCGCCGACAGGCTCTTGATGAGACGTCCGTAGTCTTCCCGCAGCTCCTTGAGCGTATCGACAACCTCCTTGTGCTTGCGCAGATTCTGATAGGCCGGCAGCGCTTCCTCAGGCTTGTTGTCTCCCATGAGCGCATCAGCCAGCTTGAGCGCCGCAAAGTTGATCTCCGAAATCATCGGCCGCATCCCCGGTGCCCGCTTCACCTTGTCCAGCAGCGCCACCCCCTTCTCCGGCTTGTCGTCCGCATACAAATCCACCAGATACAGTGCCAGCCGCACATCGGATGAAGTCTTCACCCCCGGAGCCAGCGTGGTCTCCAGCAGCACAATCGCCTTGTCCTTCTGCTCGTTCTCCTTGTAGGAATCCGCCAGCTCAATCATCACATCGTCCCGCAGCACCGGTTCATTCTTGAGCGTCTCATACTGCTTGACCGCCTCCGGCCACTTCTTCTGCGCCCGCATGATGCGCGCCAGCCCCAGCTGGGCATAACGGATGTTCTTCCCGGTCGGATACTTCTGCGTGTACTCCGTGAACGTCTTGAAGGCGAGGTCGTAATTCGGTATGTTGAAGAGGCACGCCCCCAGCGTGAAATAGAGCGGCTCCAGCTTGTCAGGCGTCGCCCCGGTCTTCTGCGCAATCGTCATGAGGGCCGAATAATTCGCCGCCGCATTGAGCCAGTCCCCCTTCGCATAGGCATCATCCCCATTCTTGATGATCGCATCCGGATCACCCAGATCCACGGCCGGCAGCGCAGTCGCCTTGTCCCCCGCAGCCGCCTCGGCCGGCTTCGCCTCCGGTGCCGCCGCATCCTGCGCGGGAACCGCCGCCGCTAACGCCAGCACGCTGACCGGTACGAGGAGACGCAGGGAGAGTTTTGAATTTCTTTTCACGGCGGATTCGGGAGCTATCGGGTGTTCTTGCCTCGGAGGTTGCCGGGTGTATCGTTTCGACCCCCTCTTTGCAATGAGAATTTGCCCGCCAGAATGGAACGTCACAGCAGGTGAACCGGGCATGAAATCAGCACGGGAACAGGCCCCCGCCCTCAGGCCCCGCGGTCCAGTCCCGTGTCCTCCCACGAAACCGGATCCTCCACAGGCTCAAGATGCGTGAACACCGTCAGGCGCGGCACCGCCGCCCGCAGCGACGCCTCGATTTCCTCGGCCTCGGCATGACCACGCGCAATAGTCCATTCCCCCGGCATCAGCAGATGCACGGAAAGAAAGCGCCGCGTCCCGGCCTGACGCGTCCTCAGGGCATGCCAGTGCACCCCGCGTTCCCCACATGCCTCAAGAATGCCGCGCGCCCTCGCCAGTTCCTCGGCCGGCAGTCCCGTGTCGATCAATCCCAGCATGGCCGCATGCATCAGCTTCACCCCGGAAACTATGATATGCGCAGTCAGCAGCAACCCCACCACCGGATCCAGCCAGTCCCACCCGGTCACAACCACCAATCCCACCGCAAGGACCACCGCCGCAGACGTCCACACGTCCGTCATCAGATGCTGCGCATCCGCCTCCAGCGCCACGGAATGCCGCGCCCCCGCCACGCGGAACAGCACCCGGGCCACCACCAGATTCAGCAGCGACGCCACCACCGATACCACCACCCCCACACCCACCATCTCCAGCGGCTGCGGCGCAATCAGACGCCCCACCGCATTCCACCCGATCCCCACAGCCGCCGCAAGGATGAACAGCCCCTCGCAGCCACCCGCAAAATACTCCACCTTCGTGTGGCCATAGGCGTGATCCTCGTCAGCCGGACGGGCCGCCAGCGCAAGCGACCCATAGGCAATCAGCGCCGCCGCCACATTCGCCAGCGATTCCAGTGCATCGGAAAGCAGGCCGACCGACCCCGTCAGCCGCCACGCGGCCAGCTTCAGAAAGAAAGTGACCACGGCGACCGCCAGCGACAGCAGCGCATAGTGAGTGAGGGGACGTTCCGCCACAGACATTCCTCCCCCACTCCGCCACACATCTTTCCATGACAAGCCCACGTCTTCACGGATTCGCCCAGCGAAAACCCAAGCCCGTTCATTTTGCTGGACACCACCCAGCGCTTGCCTCTATTCCGCTGCCACCAGCAGCATCGGCTGCACGGTGACATCCCCCCCAACCACTCACTTCCCCAATTCACCATGGCCAACTCCCTTCCCAAACTCCACAACGCCATGTGGCCAGGCCTCGTCGGCAAGGAACCCGGCACGGACCACCCACCCATCAGCCTCGACCGCATGCTCGACCTGACCGCCGCCGCCGAAGTCGACGGCACCCGCTACGAAGGCGTCGACCTCTTCCTCTTCCACCCGCACACCGACCCGGACGCCAGTGAGGCGGAAATCCGCGCCATGGCCGACCGCATCGCCGCCAAAGGCCTCAAAATCGGTTCGCTCGTCGCCCCAGTCTGGCCCGGCACCGTCGGCGGCTGCGCCTTCGGTTCAGATGAAGACCGCCGCAACTTCGTCCTCGCCGTCGAAAAAGCCTGCCGCATCGCCGATATCCTCAAGGCCCACGGAGCCCGCTCCTACGGAGTCATCCGCATCGACTCAGCCGGCGGCCCTGCCGCATGGGCAGAAGACCCCGCAGGCAATACCAGGAAAATCGCTGAAACATTCCGCGAAGCCGGCAAAGTGGCCGCCGCCCACGGTGAACGCCTCGCCGCCGAAGGAGAAATCTGCTGGGGCGGCATGCACTCGTGGAAGGCCATGCTCGATACCCTCGAAGCCACCGCCATGCCCGGAACGGTCGGCTTCCAGGCTGACCTCGCCCACACCTACCTCTACCTCCTTGGCTACAATTCCCCAGCCGATGCCCTCCTCCAGCCAGGATACTCGGACGCCGAATTCTGGGCCGCCTACGAGAAAATGACGGACGCCCTTCGCCCATGGACCATCGACTTCCACGTCGCCCAGAATGACGGATCAGTCCACGGAACCGGCAATCACGACAAGACCGGCCGCCACTGCCCGGCCGACGACCCCAACGGAAAACTCGACATCGCCCGCTGCGCCTCCTACTGGCTCCGCGACGCCGCCGCACGCGGCATCCAGCACATCTGCTGGGACGGCTGCATGTTCCCCAACGCCATGCTGGAAACCCCAACCACATGGAATACCATCCTCGGAGCCATGAAGGACGTCCGCGCCTCGGCCGGCTGGAACAGCTGACCAGCAAAGCCCATCCATTGCCGCAAACGCCGGCACCGCTGCGGACAACCCCCGCAGCGGTGCCTTTTTTGTCTCGACTTCTTCCGCACCAAACCGCATCAATTTTTCTAATTGGCGTCCCCTTCAATCCGTCTTAACAGGGACAACCCCATTCTGCCGCCCATGAGCACCCCTCCACCCCCTCCCCCGCCACCCGAATACCAGGGATACGAGGAACCCCAGTACTACGAGGCCACCCCCGCTCACGAGGACCGCCCCAAAACCGGCTACTGGCACCGCCTCGGCGGCGGCTCCCTCAGCATCAGCATCATCGTCCACGCCCTCTTCCTCATCCTCGCCCTCTTCATCATCTGGCGGACCTCCAACAACGTGGAAGAACCGCCGGACTTCCTCCCCGGGGGCGGCGGCGGCGGCGGCGGTGGCGAAAAACACGCCGCCCAGAAGAAAATGCGCGCCGTCAGCCACGCGCAGCCGAAAATGAAGCTCGCCTCGGCGAAATCCTCAGGCGTCACCCTCCCGGACGTCCAGTCGTCCATGACCGATTTCTCAGGACTCACCCAGATGACCATCGGCGGCGGCGGCCTCGGCACCGGACAAGGCATTGGACGCGGCACCGGCTCCGGCAGCGGCGTCGGATCAGGCATCGGCTCCGGTTGGGGCCCCGGCTCAGGAGCCGGCTTCATCTCGCTCCCCAAAATCATGCAGAGCCGCTGCTCCCCCGCAGAACGCGCCCAGAAAATGCGCGAGAACGGCGGCAACGAACAATGCGAAGCGGCCGTCAAAAAGGGCCTCAAATGGCTCAAGGAAAAGCAGAACCCGGACGGCTCATGGGGAAATAACGACCGCGCCGGCATGACCGGACTGGCCCTGCTCGCCTACCTCGGCCACTGCGAAACCCCGGAATCCCCAGTCTACGGCGAAACCGTCCTCAAGGGCATCACCTTCCTCATCGAACTCGGCCAGAAAAACGGCAACCAGTTCAATGGCATCTTCTCCCAGACACCCAGCGCCATCCGCAGCACCTACGAACACGGCATCGCCACCTACGCGCTCGGTGAAGTCTACTCGTTCGCCAAACTCGGGAAACGCGAACTCCCCGGCCTCCGCCAGGGCTTCGAACGCGGTGTGCAGATCATCATCGAAAAACAAACCAAGGACGGTTCCTGGGGCTACAAGGACGGCATCGGATACGACCCCTACGGCCGCAACGACCTCTCCGTCACCGGTTGGCAATTCCAGGCACTCAAAGCCGCCAAACACACCAATCTCAAAATCCCTGGCCTCGCCGGGGCCATGAAAAAGGTCGAGAAATACCTCGAAAGCACCCAGACAGCCGACGGCGGCTTCGGTAACGCCGACCGCGCCCAGCACTACAACCAGTGGAACCTCTCCGGTGCCGCCCTCCTCGGCCTCCAGACCATGGGAGCCGGGAATGCCGGCAAGGTCAATAAAGGCATCCGCTGGCTCGTCGATCAGTTCGAAAAAGAACCCCTCAGCTGGAACTCGGACTGCTACCTCTACACATGGTACTACAATACCCAGGCACTCTTCCAGAAGGGCGGCGAACCATGGAAGAAATGGAACGAACAGTTCCAGAAGGAAATCCTCGCCAACCAGCTCGAGGACGGCAGCTACAAGGTGGAAGGGGGCGGTGAAGTCGCCGCTGCCACCACCACCGCCGCGGGCGGCAGCGCCGATGTATACCGCACCGTCCTCTGTACCCTCATGCTCGAAGTCTACTACCGCTACCTCAAGGTCGGCGACCGCGAAAGCAGCATGGGCGAAAGCAACCTCATGCCCCTCAAGTGAACGCAGAGCCAACGCCTGCACCCCACGGGACAGACTGAACCAACTGACTTCCCACCACGGCCGTTCTCCACTCCAAAGGGGAACGGCCGTTTTTCCGTCCACCACACGCACCAGCACCCAATTCCATTGCCCCCCACCGGAAATCCTGACACCCTCCCACCCCATGATCCGCCCATTCGCCGCCGCCGCCATCACCGCACTCGCCGCCGCCTTCGCAGCGGAGACCCATGCCGCTGAGCCGCAATGGATCCCCCTCTTCAATGGCAAGGACCTCTCCGGCTGGACCATCAAAATCGCCAAACGCCCCCTCGGAGAAAACTACGCCAGCACCTTCCGCATCGAAGACGGCATCCTCAAGGTCTCCTACGACGGCTATCCGAAGTTCGATGGCCACTTCGGCCACCTCTTCACCAACCTTTCCTATTCCCATTACATCCTCCGCCTCGAATACCGCTTCTCCGGCTCCATGGTGCCCGACGCCCCATCCTACGTGAACCTCAACAGCGGCATCATGGTCCACGCCCAGCCACCCCAGAGCATGCGCTTCGATCAGGGCTTCCCCGCCAGCCTCGAAATGCAGTTCCTCGCCGACGAAGGCAAAGGCCCCCGCCCCACCGGCAACCTCTGCACCCCAGGCACTCACGTCGAAATCGACAGCAAACTCGTCACCCGCCACATCGTCACTTCCTCCGCCCCCACCTTCCCCCCGGACCAATGGGTCAAAGCCGAAATCGAAGTCCGCGGCAGCTCCACCATCATCCACCGGATTAACGGAACGGAAGTCCTACGCTACCAGCGGCCCCAGCTCGACCCCGCCAACGACAACGCCCCGGCCTCGGACCTCCTCGCCGCCGGAGCCCCCGCCATCCTCTCCCACGGCCACATCGCCCTCCAGGCCGAAGGCCAACCCGTCTGGTTCCGGAAAATCGAACTCCTCCCACTCAGCACCGGGAACTGAAACCACCGGCCTTCAGCTGGGATACCCCAGCAGCTCCAAAGCCGGACGGCAGACCTCCGTCAGCTGCTTCTGCTCCGCCTCAGGGAGCGTCCGGTAACTCGACCGCGCCGCCCGCGGCACCGCAGATGCCTGCCGCAGCCACGACTCATCCACCAGCGAAGGATCAATGAACCGAATCAGCCGCTCCAGCTGCTCCCGGGGTGCCGCCTGCACATCCTCGAACTTCACGTCCAGACGCCTTTCGGCCGGAATCCCTCGCAGCACCCGATCTCCCCTCATCACCAAGTCGTTCCAAAGCCACCCCATGTGAGCCGAGGTGACTTCCGCATCGTCCACAAAATCGCGCAGATCAATCGTCTCCAGCAGCGCCCGCAGCGCCACCCGCTCCATCCCATGAACCAGCCTGCGCAGCAGCGGATTTCCCGGATTGAGAAGATACCCCACCGATCCAAACCGCCGCATCACACTGCGGCACCTCGCCCGCAGCAGAACCGTCCCACGGTCAGCCCGCATATCATGAAGAGCCGCCGCAACCAGCCGGAAAACAGGATGCTGCAGCATCGACAAGGCCGTGTCGCGCCCATCCCGGTACACATGCACAAACCTCGCCTCGGGAAACATCTTCACAAGCTTCGCCGCCCAGGTCAGCGATCCCCCCGTCCGCTCAACCCAGACCCGCCGCCCCAGCCGATCCCGCAGGTGATCAAAGACACACCGGAAATGATCCCCGGTGGCCCGCCCCGGCTGCTGCCTCAGCCATCCCTCCAGCTCATCATGCACCGCATCAAAGCGCTCCGGAACCGGACTGTGGTGCGGAACTGATGCGTGGATGATCGGCGGAATGGAAGTCTTGGTCCATCGCATGTCCGGCACATTGAAATCACAGACGCCCTCGTCCCCATCCATTCCCTCACGTATCATTTTTACTGCAAGCGGATTAGTTACTAAGCAGAGATCAGCAAATTCATCCCCGGACATCCAGCTCGACTGCAGCGCATCGGGGGCAGTGAGCAAAAATGCCTCCGAAAGACTCAGAACCTCCGGATGCATGCTCAGCAGACTCGAAATCATCGTCGATCCGCAGCGGCCGGTGCTGAAAACCACAACAGGGGCAATCTGTCTACTCATATGATCCGGTTACCCTCGTCATCGCCAAAAGCCACCGTTTTCCACCTGAAGACCGCTCTGCAAGCCACCACCCCGCTTGCCTCATATCGCTTTCCCGCAAAGTTCCGCATCCCATGACCCCCGCTGAACGATCAGACGACCAGGAAGAACTCACGGTCCATCAGGTCCTCCCGGGCCGCCCACTCGTCGACGAGGCCGCCTCTTCCTCCATGGGGCCCGTCACACGCAAGATCCGCCGCACGGAAAACGCCCTCCAGCAGCGCGTCGAATTCGAAGCCCTCGTCTCCCGCATCTCCAGTCTCTTCGTCCGCCTCCGCAGCGAAGACCTCGACTCCGGCATCGCCGAAGCCCTCCGCCAGATGGGCGAATTCATCGGCGTCGACCACTGCCGCGTCTGCCGCGTCCACAGTCATTCCCGACTCATGGACCACACCCACCACTGGTCCGCCAGCGGCTCCATTCCCCCATGGCACGGCCGCACCGGTCTCGCCATCGATGACTACATCCCATGGGCTGCTCAGCGCCTCCGCCGCCTCGACGGCATCGCCGTATATTCCGTCGATACCCTCGGACCAGAAGCTTCCACCGATCAGCAGACATTCCGTTCCCAGGGCATCAAATCCGTCATCTTCGTGCCAATGGCCGTCGGCGGCGAACTCATCGGCTTCATCGGACTCGATTCCGTCCGCCTCGCCATGCAGTGGACGGAAGACGCCATCTCCCTCCTGAAAATCGTCGCCGCCATCATCGCCGACGCCCTCGAACGCCGACGCACCGAAGACGCCCTCCGCCAGGAAAATGCCTTCAATCACGCCCTCCTCAACGGCGCCGGCGCCCTCATCATCGTCCTCGATCCCGACGGACGCATCGTCCGCTTCAACCCCGCCGCCGAAGCCACCACCGGCCTCTCCGCCGATGCCACCATCGGTTCCTGCCCGTGGGACCTCTTCATTCCCAGAGACGAATGCTCCGCCGCCCGCAGAAGCTTCAGCCGCGTCGCCGCAGGAGCCCCTCCCAGTGCCCACGAAGGCTCCATCCTCAGCCAATCAGGCGACCGCCGCGTCATCTCATGGTCCACCACCTCCATGCAGGGAGCCAACGGACGCGTCGCCTACGTCATCCTCAGCGGCATCGACATCACCGAGATGAAACGCCTCGAAGCCGATGTCCTCAACGTCGCCGAAGAAGAACAAAGCCGCATCGGACACGACCTCCACGACGGCCTCGGCCAGCACCTGACCGGCATCGAATTCATGAGCCATGTCCTCCAGTGCCGCCTCAGCAGCCGCCACGCCCCGGAGGCCGCCGAAATGGAGGAAATCACCCGCCTCATCCGCGAAGCCATCGCCCAGACCCGCGATCTCGCCCGTGGCCTCTCCCCGGTCGTCCTCCAGTCAAAAGGCCTCGCCGTCGCCCTCGCCGACCTCGCCGAAAGCACTTCCCGCCACCTCCGCGGCGTCCATTGCCACTGCTCCACTCCTCCATCGCCTCCCCCCATCCCCAAGGACACCGCCATCCACCTCTACCGCATCGCCCAGGAAGCCGTCTCCAATGCCGTCAAACACGGGAAAGCCACCGAAATCAGTATCCGCCTCACCCACAGCGACGGTCAGACCACCCTCGCCATCGACGACAATGGTTCCGGATTCCCCGGCTCCACCCCCGCCAGCACAGGCATGGGCCTCCGCGTCATGCAGTACCGCGCCGGAATCATAGGGGGGCGACTCTCCTTCACCAGACTCCCCTCCTCCGGTCTCTCGGTTCAATGTACGCTCGGTACCATCTGACCCCATCCTCCTTCCCCCTATTTTTCCCACAGGGATTCTCCAGGAACCTTGCAAGGCTCGCCTCCATCCGGTAATGTCTTCAGGAAATTCCACCACCGCGCCGGCCGTCATGATCAAGAAACGCGTCTACCTGGTCGACGACCACCCGATCATGCGTCAGGGCCTCGCCCAGCTCATCAACCATGAGCCGGACCTCGAAGTCGCCGGTGAAGCCCACGACGCCGCCAGCGCCCTCACGGAAATCATCGGACTACGACCAGACCTCGTCATCATCGATATCTCCCTCCCCGGCAAAAACGGCCTCGAACTCATCAAGGACGTCCGCGCCCACAACAAACAGGCTGCCCTCCTCGTCCACTCCATGCACGACGAAAGCCTCTACGTGGAACGCGTCCTCCGCGCCGGAGCCCAGGGCTACATCATGAAGCAGGAAGGAGCCCGCCGCGTTCTCGAAGCCGTCCGCAAGGTCCTCCAGGGCGATATCTACGTCAGCCCAGCCATGTCCGGCAAAATCCTCGAAATCTTCTCCGGCCGCCGCCCCACCACCCAGGACCCCGTCGAAGCCCTCAGCGACCGCCAATTCGAAATCTTCCAGATGATCGGCCAGGGCAAAGGCACCCGCGCCATCGCCTCGGACCTCAAGGTCAGTGTCAAAACCGTCGACGCCCACCGCGCCAACATCAAAGACAAACTCCACCTCAAGTCAGGCACGGAACTCGTCCGCTACGCCGTCCGCTGGGTCGAAAACCAGAACCAGAAATCCTCGTAGCCCCAGACACCACCCGGACGCTCACACCACCGCCCCGCTCCACCGGCCACCTGTCAAGACATGGTGCCCGGTTTTTCTTTTTCACGGATCCGCAGGGCACCATTTGCATCCGCCGGAGGGAACGTCTAAACGCCGCTTTCACCTCCCCAGCACCCGACCAGCCGCCCCCCATGATACCAGAAACCGCCGTCTTCACCAAAGTAGCCGCCGAACTCAAAATCAAGCCTTCCCAGGTCGCCGCCACCGCGGAACTGCTCGCGGGAGGCGGCACCGTCCCCTTTATCGCCCGCTACCGCAAGGAAGTCACCGGCATGCTCGACGAAGTCCAGATCACCAGCGTCCGCGACCGCCTCCTCCAGATCGCCGAACTCGACCAGCGCCGCACCGCCATCCTCAAAAGCCTCGACGAACGGAAACTGCTCACCGACTCCCTCCGCAGCCAGATCGACAAGGCGGAAACCATGGCCCGCCTCGAGGACATCTTCGCTCCCTTCCGCCCGAAACGCCGCACCCGCGCCACCATCGCAAAGGAAAAAGGCCTCGAGCCTCTCGCGGAATGGATCCTCGCCGCCCAGGCCGATCCCTCCGCCAACCCAGCCGCGGAAGCCTCCAGATTCCTCCGTGAGGACGGCGAGGAGGAACTCAGGGTCAAGACCGCGGAGGAAGCCCTCGCAGGTGCCCGCGATGTCATCGCCGAACGCCTCGCCGACGACGCAGCCATCCGCAGCGCCGTCCGCAAAATCTACGAGGAAGAAGCCACTGTCACCAGCAAGGTCCTCACAGGCAAGGAAGCGGACAACGACGCCGCCAAATACCGCGACTACTTCGAATGGAGCGAACCCCTCGCGAGGGTTCCCAGTCACCGCCTCCTTGCCATGCGCCGCGGCGAAAAAGAAGGCTTCCTCATGCTTCGCGTGACCGTCCCGGAAGACCGCGCCCTCGACTCCGTCAAACGCCTCGCCGTCACCGGCCGTGGCCCCGCTGCCGACCAGATCAGCCTCGCCGCCGGCGACGGCTGCAAGCGCCTCCTCTTCCCTGCCATGGAAACCGAGTCCCGGCTCGCCTCCAGGAAAAAGGCGGATGCCGAAGCCATCCGCGTCTTCGCCGACAACATCCGCGAACTCCTCCTCGCCGCTCCGCTCGGCCAGAAACGCCTCCTCGCCATCGACCCAGGCTTCCGCACAGGCTGCAAAACCGTCGTCCTCGATGCCCAGGGAAAACTCCTCCACCACGACGTCATCTACCCCACGGCCGGCAGCCAGACCCAGCTCGTCGAAGCCGCCCGCACCGTCCTCACCCTCATCGAAAAACACCGCATCGAAGCCATCGCCATCGGCAATGGCACCGCCAGCCGCGAATCCGAAGCCTTCATCCGCCGCCTCAAACTCCCCCCGGCCATCGCCATCGTCACCGTCAACGAAAGCGGCGCTTCCATCTACTCCGCCAGCGACGTCGCCCGAGAGGAATTCCCAAACGAAGACGTCACCGTCCGCGGAGCCGTCTCCATCGGCCGTCGCCTCATGGACCCCCTCGCCGAGCTGGTCAAAATCGACCCGAAAAGCATCGGCGTCGGCCAGTACCAGCACGACGTCGACCAGCATGCCCTCAAGAACGCCCTCGACGACTGCGTCATGAGCTGCGTGAACGGCGTCGGCGTCGAAATCAATACCGCCAGCAAACAGCTCCTCAGCTACGTCGCCGGCCTCAACAGCGCCATCGCCGAAAACATCGTCGCCTTCCGCAACGAAAACGGCCCGTTCGAATCACGCGCCCAGCTCCGCAAGGTCCCCCGGCTCGGCGACAAGGCCTTCGAACAGGCAGCCGGATTCCTGCGCATCCGCAACGCCCCCCACCCGCTCGACGCCTCCGCCGTCCACCCGGAACGCTACGCACTCGTCGAACGCATGGCCTCGGACGCCGGCTGCTCCGTAGCCGACCTCATCCGCGACGAAAACCGCCGGAAAGCCATCGACCTCGGAAAGTACGTCAGCGCCGACGCCGGCCTCCCCACCCTCCAGGACATCATGGCGGAACTCGCCAAACCAGGCCGCGACCCCCGCCGCCAGTTCGAATCCTTCTCCTTCACCGACGGCGTGGAAAAAACGTCCGACCTCACCGTCGGCATGAAACTCCCCGGCATCGTCACCAACGTCACCGCCTTCGGTGCCTTCGTCGATATCGGCGTCCACCAGGATGGCCTCGTCCACGTCAGCCAGCTCGCCGACCACTTCATCAAGGACCCCAACGAAGCCGTCAAAGTGGGTCAGCAGGTCCAGGTCACCGTCACGGAAGTCGATCTCCAGCGGAACCGCATCGCCCTCTCCATGAAATCCAAACCGGATTTTGAGAAAAAGGAACGGAAACCCGGCATCGCACCACAGCAGCCTTCCGCCCGACCCTCCAGCGACCGCCGTCCCGCTCAGGGAGGCGGCATGGGCAATCCCTTCGGTGGCGACTGGTTCAGCCAGGCTGCTCAGAAGGGCAAACGCTGACGCCTTCCACGGTAACCTGCGGGAAACCGCACATACCAGCGCATCCAACCCGCTACCCTACGGCATGCAGCGGCGCTCCCATCCATGGCTCCTTAGCCACTGACACCCACCGCCAAAAAATCCTCAGCCGCCCCTTGCATCCCTCACGCTGCCGCCTATGCACTTCCCTCCGGTTCGCCGGTCTGGTGCCCCGTGGTGTAATGGTAACACAGCGGATTTTGGTTCCGTTATTCAAGGTTCGAATCCTTGCGGGGTAGCCACGCTGCCCCTCGCACCCAGACCAGACACAATCTTCCGCTGCCCATTCCAGGCGGAGACGTGCTCTCAGTCGAGAAACTGAAACTCACTCGCGTTGATGAGCACCCTCGCCGCCGCAGCCAGCCCATGGCGCTCCACCAGCCCCGTCATGGCCTCCAGCTCAACCGCATCCGGCTCCCGCAGGAGCACCTGCCGGAACATCGCCCGGACCCGCTCCACAGCCGTCAACCCGCCCGTCTCTGCACGCTGCCCCAGCGCCTCGCTGTGCCGCAGCACAAATTCATTGTTCAAAAGCGCCAGCGACTGCAGCGGCGATGCCGAAAATCCCCGCACCGGCGCCGTCAATCCCAGCTCGGGAAAATCCAGCGCCTCCATGAATGGATCCGCAATGCCCCGCCACACCACCCGGTAAATGCTCCGCCTCCCCGCTCCGGGAGCCGTCCAGTCATAGGCCGTGTAATCCAGCTTGGGAGTCGACTGCGGCCCGGGACTCTTCGCAAAATGCTCGATTCCCGGCCCACCCACCGCGGGATCCAGACGATTGCTCACCACCAGCACGGCATCGCGGTACGCATCCGCATCCAGCCGCTGACGGTTCATCCGCCACAGAAACCGATTCTCCGGATCCACCGCGAGCCCGCGCGATCGCTCCAGCGACGCCTGCTTCCAGGTCCGGCTGGTTACAATGAGCCGATGCAGGGCCTTCAACGACCCCTTCGCTTCATCCCGGAACCACACAGTCAGCCAGTCAAGCAGCTCCGGATGGGATGGCTCGCCCCCCATCCGCCCGAAATCACCCGGTGTGTCACAGAGCCCCCGCCCGAAATGATAATGCCACACCCGGTTCACTATGCTCCGCCAGCTCAGTGGATTCCCCGGATCCACCAGCCAGTCGGCAAGGGCCGCCCGCCGCAGTCCCTCAGGCACCCCGTCCGCGAGCGCAAACCGCCCCGGCAAACCCGGAACCGCTGACAGCGCCCCCGGTTTCACCACCACTCCCGGCTTGTCCAGTTCCCCCCGCCGCAGCACTCGGATTTCCCTCGGCTCCCCATACGTGATCACCCCCCGCTCGTTCCGGGCGGCCCGGCCCGCCGCCCATACCGCCACCGGAGCAGGCAACCCCGCGAGGCGCACCGCCGCCCATTCCCCAAGCACATGGGCCGCAACCTCCAGCCGCTGCGCCTCGCTCCGCTCCCCACGCGGCACCGCCAGCGCCGCCACCACCCCGTCCGGCAGCAGGGTCAGCGACTCCCTCGCTCCCCCAGCCGCCGAAAGCTTCCACCGCCCCAGCAGATGCGCACCGCCCTGCAGCTGCCGCAGCGTGAACTGCAGCCGATCCCCCGGTTCCACCACCAACGGCCGGCTCAGCACAAAGACAGCCGCATGCGACTGCCCCTCACGCGGATGAATCGCCCACGACGTCTCAGCCTTCCCATCGATGCTGCCGGCAATTCCAAACGAGTCCTGCGAAAACCCGGAAAACGCTTCGGCCAATGCCAGCCGCTCAGGCTCGGCCGCTCCCGCCCGGAACAACCGTACTTCAAACTCGCTCAGATGCACATTCCCATTGGCAGGCCGTCCCGGTCCCTGCGCCGGAAGCGACTCATCCGGAAGCAGATCCAGCCGGAAACCGCTGACTTCTCTCACCCCGGAGGCGGCCGTCACCACCGTCACATCCTTGTCGGGCAAGGCCCCGGACGCGAGGAGAGACTCATCACCAAGCCGCCGCAGCACCACTCCGTCTCCCGCCCCGAATACCTCGGGCCGCAGCACGGTCCACGCCACCACTCCACCACCCCGCGCCGCCTCCCATGAGGCCACCACTTCCTCCTGCCCGGCAGCCAGCAGCACACCCGCATCCCTCCGCTCCACAGCGCCCCGCAGCGCCGTCCACCGCTTCCGCTCCGCCGCCACCTGCGGATCCGCATCGTACTCAAGGTCCCCTTTCCCAATCCCGGCAAACACCGCCTGCAGCGCAAAGTAATCTTCCTGGCTGACCGGATCAAACTTATGCGCATGACACCGCGCACAGTTGGCCGTCGTGCTCGCAAAGGCACTCATCGTCTGCGTGACCAGATCGTCCCGGTCCAGATACTCGAAACTCATCAGAGCCGTGCCCGCCGCACTCATGTCGTAGGTCCCCGCACCAAGAAACCCAAGCGCCGCCGTCAGCTGACTCTCCTCCGGATAAAATACATCCGCCGCCAGCTGCTCCCGCACAAACCGCGGCCACGGCGTGTCGCCATTGAAGGCCCCGATCACATAGTCCCGGAACCGCCACGCATTCTCGCGCTTCACGTCGTGCTCGAATCCATGCGAATCCGCAAAGTGGATCACATCGAACCAGTGCCGCGCCCAACGCTCGCCATACCGAGGCGACGCCAGCAACCGGTCCACCAGCCCCTCCCATCCGCCAGACGCATCCTCCGGCCACGCCGACACATCCTCCAGCTGCGGCGGCAATCCATGCAGCGCAAAGTGAAGCCTCCGCACCAGCGCAGTGCGCCCCGCCTCCCCGGAGAATTCCAGACCCTGCTCCGCCAGCGCCTTCCCAATGAACACATCCACCGGGTGCCCGGCACCCGGCACCGCCGGAGCCACCAGCGGACGCAGTGACCACCAGCCGCCATCCTTCCCGCCAGCCACCTCCGCCACCCGCGGATCCACCGCACCCTCCCGCACCCACCTCTCCAGCACCGCAATCTCACCCTGAGGAAGCTTCCCGTCCGGTGGCATCTGATGATCCTCATCCTCCCACCGCACCATCCTCATCAGCAGACTCGCCTCCGGATTCCCGGGCACCACCGCAGGCCCCCCGTCTCCCCCCTGCTCCCACCCGGAACGGGCATCCAGCGTCAGCCCTCCCTTCATCTTCCCCCCGGCATGCGAATGACACTCCAGACAGCGATCCCGCAGAATCGGCTCCACCTCGGCACGAAAACGCTCCACAGCCGCTTCCTCCGCCGCCAGCACAGCAGGAAACACCACCAACATCGCAGCACGGAACAGCATCGTTTCCCTGCAACGCCCTCCAAACCCCAATCTTTCGCTACCAACTCTCCATCCCCACCCCATCATTCTTCCTCAGTCCCCCGCATCCCATGCCCCCCACAACGGATCAAGGACCGCTCCCTCTCCGCATCCGCCTGCTGGCCTGCCTCGCCATCGCCGCCGGCTTCCTCCTGCTCTACGACCTCGCCAACTGGGTCGCTCATCAGCGGAATACCACACGCTGCCTCGCCTTCGCATGGGAACTGCAGATCCCACGACTCACCCCCTTCGTCGTCCCCTACTGGAGCATCGATATCCTGCTCGTGGCTGCCCCCCTCGCCACCCAACTCCACCAGCAACTCCATACCCTGCTGCGCAGACTCGCCTTCGCCCTCCTCCTCTCCTGCTCCATTTTCCTCCTCTGGCCCTGCCGCTGCGGCTTCCCCAGATCCATCCCGGACGACTGGACCGCCCCACTCTTCTCCCTCCTCCACACGTTCGACCTGCCCTACAATCAGGCTCCCTCTCTCCACGTCAGCGAAGCCATCATCATCGCCCCGGTCTTCCTCGCCAGACTGCCGCAGCCATGGAAACCATGGGCCACCGTCTGGCTTGCCGCCGGCTGCGCCGCCACTCTCCTGACCCACCAGCACCATCTCGCCGACCTCGCCTCCGGAGCCCTTACGGGCTGGCTGGCCCTCCGCCTGTTCCCGCAGAAAACCGCAGATGCGGCCTGATCTTCCCCAGCGTCTTTTCCCCCATCCCCGGCACCCTCAGCAGATCCTCCGCCACCCGGTAAGGCCGACCCTCAATCAGCCGATTTGCCATCGCTTCCCCAATCCCCGGCAGCCGGATCAGCTCATCCCGCGCCGCGGTATTCGGATCCACCGCCCGGATAGCCTTCCCCGTCGCCTTCCCCGTCGCCACCGACAACTCCGCGTCATCCGCACGCTGACTCCGCCGCTCCGCCGGGAGCCGCTCCCAGTCCGTGTGCTTCCACACCCCTCGACCCAGCTTCGCCGCCTGCAGTTCCAGATCCCGCAGCCCCGCCCGGTACTCATCCTGACTCTGCCCCGCCGGTGTCTCCCGATGCACCCCAAATGCCCGCGCCAACCCCTCCGCCACCAGCACAGCCGCCAGATCCCTCCCGTCCTCCAGTGTCACAAATCCATACACCCGCTCATGCCGCCCATCTCCCAGCGCCTTCGTAAACGCCGTGTGGACCGTGAACGGACGCGACAGCAGCACCCCCACGCGCTCCCCAGCCATCCGCCCGAACGATTTCGCTAATTCAACCGACGTCTCCACGCTTCCTCCCTGCGACGCGATTCCGAAATACTGCCGCTGCTCCCGCAGCCGCCGCGCATCAGTCTCATCTCCCACATGCCACTCCACACAATCAGCACCATACAGCCGCACCGTAAATTCCCGCCCCTCTGACGACCGCACCCGGAAACTGTCCCCATCAGCCCACGGCACCGGCACCGCCACACAACGCTCCAGCGGCACCAGCGGCTCGGCCGCCAGCACCCCAACCGCCCCCAAAAGCACCTGCAGCAGCCAGCAGCTCAGAAACTTCATCCGCCCCCATATCACGCCTGCGGCAATTCCACAACCTCCTGCCGCAATCCGATCTTGCATGCCGCCTCCCGCTTTCCCATGCTCCCACCACCATGGAAAACGTCATCATCATCGGCTCCGGCTGCGCCGGCCTCACCGCCGCCCTCTACACCGCCCGCGCCAACCTCAACCCACTCGTCATCACCGGCCGCATGCAGGGCGGCCTCCTCACCACGACCACCATCGTCGAAAACTACCCGGGCTTCATCGACGGTATCGACGGATTCCAGCTCATGACCAACATGCAGCAGCAGGCGGAACGCTTCGGAGCCCGCATCCGCCCGCTCGCCACCGTCGAACAAGTCGACCTCTCCCACCGTCCCTTCTCCATCACCGTCGACGGCGACCGCATCGAATCCCAGACCATCATCATCGCCACCGGAGCCGGCCACCGCCACCTCGGCATCCCAAGCGAACACCTTCTCGAAAACAAAGGCGTCACCTACTGCGCCACCTGCGACGGTGCCCTCCCCATGTTCCGCAATAAACCCCTCGTCGTCATAGGCGGCGGCGACTCCGCCTGCGAAGAAGCCCTCTACCTCACACGCTTCGCCTCCACCGTCCACCTCGTCCACCGCCGCGATTCCCTCCGCGCCTCGAAAATCATGGCCGAACGCGTCCTCTCCCACCCGAAGATCAAACCGTCATGGAATAAAACCGTGACGGAAATCCTCGACGTCAGCAAAGACGAGGTCACCGGCGTCCGCCTCGCCGATACCATCACCGGCGAAGCATCCACCCTCGACTGCGCCGGAGTCTTCATCGCCATCGGCCTCGTCCCCAATACCTCCCTGTTCGCAGGCACCATAGACATGGACGAAAGCGGCTACATCAAACCAAAAGACGGCAGCCGCACCAATGTTCCCGGAGTCTTCGTCGCCGGCGACTGCGCCGACAAAATCTACCGCCAGGCCATCACCGCCGCCGGCATGGGCTGCATGGCCGCCATCGACTGCGAACGCTTCCTCATGGGCTCACACTGATTCCCTCTCCAGCCATTCCTTCAGACGAATCTCCGCCTTCCAGCCAGTCGCCTCCCGGAATGCACCCGCATCAATCCGGTTGTCCCTCACATCCCACGGCACACCCGCAGCTTCCTCCACACGGATCGGCTTCCCGGTCGCAGCCTCCACCATCCCGATCAGTTCCGATAACCACACGGCCTCGCCGGAAGCAAGGTTCCAAATGCCCTCCAGTCGCCGCCGGATCACTGCATCAAGGGCTCCCGCAAAATCAGCCCCGTGCAGATAGTCCTTCCGGCTGTCTGGCCCCCACCTCGTGAAAATACCGCCCTCACGGGCCAGATACAGCAGCTTCCCAATCACCCCCTGCGGATCGTCCGGCCGCGACGGAATCCCATACAGATTGCTGATCCGCAATATCGCATGCGGCAACCCGGACGCACGGATCATCTCCTCCGCCTCCAGCTTGCCCGCCGCATAACGACCCTTCGGAGCAACCAGGTCATCTTCCCGGCTCGCACGCTCACCGGCTTCCCCATACACCGCCCCAGTCGACAGAAAGATAAACAACGGCGGAGCCTCAGCGCCACGGCAACGCTCCAGCAGCTTCCCCAGCAGCGCCAGATCCGGCCCCGGAACTTCCGCCCGCTCCGCGGTCGCCGGAACAACGCTCCACGCCGCATGCACAATGGCGTCACCCTCCATACCGTCACGCCCCGTCAGCAGTTCCTCCAGCGCTCCGATGCCACTGCCTGCCTCCCGACTCCGGCTGTACGGCCGGATGTCCCAATCGGACGAGCGCAGCCGCCGCAGGGCCCGCCCGGTTCGGCCGGAACTGCCCGTCAGAATCACCCGCGGCCTGAAAATCATGGCCTCACGTCGCCGATGCTTCCCGTGAATGCAACGGTGCTTCCGTCATTCTTCCTTTCCACCCGCCCGCTGCATCACCACGAAAACCAGACGCCCACCCCGCCACTTCGGACCACCAAGAAAGACGGGACGACCAGGCCGGATCACGGCATCACTCTTCACAAGCACCTTCTTGTCCTGCCACAGCTGCAGATGCACGCTCACTCCGCCACCCTCGGCCGGACCCCGCGAATCAATCCGCAGACACAGATCCTTCGACGGAACCACCCACGACTCGTATTCCTTGAACACCTTCTGCGTGTGCCGCCCCATCAGATGATAGTGCCGGAAACCGAATACCTTCGCCAGCCGCACCGACAGCGCCTGCTGCAGCCCCGCATCAATCTCCACCGCCTTACCAGGCAAAGGTGACCCGGAATCGTCGCTCGCAAAATACAGCAGCCCCTCCACGACCGCTTCTGCCGCCGCACCATTGCCAGCCACACCCTCTTCCGCCGCTCCCAGACCGGAAAGCAGCAGAAGCAGAAAACAGATCACTCGCAGTCGGATGGTCATCGCGGAAAATCAGTGCAGTTCCTCATGGTTCACCGTACCCGGCCGACGCCCGCGCAGCAGAAACACCATACGGCCATCCCCACGCTCCTCCCTCATCACCACCGCACGCTCATCCCCACCAGTCTCACCTCCCGCCACCGCAAACGCCCGGACCTCATGATCGTCCGGCAGCGCTTCCAGATTCTCCAGATCAATCACCGTCGCCTCAGCCTCCTCCGATACCCAGGCCCGCGCCGTCACCCGCTCATCAGGCGCATAAACCTGCACCACCGGCAACCCTCCCGCAGGATGCCTCGCATTCCAGATCATGAATCCCGCCGCCACCGCCGCAGCCGAAGCCAACGGCGCAAACCACTGCCACCGCCGCCCCGCCCCCCGCGGCACCACCCGCCCCTCCCGCGCCACCGCTTCCATGATGCTCCCCGTCAGAAACTCCGCCGCGGGCGGTTCCACCGCCGCCACAAGGGACGACCGCAGCAGATCTCCCGTCCGCCGCGCCGCCATCCTCTCCCGGAGCCACTCCGGCGGAACAGACTCCTCCAGTTCACGCAGCCGCTCAGGACTCAGCACTCCATCTATCCAGCGCACACACTCCTCTTCCTCAGGATTCAGTTTCGGATCGTCATTCATAAAGTCTCCTTCTTCAAGTTGCCATCCCCCGGCCCCAGATCAGCCAGCAGTACCTGCAGCCGCTTCCTCGCATAAAACAACCGGCTCATCACGGTCCCCACCGAACACCCCACCGACTCCGCAATCTCCTGATATGTCATCCCGTCCAGTTCCTTGAGCAGGATCACCGCCCGATGCTCGGGACTCAATGCTTCCAGCGCTTCCCGGATCCGCTCGCCCAGCTCCTTGTGAGACAATGCCTCGTCCGGACCCACACCCCCGCGCGGAACCGTCACCGCGCCAGCCTCGGGTACCGCACCCCGGCTGTCATCAAATTCCCCAGCGGACCCTCCGCCGCGTACTTTCTGCCGCCGCAGCCAGTCACACACCGCATTGTGCGCAATCCGATGCAGCCACGTGTAGAACTGCGCCCGGTCCTCAAACTGCGGCAGCGCCCGCCACGCCCGCAGAAACACCTCCTGCGTCAGATCCCACGAATCCGCCTCGTTCCCCGTCATATTGTAGATCATCCCGTACAGCCGGGCCCGGTACCGCACCACCAATCCCTCGAAGGCTGCCGCCTCTCCACCCCGCGCCCGCCGCACCAACTCCCCATCCCCCTCATCTCCACGGCCCCCCCCCACCACCGGAACTCCGGCAGCAAACACACGCAGGGAACTGGCAGCCACCGCTTCCACTGTTTCTTCCGACGATCGACCCGGCAGATTATTCACTGATTTCTCCAGACTAGCCTCCCAGCACAGTCCCCGCAACCCGTACCATCCCACCAGCTTTCCCTCCCAACCGTGTGTCGATAATGTCACGGCCTCCAGATTGGCATCCGCCCACCTCGCTCCATTAATCCATCCCAATGGGTCGCAAGCCTCTCCGTCCGGATCAGCAACTCGCGTGGGTGCAGAAATCAGCCGTCCACGCCGACGCCAGCACTCCTTGCTGCACCGACGACGGAGAACCCCTGCCCCCGTCCCGCGGTGCCGAACCCTGCATGGAGCAGGTCCTCCATGGCCTCTCCGACGCCTGCCTCATCATCGATGGACTCGACCGCATCATCTTCTCCAACGACGCCGCCAAGGCCATGCTCCGCCCCAAGGGCCGCATCCTCGGCAGGAAACTCGACTCCCTCCTCGGCGACCGCCAGGTGAGCCTCGCCGCCGCAGAAGCCTCTTCCTCAGGCAAGGCCGCCATCCTCCGCGTCACCCTCCGCCTCCCCGGAGACGCATGGCGCGACGACGGCCACTTCCAGGTCTCCCTCGTTCCCGTCTGGCTCAGCGAAACCAGACGATTCGTCCGGATCGCCCTCCGAGATGAAAGCGCCCACCCCCAGCGGGGAACCCCAACCGCCCTCTCCGCCGACGTCGCTGTCCAACTGAAGAACCCCCTCTCCATCGTCCAGGGATACCTCGAAAACCTCCTCGATGGCATGATCAGCGACCCCGTCCTCCTCCGCCAGTCCCTCCTCACCATGCGGAAGCATACCCTCCAGATCGAACGGGTGATCGACTCCCTCGGCAAATAATAAACGGAAAGGCACCGCCTCTTCCTCTTCCGGGCTTGAGCCCGCGCCGCTCCCAAGCCATCGGCTCCCCCATGCCCCTCTCCCGCAAGGCCCGGACCTTCCTCCTCGCCTCCCGCCCGAAAACACTCCCGGCCGCCATCGCGCCCGTCGCCGCAGGATGCGCCCTCGCATGGAAAATCCACCACGCCTTCAACCTCACCCTCGCGCTCTGTACCCTCCTCAGCACTCTCGCCATCCAGATCGCCACCAATTACTTCAATGACGCCGTCGACGCAGGAAAAGGAGCCGATACCTCCCAGCGCCTCGGACCCCGGCGCGCCACCGCAACCGGCCTCGTCTCGCCCCGGGCCATGCTCACCGCCGGTGCCGCCGCCCTCCTCGCCGCCATCGCCTTCTCCCTCCCCCTCGTAGCCGCCCGCGGATGGCCCATCCTCGCCATCGGCATGCTCGCCCTCTACTTCTCCTATGGCTACACCGGCGGACCCGCACCCCTCGCCTACCTCGGCCTAGGCGAACTCTTCGTCATCCTCTTCTTCGGCCTCATCGCCGTCTCCGGAACCGTCTTTGTCCAGACAGGTTCATGGTCACCGCATTCCCTCATCGCTGGCTTCCAGGCCGGCCTCCTCAGCACGGCCCTCATCGCCATCAATAACCTCCGCGACCGCCGCGAAGACCAGCAGAGCGGCAAACGCACCCTCGCAGTCCGCACCGGACCAGCCGCCGCCCGCGCCATGATCACCACATGGTGCCTCCTCCCCTTCGCCCTCGGCTTCCTCTGGCTCCTCTACCCGCAGACCCACCGCCTCGCATGGTGGCCTCTCCCCGCCGCCGCCCTCGGATGCTTCGTCTCATGGAAAATCATCCGCACCGAACCTTCCCGCACCTACAACCGCTACCTCGCCCTCGCCGCCCTCCAGCTCATCCTCTGGACGACCCTCTTCTGCGCCGCCTGCCTCGCTCCCTGATCCACCCGCGGGCCTTGCATTCGCTCTCCCCCTCGTCCATTACCCCGGCGCTCCAACCAACCCCAGCCCCCCCAACACTCCCATGCTCAAAGCCGGAATCGTAGGCCTGCCCAATGTCGGCAAATCCACCCTCTTCAACGCCGTCACCCGCACCCGCAAGGCTGAGGCCGCCAACTACCCCTTCTGCACCATCGAACCCAATACCGGCATCGTCACCGTCCCCGATGACCGCCTCGATGCCCTCGGCAAACTCTCCAAAACCCAGAAAATCGTCCCCGCCGCCATCGAATTCGTCGACATCGCCGGACTCGTCAAAGGAGCCAGCCAGGGCGAAGGCCTCGGCAACCAGTTCCTCAGCCACATCCGCGAAGTCGATGCCATCGTCCAGGTCGTCCGCTGCTTCGAAGACAAGGACATCCACCACGTCTCAGGCTCAGTCGACCCCATCCGCGACATCGATGTCATCAATACCGAACTCGTTCTCGCCGACCTCCAGTCGGTCCAGAAACGCCTCGAACGCGTCGTCAAAAAAGCAAAGCAGAACGACAAGGAAGCCAAGGCGGAAGCCGCCCTCTGCGAGAAACTCATCCCCCACCTCGACGCCGGCAAACCCGCCGTCACCGCTGAACTGAACGACGACGAACGACGCCAGCTCCGCCTCTTCTTCCTCCTCACCGGCAAACCCACCATCTTCGCCTGCAATGTCGCCGAAGGCGATCTCGCCTCGGCCTCCGCCGACCCCGCCTCCCACCCCCACGTCGGCAAAGTCATCGACTTCGTAAAACACAGCCACGACGCCGAAGCCGTCGTCATCAGCGCCGCCATCGAATCGGAACTCATCGACCTCTCGGAAGACGACGCCAAAGCCTACCTCGCAGACCTCGGCGTCGCCAGTTCCGGCGTCGCCAGCCTCATCCGGAGCGTCTACCACCTCCTCGGACTCCGCACCTACCTCACCACCGGCGAAAAGGAAACCCGCGCATGGACCATCCGAGCCGGCGACAAGGCACCCGCCGCCGCCGGCGTCATCCACAGCGACTTCGAACGCGGCTTCATCAAAGCCGAAGTCGTCGCGTACAACGACCTCGTCGCCGCAGGCTCGTTCGCCCGCGCCCGCGAACTCGGCAAACTCCGCATGGAAGGCAAGGAATACGTGGTCGCCGACGGCGATGTCATGGACTTCCGATTCAATGTCTGATCCCCCACCCCCACCATGGACGACGCGCCTCCCCCCAGCTCCAGACCCCCCATCGAGGTCAGGAAACCTCCAGTCCTCTTCCGCGAAACCCAGACCCTCATCAGCCGCATCGAAAAAGCCGTCCGCGGCACCTTCCTCGCCTACTGGACCTCAGGAAACGGCTCGGTCTGCCACAACGACGTCGCCGCCTTCTACGAAGTCCTCAAACACCTCGGCCGGCAGAAGACCATCTACCTCTTCCTCAAGTCCTCCGGCGGCAACGGCCAGGCCTCCCTCCGCATCGTCAACCTCCTCCGCCAGTTCACAGAACGGCTCGTCGTCCTCGTCCCCCTCGAGGCCGCCTCCGCAGCCACCATGATCTCCCTCGGTGCCGACGAAATCCGCATGGGCCCCCTCGCCTACCTCACCGCCGTCGATACCTCCCTCTCCCACGACCTCTCTCCTGTCGACCGCAACAACTACCTCGTCAGCGTCAGCCAGGACGAACTCAACCGCGTCATCCGCCTCTGGAACGACGCCGCTCCCGGCAACAGCGACGACTCCAATCCCTACAAATCCCTCTACTCCCACATCCACCCGCTCGTCTTCGGTGCCATCGACCGGGCATCCTCCCTTTCCATCAAGATCTGCGAGGAAATCCTCTCCACCCACGTCACCGACCCCGCCGAACGCGAACGCATCAGCCGCCACCTCAACAGCGACTACCCCAGCCACAGCTACCCCATCATGCTCAAGGAAGCCCGCCGCATCGGCCTCAAGGCCACCTCCATGCCGGACCGCCTCAATGACATGCTCATCGACCTCAATGCCCTCTACTCGGAAATGGGCCAGCGCGCCCTCACCGACTACGACGAACTCAATTACCACGATAACGAAATCCTCAACATCATCGAAGGCTCCGGCCTCGGCTTCAATTACCAGAACGACAAGGACTGGCACTACCGCAAGGAGGAACGCCGCTGGGTCCCCATGAACGACCACAGCTCATGGCGGCGCTTCTCGCTGCGCGGCGACCGCATCGCCCAGTCTGTCTTCCACATCCGCTGACCCCACCCCATGCAGCGCCTCGCCGGACACGCCATCCTCGTCACCGGTAGCTCCACCGGCATCGGCGAAGCCATCGCCCGACGCTGCGCCGCCGAAGGCGCTGCGGTCTTCCTGCACGGCCACGACCCCGCAGAAACCGCAGAAACCGCCGCCAGCCTCGGCTGCCCCTTCCTCGCCGGCGACCTCGCCGACCCGGACTTCCCCACCCACCTCATCTCAGCCGCCACCAGCGCCCTCGGCCGCCTCGACGGCCTCGTCAATAATGCCGCATGGGTCGTCCGCGGCAGCATCGAGAGCATCACTCCGGATTTCTTCGACCGCATCATGGCCGTCAATGTGCGCGCCCCGCTCCTCCTCATCAAGGCAGCCCTCCCCTTCCTCACCGCATCCCGCGGCTGCGTCCTCAACATCGGCAGCGTCAATGCCTACGCCGGTGAGGAGAATCTCCTGCCCTACAGCATCAGCAAAGGAGCCCTCCAGACCCTCAGCCGCAACCTCGGCGACACCCTCCACCGCAAGGGCGTCCGCGTGAACCAGATCAACCCAGGCTGGGTCCTCACCCCCAACGAACGGAAAGCCAAACAGGCGGAAGGCATGGCCCCGGACTGGCCGGAACATCTCCCCCCAGCCTTCGCCCCAGCCGGACGCATCTTCCACCCGGACGAAATCGCCGCATGGGCCGCCCTCTTCCTCAGCCGCGAAGCAGGACCCGTCAGCGGTGCCGTCATCGACGTCGAACAATACCCCATGATCGGCCGCAATCCACCGAAGCTCTGATCCCGCTTGCCCGATAAAGGCCGCGCCCACACCCCCATGCCGCACTACTTCATCACAGGGACGGATACCGACGCCGGCAAAACCTACGTCACCTGCCTCCTCCTCAAGGCCCTCACCGCCCAAGGCTCCTCCGCGGTCGGCTTCAAACCAGTGAGCTGCGGATCCCGCGACGACGCCCTCGCCCTCCTCGCCGCCAGTTCCCCACCAGCGGACCTCGATACCATCAACCCCCTCGCCTACCGTCAACCCCTCGCCCCCATGGCCGCCGCTCTCCTCGAACAGCGGCCCTTCCAGCCGGAACCCATCTGGTCAGCATGGCATACCCTCACCTCCCAGTACGACCACGTCCTCGTCGAAGGAGCCGGCGGATGGGAAGTTCCCCTCGCCCCAGGCCGGACCATGGGCGACCTCGCCGCTGAATTCAATCTCCCGGTCATCGTCGTCGCCCATAACCGCCTCGGCGCTCTCAACCATACCATCCTCACCGTCCGCGCCATCATCCAGCGCGGTCTCCCCTGCGCCGGCATCATCCTCAATCACGTCCACGACGAACGCGACCTCGCCAGCATCTCCAACCGCGCCATCCTCGAAACCATGCTCGGCATCCCCATCCTCGCCGAAATCATGCACGGCGAAACCTCGCTCGCCTGGGATACCCTCGGCATCGCCTGAACTCCTCCCTCAAAGACGAGCCCACCTCTGCCGCGGGCCACGGATTGACCGCCCAATGGCAAGTGACAATTCCGTAACATACGGATACCACAATTCATACTTCCCGGCGCAATCCACCGCATTCGTGTGACAGGATTGTCACGCAGCAGAACTTTCCACTCCGCCGTTTGCCGCCTAATCCGGCGGCTATGTCACTCTTCCGATTCTGCTCCGCATCAAAA
>Ga0315899_10001012_pt1 | contig 32750 bp, 32 predicted proteins | sample LakEriMetagenome_2_FD_203518 | JGI IMG/M metagenome (GOLD analysis project Ga0315899, IMG submission 203518) | Freshwater fungal communities from buoy surface, Lake Erie, Ohio, United States - Buoy 4 MA112 | ecosystem: Environmental > Aquatic > Freshwater > Lake | place: USA: Lake Erie, Ohio...
GCCAGACCGTTCGCCAGGGTGTTGGCGGCGATCAGCAGCGAAATCTGCCGGCCATTGCCAGCGCCACCGCACAACATCGCGAAGGCTGCCACCCGCACACAGCCATCGGCGCAGCCCATCAGGATCAAGCCCAGGCTGAGCATGGCCAACCCCGTCTGGCCCGCCATCAGCAGGGAGCCCGCCATCCACATCGCAAGACTGACGGCCAGGCAGCGCTTGGCGCCGAAGAGGCGACACAGCGAACTGGCGCAGAACACGATCAACAGGCCACTGGCGATCGCCGTGCAGCGCAGCAGATTGAGCTGGAGCGAACTGAGACCGAGCTGCAGGCGCAGATCCAGCAGCACGTAGGTGATGCCGCTGATCGCGAACGTGCTCAGCAGGGTCGCCAGCAGGCTGACCGTGATGGGCACCAGCTCTCCCGCGGGGAGCCAGGTCGAGCGGGAGAGCTGCCCTTCGGCCATGGCGCACGTCCTGCCTTCTCGCTGTATCCAAGCAGTGCCGGAACACACCGCCTGATGATCCGGCGACTCAGAGCAGAGAAACCTGGCCGCTGCCGAGATCGAAGTAGGCGCTGATGATGCTGAGCTGGCCCCGGTCGACGGCACGGCTGAGCAGCGCACTGCGGGCGGTGAGCTGGCCCGCTGCATGGCGGGCGTTGGCCTGGACGGCCTGGGTCAGATCGTCGCGGCTGTGCAGGCTGGCGCGGATCGGGGTCACCAGCTCCTCCAGCAGGGGGGTGAGCGGCTCGCTGGCCAGGGCGGCGGTCACGGCACCGCAACCGCTGTGACCGAGCACCACCAGCAGCGGCACCCCCAGCTCGCCGACCGCAAATTCGAGGGAGGCGATGGCGGCATTGAAGGCGGTGTTGCCGGCACTGCGCACCTGAAACAGCTCACCGGCGGCGCAGGCGAACAGCCAGCCGGGGTCGACCCGGGCATCGGCGCAGGAGAGCACCGCCGCAAAGGGACGCTGACCCTCGACCAGGGCCTGGGGCTCGATCTGGCAGTTGCCCTGCCAGATCCGCGCCAGATCCTGCATGCGCTGCTCAGGCGAGCCCGCCTGACGAGCCGCCCGCCAGGCCTGGGCGAAGCGGGCATTGCCGTCCTGGAGGCGTGCAAGGCCATCGGCCGGGGTACACACCTGCAGCCGGGCCAGGAGTTCACCATCACCAGCGGCGGCCAACGCCGCAGCGGGGCGCCCCGGCGGCAGCAGCGCGCCGGTCAGGCCGGCGGCCAGGGCGCCGGCGCTACCGACCAACCACTGGCGGCGGGTGAGCGATGCCATGGCTGCGGCGTCCGGACAGGCCTCTGATCCTGGCGCGACGGTGCAGCAGCTGATCCGGCGCGGACAACAGGCATGCTCGCGGCAGGGCCCCGCCGGCCACGCCGCACTTCGGGTGGGACAATCGCCGATTGCTCTCCCTACTCCCAGCATGCGCAGCCACGGATGCGGCGACCTGCGCCCCGATGCCACCGGCCAGGCCGTGCAGCTGTGCGGCTGGGTGGACCGCAGCCGCGACCACGGCGGCGTGATCTTCATCGACCTGCGCGACCGCAGCGGCACGGTGCAGATCACGGTGGACCCGGACAACGGCGCCGCGATGTTCGCCATCGCCGAGCACCTGCGCAACGAGACGGTGATCCAGGTGGAGGGCAAGGTGCGGGAGCGCCCCGCCGACGCCATCAACGACAAACTCGCCACCGGCCGGGTGGAAGTGCTGGCCAGTGCCATCACCGTGCTCAACAGCGTCAAGGGGAACCTGCCCTTCGCGGTGTCGGTGCACGACGAGGAGAACACCCGCGAGGAGCTGCGGCTGCGCCACCGCTACCTCGATCTGCGCCGCGAGCGCATGAACAGCAACCTTCGGCTGCGGGCCCGGACGATCCAGGCCGCCCGCCGCTTCCTCGAGGACCAGGGCTTCATCGAGGTGGAGACGCCGGTGCTGACCCGCTCCACCCCCGAAGGCGCCCGCGACTATCTGGTGCCCAGCCGGGTCTGCGGCGGCGAGTGGTTCGCCCTGCCCCAGTCGCCGCAGCTGTTCAAGCAGCTGCTGATGGTGGGCGGCATCGAGCGCTACTACCAGGTGGCCCGCTGCTTCCGCGACGAAGATCTGCGCGCTGATCGCCAGCCGGAATTCACCCAGCTGGACATCGAAATGAGCTTCATGGACCAGGAGCAGATCCTGGAGCTCAACGAAGCGCTGATCGCCTCGATCTGGAAGACCGTGAAGGGCGTGGAGCTGCCGCGCCCGTTCCCGCGCCTCACCTGGCATGAGGCCATGGAGCGCTACGGCACCGACCGGCCCGACACCCGCTATGGCATGGAGCTCACCAATGTGAGCGACCTGGTGGCCGGGATGGGCTTCAAGGTGTTTTCCGGTGCTGTGGCTGCTGGCGGCTCGGTGAAGTGCATCGCCGTGCCCGGTGGCAACGATGCCGTGAGCAACGTGCGCATCAAGCCCGGCGGTGATGTGTTCAGCGAAGCCCAGAAGGCCGGGGCCGGCGGCCTGGCCTTCATCCGCGTGCGCGAGGGCGGTGAGATCGACACGATCGGCGCCATCAAGGACAACCTCTCCGAAGAGAAGAAGACCGAGCTTCTGAAGCGCACGGGCGCCGAGCCCGGCACCCTGATCCTGTTCGGTGCCGGCGACACCGCCACGGTGAACAAGGCCCTCGATCGGGTGCGCCAGTACCTGGCCCGCGAGCTGGGGATGGTGCCCAAAGATCCTAAGGACACTGTTGAAGCGCTCAGACGGGCCAATACCTGGGATATTGACCAGGCTGAATTGGACCGCTGGAACTTCCTCTGGGTGGTGGATTTCCCGATGTTCGAGTTCAACGCCGACGAGAACCGCTACGAGGCGCTGCACCACCCCTTCTGCGCCCCGAACACCACCGATCTGGGCAGCGACCCGGCCGCCTGGGCCGACACCCTGCCCACGGCCCGCGCCCAGGCCTACGACCTGGTGCTCAACGGCCTGGAGCTGGGCGGCGGCTCGCTGCGCATTCACGATTCGGCCCTGCAGCGCCAGGTGCTGCAAACGATCGGCCTGCCGCTTGAGGAGGCCAACCAGCAGTTCGGCTTCCTGATGGAGGCGCTCGACATGGGCGCCCCGCCGCATGGCGGCCTGGCCTTCGGCATCGATCGGATGGTGATGCTGCTGGCCGGCGAGGAGTCGATCCGCGACACGATCGCCTTCCCCAAGACCCAGCAGGCCCGCTGCCTGATGACCGGCGCTCCCGGCGGTGTGGCGACAAAGCAGCTGGAGGAACTGCATGTGGCCAGCACCTGGGTGGAGGAGGAGTCGGCCTGAGCGCCATGCCGGCCCGAGCGGCCGGACCGCAGCTCAGGGCGCCGCTGAAACCCGAACAGAAGTAAGGGGTTTGGCGGCTGGTCTCAGGCGAGACCCGACGCTGGGGTATCTCCACGTGCGGCGGCCCTGTGCCCCAAGGCTCCGGCCACACCCCAGCCAGACCGGGCGGCCGCCGCGGCAGCAGTGACCTGGTGCGCCTCTACCTGCAGGACATCGGCCGGGTGGATCTGCTCAGCCATGAGGAGGAGCTCACCCTGGCCCGACTGGTGCAGCAGCGGGAGCGACTGCTGCGCGACAGGCTGCAACTGGCGAACGGTCAGCCGGAGCTGACGGCGCTGATCCAGCTGGAGGAGGGGCGGCAGCGACTGGCCTCGCACCTGGGACACCGGCCGACCCTGCCTCAGTGGGCCGACGCCAGCGGTCTGACGGTCCATGACCTGCGCAGCCAGCTCGAGCAAGGGCGCCACTGCTGGGCGGAACAGAGCGGCCTCAGCAGCAGCGCGATCCAGCAGGCCCTGCACCAGGGCCAGCGCGCCCGCGACCGCATGATCCAGGCCAACCTGCGCCTGGTGGTGGCGGTGGCCAAGAAGTATCAGCAGCGGGGCATGGAGCTGCTGGATCTGGTGCAGGAGGGCACCCTCGGCCTGGAGCGGGCCGTGGAGAAGTACGACCCCACCCGCGGCTTCCGCTTCAGCACCTACGCCTACTGGTGGATCCGCCAGGGCATCACCCGCGCCATCGCCACCCAGAGCCGCACGATCCGCCTGCCGGTGCACGTCACCGAGAAGCTGAACCGCATCAAGAAGGCCCAGCGCCAGATCGCCAGCGAGAAGGGACGGCTGGCCTCGGTGAGCGACCTGGCCGAGGCGCTCGGCCTCAGTGAGGACGTGGTGCGACTGACCTTGATGCGGGTGCCGCGCTCGATCTCGCTGGACACCCGCGTGGGCCGTGAACAGGACACGGAGCTGGGAGAACTGCTGGAGGACAGCCACGCCACACCGGAGCAGGCGCTCACCCGGGCCGAACTGCACGCCGATCTCGAAGCCCTGCTCGATGAACTGAGCGCCCGCGAGGCGGCCGTGATCCGCCTGCGCTACGGACTGGAGGACGACACCCCCCAGACCCTCTCGCAGATCGGCGAGGACCTGCACCTTTCCCGCGAGCGGGTGCGCCAGATCGAATCGCGGGCCCTGCTGAAGCTGCGCCAGCCGCAGCGGCGCAGCCGCGTGCACGACTACCTCAGTCACCTCGACAGCGACCTGACCAACTCCTGAACCGATGAACGCCTTCTCCGCCGGCCTCAGCGCCCCGCCGATCGACATCGGCATCCCCACCGAGCAGCGCCAGGCGATCGCCGACGGCCTCGGCCGCGTGCTGGCCGACAGCACCGTGCTCTACGCCAAGACCCACGGCTTCCACTGGAACGTGACCGGGCCGATGTTCAACGCCCTGCACCTGATGTTCATGGAGCAGTACGTGGAGCTCTGGAATGCCCTCGACGTGATCGCCGAGCGCATCCGCGCCCTCGGCCACCCGGCCCCCTTCGGCGGCAGCCTCTACGCCAGCCTCGCCTCGATCCCCGAAAGCCAGGGGGTGCCGGCGGCCCTAGCGATGGTGCGCGAGCTGGTGGAGGGCCACGAGGCCGTGGCCCGCACGATCCGCGGCGTGTTCGCCCTGGCGGACGCAGCCAACGACCAGCCCACCGCCGATCTGCTCACCCAGCGGCTGCAGATCCACGAGAAGACCGCGTGGATGCTGCGGAGCCTGCTGGAGGGTTGAGCGGAGGGGGCAAGGAGCGCAAGCCACACCCCAACCCCTGCCCCATGAGCCGGATCGCTGGCCCGGGCCGGTGTTGCCCGCACAGCGGGCGACCGGCCCGGGCCAGCGATCCGGCGATCTGGCCTCCGATGGCGATCGGTAGATTGAAGGGTCGCTGGTGGAGCCATGGCCAAATTCGTCTTCGTGACCGGTGGCGTGGTGTCCAGCATCGGCAAGGGGATCGTGGCCGCCAGCCTGGGGCGCCTGCTCAAGAGCCGCGGCTACAGCGTTTCGATCCTCAAGCTGGATCCGTATCTGAACGTGGATCCGGGCACGATGAGCCCGTATCAGCACGGTGAGGTGTTCGTCACCGAGGACGGCGCCGAGACGGACCTGGACCTGGGCCACTACGAGCGCTTCACCGATACGGCCATGTCGCGCCTGAACAGCGTGACCACCGGCTCGATCTATCAGTCCGTCATCAACAAGGAGCGCCGCGGCGACTACAACGGCGGCACCGTGCAGGTGATCCCGCACATCACCGGCGAGATCCGGGAACGGATCCACCGGGTGGCGGCCAACAGCGGCGCCGATGTGGTGATCACCGAGATCGGCGGCACCGTCGGCGACATCGAATCGCTGCCGTTCCTGGAGGCGATCCGGGAATTCCGCGGCGATGTGGGCCGCAACGACCTGGCCTACGTGCACGTGACCCTGCTGCCGTACATCGGCACCTCGGGCGAACTCAAGACCAAGCCGACGCAGCACTCGGTCAAGGAGCTGCGCTCGATCGGCATCCAGCCGGATGTACTGGTGTGCCGCAGCGACCGCGAGATCAGCGCCGACCTGCGCGCCAAGATCGGCGGCTTCTGCGGCGTGCCCGGCCACGCCGTGATCCCGGCCCTCGATGCCGACAGCATCTACGCCGTGCCGATCACTCTGGAACAGGAGGGCCTGTGCCGCGAGGTGCTCGATCTGCTGGGCCTGGAGGATCACGACAGCGACATGGCCCGCTGGGCGGCGATGGTGGCCAAGCTGCGCAACCCAGGCCCGGCGGTGAAGGTGGCGCTCGTGGGCAAGTACGTGCAGCTCAACGATGCGTATCTGTCGGTGGTGGAGGCCCTGCGCCATGCCTGTGTGGATCGGGATGCCGCGCTCGACCTGCACTGGATCTGCGCCGAGCAGATCGAGGAGCAGGGCCCGGAGGCACTGCTCAGCGGCATGGATGCGGTGGTGGTGCCCGGCGGCTTCGGCAACCGCGGCGTCGACGGCAAGGTGGCCGCGATCCGCTGGGCGAGGGAGCAACGGGTGCCGTTCCTGGGCCTCTGCCTGGGCATGCAGTGCGCCGTGATCGAGTGGGCGCGCAACCAGGCCGGCCTGAGCGGTGCCACCAGCGCCGAGCTCAATGCCCAGACGCCCCACCCGGTGATCCACCTGCTGCCGGAACAGCAGGATGTGGTCGACCTGGGCGGCACGATGCGCCTCGGCGTCTATCCCTGCAGGCTGTCGCCGGACACCCTGGCCCACCGTCTCTATGGCAATGAGGTGGTGTACGAGCGCCACCGCCACCGCTACGAGTTCAACAACGCCTACCGCCAGGCCTTCCTGGACGCCGGCTACGTGATCAGCGGCAGCTCGCCCGATGGCCGGCTGGTGGAGCTGATCGAACGGCCCGATCACCCGTTCTTCACCGCCTGCCAGTACCACCCGGAATTCCTGTCCCGCCCCGGCACACCCCACCCGCTGTTCCGCGGCCTGATCGAGGCGGCCCAGCGACGCTCACCAGACCAGCAGCAAGCGGGCACCAACCAGGAGGCGGACCTGCTCACAGCGGCGGCATGAACCCGACGGCCGCGGCAGCCATCGAGACGCTTCCGGTGGTGGAAACCTTCCACTCATTGCAGGGGGAAGGGATGCACAGCGGCCGCAGCGCCCTGTTCATCCGGCTCGGCGGCTGCTCGGTGGGCTGCAGCTGGTGCGACACCAAGCCGTCGTGGCCTGCGGACGTGCATCCCCGGCGCAGCCTGCACGAGCTGGTGGCCGAGGCCCGGCAGGCCGCCGCCAACGGCGCCGCCTTCGTGGTGATCACCGGCGGGGAACCCCTCGAGCATGATCTGGGTCCGCTGACGGCGGCCCTGACCACCACGGGGTTGCCCCTGCATCTCGAGACCAGTGGTGTGGGCGCCCTGAGCGGCACCTTCGACTGGATCACCCTCTCCCCCAAGCCCCATCGCCCCCCCAGCCCGGCGGCGCTGGCGGCCTGTCAGGAGCTGAAGGTGATCGTGCACGGCGCTGCGGATCTGGCCTTCGCCGAGACGATGGCCCGCACGGCCGACGCTCCGGTGCTGCTGCTGCAACCGGGCTGGGCGTGCGCCGAGGGCCAGGCCCTGGCGATCGACTATGTGCGCCGGCACCCGGCCTGGCGCCTGAGCCTGCAGACCCACAAGTGGCTGGGGGTGCGCTGAACGCGGCCGCAGGCGCGGACGCGACCGTGGCTGGGCATCATGGAGCTGGAGAGCGCCCGCACGCCGTGTCCACCGCCATCGCCCTGCTCTCAGGCGGCCTCGATTCAGCCACCGCCGCCGCCCTGGCGGTTGAAGCCGGCGAGCGGGTAATCGGTCTCTCGTTCGACTACGGCCAGCGGCATCGGCGCGAACTGGAGGCCGCCAGCGCCGTGGCTGCCGCCCTCGGGCTGGCGGAACACCACACGATCCAGGTGAACCTGGCGGCCTGGGGCGGCTCCTCGCTCACCGATGCCCGCCAGCGGATCCCCACCGGCGGCATCGAAGCCGGCGTGATCCCCAGCACCTATGTGCCGGGCCGCAACACCGTGTTCATCGCCATCGGCCTCAGCCTGGCGGAGGCCCGTGGCGCCGGGCGGCTGGTGCTGGGGGTGAATGCGATCGACTACTCCGGCTATCCCGACTGCCGCCCCGACTACCTGGCCGCGTTCCAGAGCCTGGCGGACCTGGCCAGCAAGGCCGGCCGCGAAGGCCACGGCCCGCAGCTGTGGGCGCCGCTGGTGCACTGGAGCAAGACACGGATCGTGCAGGAGGCCCTGCGGCTGAACGTGCCGATCGCCAGCACCTGGAGCTGCTACAGCGGCGGCGCGGTCCCCTGCGGCCTGTGCGACAGCTGCCGCATCCGCGATGCCGCCCTGATCGAAGCCGGCCGACCCGATCTGGCCAGCCAGCCCTGATGCCCATCCAGCGCCTTGAACTGCCCTGGCGGCAGCCGGCCCGGCTGGCAGGCGCCCTGGCAAAACGCTGGGGTGCCGAGGGTCTGGTGTGGCTCGATGGCGACGGCAGCGCCCTGGGGCGCTGGAGCACCCTGGCGGCCGACCCGCTGGAGCAGCACTGCTGCCGCGGTCTGCCGGGCCAGCCGGGTGCCGGTGATCCCTTCGCAGCCCTGGCGGACCTGGGGCCCGGCCACTGGAGCGGCTGGCTCAGCTACGAAGCCGCCGCCTGGGTGGAGCCGGCCCCCCACTGGCGCGCCGATGCCATGGCCAGCCTCTGGATCGCCCGCCACGATCCGGTGCTGCGCTGCGACCTGCTGGAGCAACGGGTGTGGCTGGAGGGCCAGGATCCACAGCGGCTGCGCCTCTGGGCCGACTGGCTGCACGGACTGCCCGGGGAAGCGGAAGCGGCTGACGCAGAGGCGCCACGCCTTGCGGCCGACGGCTGGACCTGGCACAGCGATGCCCACAGCTTCGCCGCCGGCGTGCGCCGCATCCAGGCGTGGATCGCCGCTGGCGATCTGTTCCAGGCCAACCTCACCGCCTGCTGCAGCGCCACCCTGCCTGCGGATTGCGAGGGCGGTGCCGCAGTGGCGCTGGCTCTGTTCCAGCGCCTGCGGCAGCGCTGCCCGGCCCCGTTCGCCGGCCTGGTGGTGGCGGCGGGCCCAGCAGCAGGGGAAGCGGTGATCTCCAGCTCCCCGGAGCGCTTCCTGAGGGTGGATGCGGCCGGCCTGGTGGAGACGCGGCCGATCAAGGGCACCCGCCCCCGCGCTGACGATCCCGACCGCGATGCCGATCTGGCGGCGGAACTGGTGTGCAGCGTCAAGGACCGGGCCGAGAACGTGATGATCGTCGATCTGCTGCGCAACGACCTGGGCCGGGTCTGCGAGCCGGGCTCGATCCAGGTGCCGCAGCTGGTGGGCCTGGAGAGCTACGCCAACGTGCACCACCTCACCTCGGTGGTGACCGGGCAGCTGCGCGCCGGCCACTCCTGGGTGGACCTGCTGCGGGCCTGCTGGCCGGGGGGCTCGATCACCGGCGCCCCCAAACTGCGGGCCTGCCGGCGCCTGGCGGAGCTGGAACCGGTGCCCCGCGGCCCCTACTGCGGCTCGCTGCTGCGGCGCGACTGGGACGGCAGCTTCGACAGCAGCATCCTGATCCGCACCCTGCTGCTGCAGGGGCGGCAACTGCGCCTGCAGGCCGGCTGCGGCATCGTGGCCGATTCCGATCCCGAAGCCGAAGCCGAGGAGATGGGCTGGAAGCTCAACCCCCTGCTGGAGGCCCTGGCATGAGTTCCGGCGGCATCGCCTGGCTGGAGGGGCAGTGGGGCGACGCCACGGAGCTCGCCATCCCTCTGCAGGACCGGGGGCTGCGGCTGGCCGATGGCCTGTTCGAGACCGTGCTGGTGTGGGCTGGACAACCCCGGCTGCTGGCGGAGCACCTGCGGCGCTGGCGCGATGGGGCAGCCCTGCTCGGGATGGCGGCACCGCCGGATCGGACCTGGCTGGAGCCCCTGATCACCGAGGCGATCGGGCGAGCCGGGCTGACGGGCGGCCACGGGGCGCTGCGACTGAACTGGAGCCGCGGCATGGCGGGCGGCCGGGGCATCGACCTGGCGGCGACGGCCGACGAACCGGCGGCGCACCGCTTCTGGCTGCAGCTGAGCGCCTGCACACCGGCCTTCAGCCCGCAGACGACCTGGATCAGCCGCCAGGAGCGGCGCAATGCCGACAGCCTGCTGAGCCGCTGCAAGACCTTCGCCTACGGCCAGGCGATCCAGGCCCGCCGCGAGGCCCGCGCCGCCGGCGCCGATGAGGCGCTGCTGCTGAGCAGCGGCGGCGGGCTCTGCTGCGGTGCCGTGGCCAATCTGCTGGTGCGGAGCGCTGACCGCTGGCTGACGCCACCGCTGCGCAGCGGCTGCCTGCCGGGGGTGATGCGCGGCCGCGCCCTGGCGCTGGGGCTGGCCGCCGAGGCCGAACTAGAGGAGGCACCGGGCTCTGACGGCGAGGCGCCCTGGCTGCTGCTCAACAGCCTGGGCTGCCGGCCCGTCAGCGCCATCGACGGCCACCCCCGGCCGCACCTGAGCGCAGCGGAGGCCGAGGCGTTCTGGCGCCGACTGCTCTAGGTGCAGCGATCAGTTGCAGCCCTGGGTGGAGATGCGGTAGGTGAAGCCGGTGGCGGCCTGATCAGCGCTGGCGCCGACCTTGAAGTTCAGCTGACTGACGGTCTTGCCGGGAACGGCCTGCACCGTCCACTGGCGGCCCGTGCCGACCTGCGGGGCATACGACTCATTGATCACCTGCAGATTCGAGCCATCGGTGAACTTGAGGTAGCCCTGAATCGGATAGGTGGCACTCACGGAGGAGTTGGCCGTGAAGAAGAACTTGTAGCTGCCATACGGCTGGGTCACGAAGAAGTCCGTGTTCCAGTTAGGCCGCCCGAAGGGATTACCGGGACCGATCGTCTTGGTGATGATCGGTGTGGTGCCGTTCCCGCCCACCGGCGACAGGAACTGGCAACTCTGGGCCAGGGCCGGCGCGGTGGCGGTCCAGGCGGAACCGCCCACGGCCAGGCTCAGGAGCGCGGCACGGGCAGCCGGCCGGGAGAGGAATGGAAACAGACGCATCAAGGGAGCGGAGCGCTGACCCTGCTCTAGCAAGGGCACCGCGCTCCGGCATCCGACTCACACACTCAGAAAACGATCCACCACCGCCTTACTGAGCTCAGCGGTGGGACCGCTGGCTACCACACCACCCTTCTGCATCGCGTAATACCAGTCGGCCTGGCGCACGAAGTGCAGATGCTGCTCCACCAGCAGCACGCTGATGCCGGTGGTTTCGATGATGCGGCGCACGGCGCGCTCGATGTCGAGCACCACCGAGGGCTGAATGCCTTCGGTGGGTTCATCGAGCAGCAGCAGCTTGGGCTTGCCGAGCAGGGCGCGGGCGATCGCCAGCTGCTGCTGCTGACCGCCGGAGAGGTCACCGCCGCGGCGGGCCAGGAACTTCTCGAGCACCGGGAACAGCTCGAACACGAGCGGATCGATGTGGCGGTTGCGGGCCAGACCGCCCGGCAGCGCCTCCAGGCCCAGCAGCAGGTTCTCGCGCACCGTGAGCTGAGGGATGATCTCCCGCCCCTGGGGCACGTAGGCGATGCCGCCGCGGGCGCGGGCATGGGGCGGCAGGGCCGCGAGCTCGCGGTCCTGCAGGCACACGGCGCCGCTGCGCTGGCGCAGCAGGCCGATCACCGTCTTGAGCAGGGTGGTCTTGCCCACGCCGTTGCGGCCGATCAGGCAGACCATCTGGCCTGGCGCCACGCTCAGATCGACGTCGCGCAGGATATGGCTCTCGCCGTAGTAGACGTTCAGGCCACGGATGTCGAGCAGGCTCATGCCTCGTCCTCCTGGGTGTCGCGGCCGAGGTAGACCTCGATCACGCGGGGGTCGTTCTGCACCTGATCCATCGAGCCTTCGCACAGCACATGGCCCTCATGCAGCACCGTCACCGGTGCCTGCAGATCGCGGATGAACTCCATGTCGTGCTCGATCACCAGCACGGTGTGATCGCCGGCCAGCTGACGGAGCAGCTCACCGGTGCGGGCCGTCTCCTCATCGGTGAGGCCGGCCACCGGCTCATCCACCAGCAGCAGCTCCGGATCCTGGGCCACGAGCATCGCGATCTCCAGCCACTGCTTCTGGCCGTGGGAGAGGCCACCGGCAGGCTGGTTGGCGTGGATCTCCAGCCCCACCACCGCCAGCAGGTGCTGGACACGATCGCGCTGCTCACGGCTGAGGCCGCCGAACAGCAGGGCCGCCGGCCCATGGGGCCCGCGCACCGCCAGCTCGAGATTGCGGCGGGGGGTGAGGTTCTGATAGACGCGTGGCGTCTGGAACTTGCGGCCGATACCGAGCCGTGAGATGCGATGTTCGCTCTGGCCCACCAGGGAACGGCCGCGGAACAGCACGTCTCCCCGGGTGGGGCGCACCTTGCCGGTGATCACATCGAGGAAGGTGGTCTTGCCGGCGCCGTTGGGGCCGATCACGGCACGGAGCTCACCCGGCGCGAGCCGGAGGTTGAGGTCGTTGAGGGCAAGGAAACCGTCGAAACTGACGGTCACACCCCGCAGTTCCAGCAGGGACATGGAAGCCTCGGTGGAGGAGGAATGGGAAAGGGATGGAGCGGCAACCGTCATGACACCTCTGCGGAGGGGTGGCTCTGCAGCTGCTTCTCCTCCGCCTGGACCTCTGGGTTGAGGTCGAGCTCGGGATAGGTGGAGAGCGGCGGCGGCGGTGTCAGCAGGGCGATCAACCGGGCCGGACCGCCGCTGCGCCACCAGCCCACCAGGCCATCGGGCAGGGCCGTGACCACCAGCAGGAACAGCCCCCCCTGGATGAACAGCCAGGTTTCCGGCAGCGCCTCGCTGACCAGACTCTTGGCGTAGTTGATCAGCACGGCGCCGAGCACCGCGCCGATCAGGGTGCCGCGACCGCCCACCGCCACCCAGATCACCATCTCGATCGAGAAGGGCACCGCCATGTACTGAGGCGAGACGATGCCGGACTGGACTGTATAGAGAGCACCGCTGATGCCGGCCAGGGCACCGGCAACAGCGAACACCAGCGTCTTGTAGGCGGTGGGGTTGTAGCCGGTGAAGCGCAGCCGCGGCTCGTCATCGCGGATGGCGATCAGGGCATCGCCGAAGCGACCGCGGGTGAGCCAGCGGCAGAGCAGGAATGCCGCCACCACCAGCACCACGGTGAGCCAGAACAGCAGCCGCTGCATGCCGTCGCTGCCGACCAGCTGGCCGAAGATCACGGCCGTATCGGTCTTGAGACCATTGGTGCCGTTGATCAGCTTCTGCTGGCCGTTGAAGAAGTTGAAGAACACCAGCAGAGCCGCCTGGGTGAGGATCGAGAAGTAGACCCCCTTGATGCGGTTGCGGAACACCAGGTAGCCGATCACGCCGGCCACCAGCGCCGGAATCACCCAGATGGCGATCAGCGTGAACAGCGGCGAACTGAAGGGCTGCCAGAAGGCCGGCAGGCTCTTGACGCCATAGAGCGAGAAGAAGTCCGGCAGCTGACCGGGCTGCAGCGAACTCAGCTGCAGATACATGCCGAGGGCATAGCCACCGAGGGCGAAGAAGATGCCCTGGCCGAGGCTGAGCAGGCCGGTGTAACCCCAGATCAGATCGATGCCGAGGGCGACGATGCCGAGCGAGAGGAAGCGGCCCAGCAGGTTGAGCCGGAATGGAGGCAGCACCGCAGGCAGCACCAGGGACGCCACCACGATCACCACCCAGGGGAGCCAGCGACGCAGCGTCTTGGAGGCGAACAGATCAGCCATTGCTCAGGCCTCCACCATGCGGCCCTTCTGCGGGAACAGACCGGCGGGTCTGATCTGCAGGAAGACGACGATCAGGGCGAACACGAGCACTTTGGCCATCGAGGTGGTGGCGAAGAAGGTGATCAGCGTGTTGAGGGCTTCGGGCATCGCCGGCCAGACCAGCAGCAGGGAGCCCGAACCAACGACGTAACTGAGAACGCCGATGCCGAGGGCCGCCAGAACCGTGCCGGCCAGCTTGCCGACACCGCCGAGCACCACCACCATGAAGCAGTCGACGATGTAGTTGCCACCCAGGTTCGGACCGACCGAACCGAGCAGGGTCACAGCCACGCCGGCCACGCCGGCCAGACCGGAGCCGATCAGGAAGGTGAGCGCATCGACCTTACCGGTCGGGATGCCGAGGCAATCGCTCATCGACCGGTTCTGGGTGACGGCACGGATGCGGATACCCCAGACGCTCTTCTGCAGGAACCAGCTCACCGCCAGCAGGGCGACCACGGTGAGGGCAATGATGAACAGGCGGGCTGCCGGCATGTTGACGGCGCCGACATCAATCGAACCGCGCAACCAGACCGGGGCGGTGACATCGATGTTGCGGGCACTGAACCAGGGCTGATCCAGGGCGCGCTGCTGGCCGAGCACCGCAGCGATGACGATGCCGACAGCGCTGCTGACAATCCAGCTGCCCGTGCCGAGCAGCGGCGTCCAGCGCTGTTGCCACCAGGCCTTCGGAGTGAAACGGGGGATCAACAGACCACCGACCACCGCCAGCACCAGGCCGATGGCGAAGGCGCTGCTGACCGAACGCACGAACTGCTGAAGAATCAGGCTGACGCCCCAGGTGGCCAGCAAGGTTTCGAGAGGCCGGCCGTAGAGGCGACGGATGACCGTCTTCTCCAGCAACAATCCCACCAGACCGCTCACCAGGAACGCCAGCGGAATCGCAACCAGGATATAAGTCGGGAACAAGGCATCCGGCAGGACAGCCTTGAAGATGTTCTGCACCACAAAGGTGGTGTAGGCACCGAGCATCATCAACTCGCCGTGGGCCATGTTGATGACACCCATCAAGCCGAAGACCACCGCCAGACCCAGTGCGGCGAGCACTAGGACCGAGCCGATAGCCAGGCCGTTGAACAGCGTGTCGTAGAGAAGATCCATTGCGATCTGCAGGGATCAGGCAGAAGGAAAAGAAACAAGGCAAAGGGTGGGAGGACAGAGCCACCCACCCTTGAATCAGGCCTGTGAGCGAGGAGGGCGATCAGGATTGACCGCCCTCAGTGACTCACATCTTGTACTTGCCAGCGTCAGGACGGTTCTGAGTCCAGTCACAGGTGTAGCCCTTGGTCTCGGGAACGAACTGGTTCCAGGCCACGGGCTTGACGAAGCCCTTGTCCTCAAGGATCTTGAACATGCCATCCTTCTGCACCTCGCCGATCAGCACGCGCTTCTCGACGTGATGGTTGGGCATGACGGTGACCTTGCCCTCAGGGGCGTCGAAGCTGACGCCGATCAGGGCCTCGCGCACCTTGTTGTCATCGACGGTGCCGGCCTTCTCAGCGGCGGCGGCCCAGAGGTAGACCATCATGTAGGCCGCTTCAGCCGGGTCGTTGGTGACACGCTTGTCGCCGTACTTGGCCTTGAAGTTCTTGGTGAACTCCTTGGAGGCCGGCGTGTCGAGGCTCTGGAAGAAGTTCCAGGCGGCGTAGGTGCCCTCGAGGTACTCAGGACCGATCGCCGCAATCTCCTCCTCGGCGATCGAGAAGCTCATGATTGAGTAGCCATTGGCCGGAGTGATACCGGCAGCCTTCATCTGCTTGAAGAAGGCCACGTTGCTGTCGCCGTTGAGGGTGTTGACGATCACACCGCCTTTGGGCAGAGCCTGCTTGATCTTGGCGATGATCGGAGCCACTTCGGTGTTACCGAGGGGCAGGTAGTCCTCACCCACGACCTTGCCACCGCTGGCCTTGAGCTGCTCCTTCATGATCGTGTTGGCCGTACGCGGATACACGTAGTCGGAGCCAACCAGGAAGAAGTCCTTGCCCTTGTTCTTCAGCAGCCAATCGACAGCAGGCTCGGCCTGCTGGTTGGGAGCGGCACCGCTGTAGAAGATGTTCTTGGAACACTCCTGACCTTCGTACTGAATCGGGTAGAAGAGGAAGTGGTCCTTGGCTTCAAACACCGGCAGCATCGCCTTGCGGCTGGCGGAGGTCCAGCCGCCGAACACCACGGCCACCTGATCCTGATCGATCAGTTTCTTGGCTTTCTCAGCAAAGGTCGGCCAGTCGGAAGCACCGTCCTCCTCAACAGGGACGATCTTCAGCTTCTTGCCGTCGATCTTGATGCCGCCCTTGGCGTTGATCTCCTCGATCGCCATCAGCTCGGCTTCGGCCACCGTGTTTTCGGAGATGGCCATGGTGCCGGAGCGGCTGTGAAGGATACCCACCTTCACTTCACCGTCGAAATCACCGCCAGCCTTATCAGCACCGCCGCAGGCAACCAGCGACAGGCTGGCGGCAAGAGCAGTTGCTCCGGCAACAGAGCGCAGCACCGACTTGCGCATCAGGTTGGGATCCATAGAACCTCGACGGAAAACCGCAGAAAGACCCGCTGATATTCAGCGGCACGGTGAACCTTTTCAGACCCCAGCAAGCGCCTGTGTATCGGATGCAACCATTTACAAGGCCCGTCAAAGATGTAGCAACAGCTACAAAAGCGAGCAGCCCATCAGCGCAATCACTGCGGTAGCTGTTGCAACAGAAATGTCTCCACCTGCTCCAGCCCCTCGCCGCTGTGCAGGTTGGTGAAGCACCAGGGACGACCGGGCCGCATCCGCTCGGTGTCCCGTTCCATCACCTCCAGGCTGGCGCCCACCAGCGGCGCCAGATCGATCTTGTTGATCACCAGCAGATCCGAGCGGGTGATGCCCGGGCCACCCTTGCGCGGGATCTTGTCGCCGGCAGCCACATCGATCACATAGATGCACAGATCCACCAGCTCCGGGCTGAAGCTGGCGGCCAGGTTGTCGCCGCCGCTCTCCACCAGCACCAGGTCGAGCCCGGGGAAGGCCGCCTCCAGTTCCGCCACGGCAGCCCGGTTGATCGAGCAGTCCTCACGGATCGCCGTATGGGGGCAGCCACCGGTTTCCACGCCGCGGATCCGGCCGGGCTCCAGGGCACCGGCACGGATCAGGAACTGGGCGTCCTCCTGGGTGTAGATGTCGTTGGTGACCACCGCCAGCTGCAGCCGCTGGCGCAGACGCCGGCACAGCGCCTCCACCAGGGCCGTCTTGCCTGAGCCCACCGGCCCGGCCACCCCAACGCGCAAACGACTCATCCTTTCTGCCGGAACAGCGCAGCCCCTCCATCCTGGCGGGACTGCGGCGCGCTGTTCAGTCGACCTTCAGGCGACCACCCGGTTCGCCCGCTTCAGCAACGGCTCCGGCAGGGTGATGCCGAGGGCCCTGGCCGTGCCCTTGCTCACCAGCAGATCGGTGGTGCGGAGCGGTTCGAAGGCCATCGTCGCCGGCGACTCGCCCTTGAGCACCCGTACGGCGAGCCGGCCGGCCGCCATGCCGTCATCGCGATAGTTCCAACCGATCACCCCGAGGCAACCGGCCAGATCGATGTCGGGCGGGTCGACCGAATACACCGGGATCCTGTTCTCCAGACCCACCTTGCAGATGGCGCTGAAGGCCTGAATCGTGGCGTAATCGCCGATCTTCACGAAGGCCTCCACCTTCTTCTCCGCCAGGGCCTTGGCGGCCTGCAGCACTTCGCCGGAGTTGGCCACGGACTGCGCCTCGATCGTCAGGCCACGCTCCGCCGCCGCCCGTCGCAGGATGCCGGCCTCGTACTCGGCATTGGGTTCGCCGGGATTGAAGATCAGGCCCACCCGTTTGAGCGCCGGGTTCACCTCCCTGGCCAGATCGAGCTCCTGCGCCACCGGATTGGTGCCGATCGTGCCCACCACGTTGCTGCGGTGCTGGCCGACACCGCCGGGCGGTGTACCGGCCCCGGCGCCCCAGGGGTTGGAGCAGTAACAGAACACCACCGGCACCGAGTCCGGCATCACCTTGATCGCCGCCTGCAGGGGTGGCGTGCCCACGGCCACCACCAAGTCGACCTTCTCGCTCAGGAACTGCTGCATCACCAGGGTGGTGTTGGGCAGTTCACCGGCGGCATCCTTCTGCAGGTAGGTCACGGTCTCGCCGGGCCTGTAGCCGGCGGCGGCCAGCGCCTCCTCAAGGCCCTGACGGGTGAGGTTCGGCGGCGGGGCATCGACCATCTGCAGCACACCGATCAGCGGCCCCTTGCGAGGTCCGCGGCCACCGAGGCGCCCGCAGGCGGCCAGTGCCAGCCCACCTCCCAGCCCGGCCCCGGTCAGGGCGATGAACTCACGACGGCGCAGTCTCATCCGGACTCCGAACACGATGGGGCTTCCGCTGGCACTGTGGCGCCGCCATAGAGGGCCCGCAACGCCGCCGGCGTGAAGCGTTGGCGCTCCTCGGCCGGCCAGTCGCCGATCAGGCGTCCCTCGTGCAGCATCACCAGACGATCGCCGTGGCGCAGGGCCTGCTCCAGGCTGTGGGTCACCATCAGGGCCGTGCAGCCGAGGCGCTCCACCAGGCGATCGGTGAGGGCCATGACCATCGCCTCGGCCCGGGGATCGAGGGCAGCGGTGTGCTCATCGAGCAGCAACAGCCGCGGCTCCCCCAGACTGGCCATCACCAGGCTCACGGTCTGACGCTGGCCGCCGGAGAGTTGCCCCACCGACGTGTCGAGCCGATCGGCGAGCGGCAGGCCCAGCTCCTCGAGCAGGGCGGCGTAGCGGCGGCGGTCGCTCCGGCTGGGGTGCAGGCCGGCGAACAGGCCGCGCCGGCTGAACAGCATGCGGCGGCGGCACTCCGCCAGGCGCAGGTTCTCGGCGATGGTGAGGGCCGGCGCCGTGCCATCGAGGGGGTTCTGCATCACCCGGCCGATCAGACGGGCGCGGCGATGATCCGGCAGGGCCAGCAGTTCGCGGCCATCCAGCTGCACCGAGCCGGCACCGGCCCGCAGGGTGCCGGCGATCAGGTTGAGCAACGTCGACTTGCCGGAGCCGTTGCTGCCGATCACCACGACGAACTGACCCGCCGGACAGGCGAGGCTGAACCCCTCGAACAGCTGCCGCCAGCTGCCGCCGGGCAGAGCGTGACCCCAGGCCAGCCCCTCGATCGTCAGGGTCATGGCTGCCCTCCCGACCCCCGACCCGCCGGATCGGCCAGGCCGGGGATCCGCAGGCGCCCCAGACCCAGGGCCGCCAGCAGCAGCAGCGCCGTGGCCAGCTTCAGATCCACCGGATCCATGCCCAGCTGCAGGGCCAGGGCGATCATGGCGCGGAACAGCACCGAGCCCAGCACCACCGCCACCAGCGCCATCGGCACGGTGCGGGGCCGCAGCACCGATTCGCCGACGATCACCGCCCCCAGGCCGAGGATCAGCGAGCCGATGCCCATCGTCACGTCGGCGAAGCCCTGATAGAGGGCCACGAGCGCCCCGGCCAGGGCCACCAGGCCGTTGCCGACGGCGATGCCGAGGGTGAGACCGCGGCGGGTGCTGATGCCGTTGGCGCGGGCCATCACCGGGTTGTTGCCGATCGCCCGCAGGGCCAGGCCCAGGTCCGTGGCCAGCCCGAGAGCGAACAGCGCGATCAGACCGACCGACACCAGCAGCAGGGCGATCAGCCACTGGCCATCGGCGCCGAGGCCGAGCTGCGGCAGCTGGCCGATCGAGAGCCGGAGGTCGGTGAGCGGAATGTTGGAGCGGCCCATCAGCCGCAGGGTGATCGAGTAGAGGCCGGTGGTGGTGAGGATGCCGGCGAACAGGTCGTTCACCCCCAGGCGGGTGTGGATCAGGCCGGTGACGGTCCCGGCCAGGGCGCCGAGGCCCACGGCCGCCAGCAGCGCCAGCGGCGCTGCCACCTGCTGGCTCAGCAGCAGGGCGGCGCTGCCACCGCCGAGGGCGAAGGAGCCATCCACCGTGATGTCGGCGAAATTGAGCACCCGCAGGGTGAGATACACCCCGAGGGCCAGGCCGGCGTAGGCCAGCCCCATGTCGACGGCACCGATCCAGATCGTGAGCATCAGAGCGCCCGCATCCCCGCATCATGCCGGCGTTGCAGCGCCGGGCCAGGGGCAGCGTCAGCTGCGAAACAGTCGCGAGTAGAGCTCGGCATGGCCCAGCTGAGCCAGGCCGGCGCCGACGCCACCGCTCCAGAGCCGACGGGGATCGGCCACCGCCAGGGCCGCAGCCCGCTCGGCGATCAGGGGCGCCAGGGCCAGCTGCAGCCGCTGCCCCTGGGTGGGCCCCAACGGCACCAGCCGCACGGCGGCGCTGATCTGATTGGCGACCCAGCCGTAGAGATAGGCCTCCTCAACGGCGGGGGAATCCAGCTCCAGGCTGAGGGCCGCCCAGGCGAAGGCCGCCGGCCAGGCCAGGGGCGGGGCCGGGTGTGAGGCAGGCAGGGGGAACCCCAGCTCCGCCAGCAGCTGCAACAGCGACTGCCCCATCTGGCGCTGCTGGGCCCGCAGCTCCGGCGCCTCCCGCTGGGCCAGCAACCAGCCGTCCAGCTCATGCGCGGCAGCCGCAGCCACAGCCCCATCTGCAGCGCCTGCGGCATCGCGCCAGCGGCGCAGGCTGGCCTGGAGCGGAGCCAGCGCCGCCGCCTCCATGGCCAGGGCGCCGCCACTGAGCTCGGCCCGCAGCCAGGCCTGCAGCGGCTCCGCCCCGGCCAGACGACCGCTCTGCAGCAGCACTTCCAGGCCCTCGGAATAGCTGAAGGCCCCCACCGGCAGAGCGGGGCTCACCAGCTGGAACAGGCGCAGCCGGGCCTCGGCGCTCAAGGGTGCACGGCTGCGGCGTGGGCATGGCCGCTGGCATGGGCATGGGCATGGCCCTCATAGGCGCCAGCCTCCGGGCGGAACGGGGCGGTGAGGCACTCCACCTCCAGCCCCCGCTGGCGCAGCAGATCGGCCAGGACGGAGTCCTGCAGCAGCACCAGCTGATCAGCGTGAAGCTCCATCGCCACATGGCGATTGCCGAGGTGATAGGCCGCCTGCAGCAGGGCGAGTGGATCACCCGCCCGCACGCGCATCACCGGCTCCGGCGCCGCGCTCACCCGCACCAGGGTGGCGCCGTCATCGCTGCCCAGCAGCTCGCCGGGCTGCAGGGCGGCGCCGCGGGGCAACTGCAGCAGCAGCACACGGCCGCAGGTGCTGCGGCGCTGGCCGCGCAGGCTGGTGCGCTGATCCGCCGCCAGCGGCAGCTCCAGCACTGCCTGGTCGTGCAGGGCAGACGGTCCCCCGGCAGCCGCGATCCGCTCCACCAGCACAATCGGGCCCGGGTGCTGCACAGCCAACCATCCAGAGCGCACTGAAGGCACCTTCGCCAGCCGAGCGCGCGGAAAACTGTGCCATCCGCTACCAAAGCCGCGCCTGCGGGGGCGGAGCATGGGGCCATGAGCAGCCTGGCCAGTCCCACCGCCAGCCCGACGGTCGCCGCCGGCAGCCGCTGGCGGGCCGAGGCCCGGCTGCGCTTTCACCGCCGCAGTGCCCACACGATCCATCAGGGCGGGGCCACGGCGCCGCTCAAGTGCCAGCGGGCCTCCAGCCAGGCGAGTGGCCACTGCGAGCTGCCGCTGCTGCACACCGCGGGCGGCCTGGTGGGGGGCGATCAGCTCACGATCACGGCCGATCTGGCGCCGGGCAGCCGGGCCCTGCTCACCAGCGTGGCGGCCCAGAAGGTGTACGGCACGGTGGGCCGCTCCCGCCAGACGCCGACCGGGCTCTGGGCGGAACAGCACCTGCACTTCCAACTGGCAGCTGAAGCGGATCTGGAATGGCTGCCCCAGGAACTGGTGCTCTACCGCGATGGCCTGTTCGAGCAGCGAGCCACGGTGGAGCTGGCCGCAGGCGCCAGCTTCCTGGCGGCCGAGGTGGTGCGGCTGGGGCGCACCGCCGCCGGCGAACAGCTGGGGCTGGGTCGCTGGCGCTCCGCCCTGGAGATCCGCCGCCATGGCGAGGGCTCGCCCCGCTGGGAGCTGGTGGACCGGCTCGAGCTCGGCAACGACGCCCTGACGGCCGACCACGGCCTGGCCGGCCAGCCGGTGTTCGGCTCGCTGGTGTGGCTGGCGCCGAGAGCCCTGCAGCCGAATGAACTGGAGCGGTTGCTGGCCGACTGCCGCGCCGAGCGGGCCGGCCTTGCGGGCGAGATGGCATGCGGAGCCCTGGAGCAGGGAATCGTGGCCCGCTACCGGGGCGACTCCAGCCAGGCCGCCCGCCACTGGTTCTGCCGGCTGTGGCGCCACACCCGCAGCCTGCGGGGGCTGGCACCACCGGAGCTGCCGCGGGTGTGGCCGTTCCAGGAGCAGCCCTTCGGCACGGCGAGCGACGTCAACGGCGCCGGTTCACGCTGAACCAGCCCCACTCCGCCATCCCTGCCACAGTGAAGCCATGCACCTCACGCCTCAGGAAAAGGACAAGCTGCTGATCGTCACCGCCGCCCTGCTGGCGGAGCGGCGGCTGAACCGCGGCCTCCGGCTCAATCACCCCGAGGCGGTGGCCTGGCTCAGCTTCCAGGTGCTGGAGGGCGCCCGCGACGGCCGCAGCGTGGCCGAGCTGATGGCCGAGGGCAGCACCTGGCTGAACCGCGAACAGGTGATGGAAGGCGTGCCGGAGCTGGTGCACGAGGTGCAGATCGAGGCGATGTTCCCCGATGGCACCAAGCTCGTGACCCTGCACGACCCGATCCGCTGACCCGGCGGCGCCCATCCCCGTTCCGACCCCTGCCCATGGCCCCGCTGATTCCCGGCGAACTGCTCCCCGAACCCGGCGAGATCGAGCTCAATGCCGGCCGCCCGGTCACCACCGTGCTGGTGGCCAACAGCGGCGACCGGCCCGTGCAGGTGGGCTCCCACTTCCACTTCTTTGAAGCCAACGAGGCGCTCCAGTTCGATCGCGAGGCCTGCCGCGGCCTGCGGCTCGACATCCCCGCAGGCACGGCGATCCGCTTCGAACCGGGAGACAGCCGCGAGGTGCAGCTGGTGCCCTTCGCCGGCGAACGCCGGGTGTTCGGCTTCAACGGCCTGGTGAACGGCCCCCTCGATTAAGTCCGCGCCCCAGCACGCCCACCCGATCCGCCATGCCCTACCGCATCTCCCGCCGCGCCTACGCCGAGACCTACGGCCCCACCACCGGCGACCGGCTGCGCCTCGCGGACACCGAACTGATCCTGGAGGTGGAGCGCGACTTCACCGTCTACGGCGATGAGGTGAAGTTCGGCGGCGGCAAGGTGATCCGCGACGGCATGGGCCAGGCCCAGACCACCCGCGCCGACGGGGCCGTCGACACCGTGATCACCAACGCGCTGATCCTCGACTGGTGGGGCATCGTCAAGGCGGACATCGGCCTGCGCGATGGCCGGATCGTGGCGATCGGCAAGGCGGGCAACCCCGACACCCAGGCCGGAGTCGACATCATCGTGGGCCCGGGCACCGAGGCGATCGCCGGCGAGGGCCACATCGTCACCGCCGGCTCGATCGACACCCACATCCACTTCATCTGCCCCCAGCAGATCGAGACGGCCCTGGCCTCCGGGGTGACGACGCTGATGGGCGGCGGCACCGGCCCGGCCACCGGCACCAACGCCACCACCTGCACCCCAGGCCCCTTCCACCTGGCCCGCATGCTGCAGGCGGCCGAGGGGCTGCCCGTGAACCTGGGCTTCTTCGGCAAGGGCAACGCCTCAACCCCGGAGGCGATCGAGGAGCAGATCCGCGCCGGCGCCTGCGCCCTCAAGCTGCATGAGGACTGGGGCACCACGCCGGCGGCGATCGACTGCTGCCTGACGGTGGCCGACCGCTTCGACGTGCAGGTGTGCATCCACTCCGACACGCTGAATGAGGCCGGCTTCGTGGAGGACACGATCCGCGCCATCGGCGGCCGCACGATCCATACCTTCCACACCGAAGGCGCCGGCGGCGGTCACGCGCCGGACATCATCCGCATCTGCGGCGAGGCCAACGTGCTGCCCAGCAGCACCAACCCGACCCGCCCCTACACCCGCAACACGCTCGAGGAGCACCTCGACATGCTGATGGTGTGCCACCACCTCGATCCGAAGATCCCGGAAGATGTGGCGTTCGCCGAATCGCGCATCCGCCGCGAGACGATCGCCGCCGAGGACATCCTGCACGACATCGGCGCCTTCTCGATCATCGCCAGCGATTCCCAGGCGATGGGCCGGGTGGGGGAGGTGATCACCCGTACCTTCCAGACGGCCCACAAGATGAAGGTGCAGCGCGGCCCCCTGGCCGAGGACAGCGCCCGCAACGACAACACCCGCCTGAAGCGCTACATCGCCAAGACCACGATCAACCCCGCCATCGCCCATGGCATCGACCACCAGGTGGGCTCGGTCGAGGTGGGCAAGCTGGCGGATCTGGTGCTGTGGAAGCCGGGCTTCTTCGGCGTCAAGCCGGAGCTGGTGCTCAAGGGCGGCTCGATCGTGTGGGCACAGATGGGGGATGCCAACGCCTCGATTCCCACCCCCGGCCCCGTGCACGGCCGGCCGATGTTCGCCGCCTTCGGCAAGGCCCTGGCGCCGAGCTGTCTCACCTTCATGAGCCAGGCCGCCCTCGATGCCGATCTACCGCGCCAGCTGGGGCTGCAGCGCGCCTGCGTGCCGGTGCTGAACACCCGCAGCGGCATCTCCAAGGCGGCGATGCGCAACAACGACGCCCTGCCGAAGGTGGAGGTGGACCCGCAGACCTACGAGGTGTGCGCCGACGGCGAGCTGCTCACCTGCGAACCGGCCGAGGTGCTGCCGATGGCGCAGCGCTACTTCCTGCTCTGAGGCCTGTTGGCAGAGGGGTAACAACGGGCACCCGGGCACTGCGGCATCGGCCGGAGGATCCCGCCATCGCAGCGGCCCCATGTTCACGGAGTACAGGCCCAGCAAGGGCTACGACGAATACTTCAGCGCCAGCGCCCAGCCGCGCCAGGCGCTGCAACCCCTGCTCTCCTCCCTCGGCGCCCTCGGCCTGGCCGAGCTGAACCGCAACCACGCCGCCGCCGGCATGCTGCTGAAGCGGCTGGGCGCCACCTTCCGGCTGAACGATTCGGGCAACCGGGGCAGTGAACGGATCCTGCCCTTCGATCCGCTGCCGCGGCTGATCGGTCAGGCCGACTGGCAGCGGCTGGAGCGGGGCCTGATCCAGCGCCTGGAGGCGATCGATCGGTTCCTGGCGGATGTGTACGGCGAGCAGAGGATCCTGCGCGATGGGGTGATGCAGCGCGAGGAGCTGGAGAGCTCCCAGGGCTGGCGACCGCAGATGATCGGCTTCCGGCCGCCGCTCGGCAAGTGGTGCCACATCTCCGGCCTGGATCTGGTGCGCGATGGCAGCGGCACCTGGCGGGTGCTGGAGGACAACCTGCGCTGCCCCTCGGGCGTGGCCTACTTCCTCGAGAACCGGCGCGTGATGAAGCGCATGTTCCCGAGCCTGTTCGCCGGCCGCACCGTGCAGCCGATCGACGATTACCCCTCGCGGCTGCTGCAGACCCTGCGGGATCTCGCCCCCTGGACCGAACAGCCGCGGGTGGTGCTGCTGACACCGGGGGTGTTCAACAGCGCCTATTTCGAGCACAGCTACCTGGCCCAGCAGATGGGCATCGCCCTGGTGGAGGGCCGCGACCTGGCCTGCCAGGACGGGCGGGTGTGGATGCGCAGCACCAGCGGCCTGGAGCCGGTGGATGTGATCTATCGCCGCATCGACGACGACTTCCTCGATCCCGCCGTGTTCCGCAGCGATTCGATGCTGGGGGTGCGCGGTCTGATGGAGGTGTATGCCGCCGGTCGTGTCGCGATCGCCAACGCCCCCGGCACCGGCGTCGCCGACGACAAGCTGATCTATGCCTACGTGCCGGAGATGATCCGCTACTACCTGGGCGAGGAGCCGATCATCGAGAACGTGCCCACCTATCTCTGCTCGCGGCCGGACGACCAGGCCTATGTGCTGGCGCATCTCAACCAGCTGGTGGTGAAGGCGGTGTCGGAGGCGGGCGGCTACGGCATGTTGATCGGTCCGCACGCCAGCCCATCGGAGATCACCGAATTCGCTGAGAAGATCCGCGCCAATCCACGCAACTTCATCGCCCAACCGACGCTCGATCTCTCGACCGTGCCCTCCCTGAGCGAGGGCGAGCTCTACCCCTGCCACGTGGATCTACGCCCCTATGTGCTGCGTGGCAAGGGCGCGTGGGTGAGCCCGGGGGGGCTGACCCGCGTGGCCCTCAAGCGCGGCTCCCTGGTGGTCAACTCCTCCCAGGGGGGAGGCTGCAAGGACACCTGGATCGTGGCCGACACCCATCAGGAGCCGATTCCATGCTGAGCCGCGTCGCCGATTCGCTCTACTGGATCAACCGCTATGTGGAGCGCGCTGAGAACATCTCCCGCTTCGTTGAGGTCAGCGAAGCAATGGCCCTCGACTGCCCGCCCGGCAGCGCCGAGCCCTGGCTGCCCCTGATCGAGGCCAGCGGCTCGCGGGACCTGTTCGATGAGCTCTACCCCGGCGGTGGCCCCGCCGAGGTGATGGAGTTCCTGGTGCGGGCCGATGCCAATCCGAACAGCATCGTCAACTGCATCGCCTTCGCCCGCGAGAACGCGCGTCAGATCCGTGATGTGATCACCACGGAGATGTGGGAGCAGATCAACGATCTGTACTGGACGCTGCTGGAGAGCGAGAGCTTCTGGCAGCTGCCGCCCCAGGAGCAGCAGCGGGAGATCCGCCGCGGCTGCCAGCTGTTCTATGGCGTCACCGACGCCACCCTCAGCCGTGATCTCTCCTGGCAGTTCAGCCGGCTGGGCCGGCTGATCGAGCGGGCGGACAAGACCACCCGCATCCTCGATGTGAAGTACTTCCTGCTGCTGCCCAGCCCGGAGGAGGTGGGCGGCGTGCTGGATGAACTGCAGTGGATCTCGCTGCTGCGCAGCGCCGGCGCGTACCAGATGTTCCGCCAGTCGCAGCATGGCCTGATCACGCCGAAGGCGGTGGCGGCCTTCCTGCTGCTCGATCCGGTGTTCCCGCGCTCGGTGCGCTACTGCCTGGAGCGCATCCACGAAGCCCTGCAGGTGGTGGGGGGGCGCTCCGTGCCCGGCGCCCCCGATGAGCTGGAGTGCCGCAGCGGCCTCACCCTGGCGCGCTGGAGCTACACCAAGATCGATGAGCTGGTGTCCGGCGGCCTGCATGAAGCGATCGACGCCCTGCAGACCGATCTCAACAATCTGCACGGCCTGATCCACGAGCGCTACTTCGTGCTGCCAGGCTTCACGGCCACGGCAACCGGGCCCGCCCCCGCCGCAGCCTCCCCATCCGCTTCAGCCTCCAGTCAAGACCTGGCATGCGCGCCCGCCTGATCCACCGGTTCGAATACCGCTACACCAAGCCCGTCCTGCTGGGCCCGCACCGCTTCTGCCTGCGGCCGCGGCCCCAGGGTTTCCAGCGGCTGATCGACTTCCGTCTGGAGGTGAGCCCCGATCCGAGCCAGCTCTACGACCTGCTGGCCGCCGGGGGCGACACGATCACCCGCGCCCGCTTCCTGGGCGACACACGCACGCTCACGGTGGTGGCCACCAGTGAAGTGGAGACGTTCACACCACCGCTGATCGAGGCCTGCCTCGATCCGGAGATGGCCCAGCTGCCGGTACCGATCGGCCGGCTCAATCCGGACCTGCTCAGCAACCTGCAGGGCTGGCTGCCCAACGGCCAGCACGACGCCGCCGCCGTGGACGTGGCTCAGGAGGCCCTGATGGGCAGCGACGGCAGCAGCCTGAACTTCCTGCAGCAGTTGATCGAGATCATTCAGGACCGGGTCAAGTACACCCAGCGCCACGTGGGTCCGGCCTGGCCGGCCGGCCGCACCCTCAAGGAGCGGGTGGGCTCCTGCCGCGACCTGGCGATGCTGATGATCGAGTGCTGCCGCAGCGTCGGCCTGCCGGCCCGCTTCGTGAGCGGCTACCACCTGGTGGAACCGAAGCCCGAGCGCTACGACCTGCACGCCTGGACCGAGGTGTACCTGCAGGGGGCCGGCTGGCGAGGCTTCGATGCCAGCGGCAAGGGGGCGGTGGATGAGCGCTACATCCCGGTGGCGAGTTCCTCCAGATCGGATCTCACCGCCGCCGTGAGCGGCAGCTTCTCCGGGCCGCCGGGGGTGAAGAGCAGCCTGGAATGGCAGATCGAGGCCACGATCCTCGATGCCGTGAGCGCGCCCCTGCTCAGCGGCCACTGAACAGCCACTGCACAGCCACCAGGCCTCCGCTGCACCGCCACCGAACCCGGCTTCGGTAACGACCACTGCACCCAGAAGCGGTGCCGCCGCGCGATGACGGGTGATCCCCTTCGCAGAGCCCCGGACCGCCATGACCGCCTCGGCCCCCAGCCGCCCGCCGAACCCAGGCCCGGAGATCACGGGCCCGAGCGCGCGGGATCTGGCCACGGCCGCGGCCGTGGAGCAACGCCTGCAGGCGGCTGGCATCGCCCTCACCATGGGAGGCGAGCCCACCCTGATCCCGCTGAACCCCGAGGGGGCCGAGTGGAGCGTGGCCGCCGATGGCCCCACCAAACTGGGCTACGCCCGGGCCCTGGCGGCGGAACTGCAGCGCCTGGCCTGGCCTGGCAGCACGCTGATCTACTGCCCTGGCAAGCGCTACGAGGGCGAGGTGAACCCCCGCTGGGCCCTGCGGCTGATCACCGGCCCGGGCGCCACGCCCCTGGTGGCCTGGCCCCAGGACGCCACCGCCACGGCCGGAACCGACACTGACCCGGCCACGTCGCCGCCGCCCGCCGCCGCCGAGGCGCTGGCACTCCTGCACGGCCTCGGCACGGCCCTGGGGCTGACGGTGCAGCCACTGGCCCTGCGCGATCCGCTGGATCAACAGCGGCAGGTGTGGGCCGTGCCCCTCTCGTGCGAGGAGGGCGGCTGGCGGACGCTGCCCTGGGAGCTTGCGGAGGAGCTGCGCTGCCTGATCCCCGCCCACGGTCCGGCCGGCCTGCGGCTGCCACTGCAGCACTTCCCGGACAACGCCCTGCGCCAGGTGCTGACGCTGGAGCGCACCGCGACGGGCTGGGGCCTGTTTCTGCCACCCCTGGCCCGGGAGCCCCTGGAGCAGCTGCTGCGGCTGATCGCCGGTGCCAGCGGCAGCTGGTGCAAGCCCGAGCTGAGCGGCGTGCTGCCCCACGACAGCGAGGGCCACTGGCAGGTGCTGGGGCTCACGGCCGACCCCGGCGTGCTGGAGATCAACCTGCCGGTCTGCCACAGCTGGCACGACTACGCGGCCTGGATCGAGCGGCTGGAGCGGGCCGGCGCGGCGGTGGGGCTGCGCAGCTGGAAGCAGGTGGGGGATCGCAGCGAGGGCACCGGCGGCGGCAACCACCTGCTCTGGGGCGGGCCCAGCCTGGAGAGCAACCCGTTCTTCAGCCGGCCGGACTGGCTGGTGGGGATCCTGCGCTACTGGCAGCACCACCCGAGCCTGGCCTACCTGTTCAGCGGCCGCAGCGTCGGCCCGGCCTCCCAGGCACCACGGCCCGATGAGGGCTCCGCCAGCCTGCTGGATCTGGAACTCGCCCACCGCTGCCTGGAGATGCTGCCGGCCGGGGATCAGCGGGTGTGGATCGGCGAAACCCTGCGCCACCTGCATGCCGATCGCAGCGGCAACACGCACCGCAGCGAGATCAGCCTCGACAAGTTCTGGAACCCCGCCTGGACCGCAGGCTGCCAGGGGCTGCTGGAGTTCCGCGCCCTGGAATCGCTGCCGCACCACCAATGGACCAGCGCGGTGGCCCTGCTCTGGCGCGCCCTGGCGGTGCGCCTGCTCGATCCGGCCCTGCGGCCGGAGGGGCTGCGGCCCTTCGGCGCTGATCTGCACGACCGGGCCCTGCTGCCGAGCGCCCTCTGGGCCGACCTGGAGCTGGTGCTGGCGGACCTGGCGACGGCGGGGCTGCCGCTGGATCCCGCCCCGTTCCGGGCGATCTGGGAGTGGCGCTTCCCGGTGCTGCTGCACTGGCGCGAGGGCGACGCCGAGCTGACGATCCGCCAGGCCCTCGAACCATGGCCACTGTTGTGCGACACCCCGGTGGAGGGGGGCAGCACCAGCCGCTTCGTGGACAGCTCCCTGCGCCGGTTCGAGCTGATCAGCAGCGACGGGTTCCGGCAACGGCACCGACTGCAGCTGCAGGGCCGAGCGGTGCCGCTGCCGGCACCGGGCCAGCAGCGGCCCGTGGCGGTGCGCTTCCGCCAGGAGGCCCTGTTCCCCTGCCTGCATCCCTGCCTACCGGTGCAGGTGCCGCTGCGGCTGGACCTGCTGACCGCCACAGGGAGCACCGCGAGCACCTCCAGCGGCACCACAGCACTGCGGAGCTGGCAGCTGCTGCGGGAAAGCGACGGTTTCGAACCGCTCACAGCGGATGCGTCCGGGAGCGGCGATGAACGGCCACTGCAGACGGCTCCGGCGGAGAGCTGCAGCCTCGATCTGCGGCTCTGAACGACCATCAGGGCACCGCTGCTGCCCTGACGAGCCTTCAGATTCTGTTCAACAGGTTCACGTTTGATTGCGTGAGCAAAGGCACACAGCCCACCGCTAGTCCCGCGGATCTACAACCGAGAAAGTTCGGAGCAGATCAATGGGTGACCCGCTGCACCTGGTGGGCCTGACCGCCAATGGCTGTCGCATCGCTCGCGATGGCGGCGGTGGCTACGTCGTTGATCATGCCGATCGCCGCGGCATCTGGCAGCGGGTCGCCAACCTGCCGGCGGCCTATGCCGCCTGCGAGGTGTTCAGCCGCCGCGATGCCCTGGCCCTGCCCCGCTGGCGCGAGGAAGCGTGAGGCTCACCAGCTGACGCCATGCAGCTTGGGCAGGGGCGCCGTCCTGAAGGTGGTGGCGAACAGGCGCGGGATCAGGCGACTGTTGTAGACGCGAAACTCGCGCAGCACACTGGCGCCCTCCTCGCGCACCGCCTGGTTCAGCACCACCGAGCCATCGGGGTCGGACACCGAGCGGTGGAAGGTGCCGGGGGGAATGCGCAGGATGTCGCCGCCCGTCTCGAGGCGAACGATGTGGAACGGATAGTTCCAGCCGAAATTGACCAGATAGAAGGTACGGCCGCCGTGCAGGGCCAGCAGGTTGTCCTCCTGATGGGGGTGCAGATAGAACTGCCAGGCGCCGGTCTTCTCCTCATCGGGCGGGCTGACAGCCGGCCCTGAGTGGATCACCAGGTCGCGGGCATTCGAGCTGGCGACGGTGATGTCGAAGAAGCGGACGGCCGGGGTATCGCGGAACTTCTCATAGGGGATCAGCTCGAACATCGGCGCCTGGCGCTGAAGGGGGGCAGCGGACATGGGAGCAGCGGCACGCGACCGCAAGGGAGCGCCCAGTGAACCGAGCTGCGGCGGCCGTGATCGTGTAGCGGGCTACGGAACGGCCATCGGCGTGGGCCAGTTCGGTAAGTGATTGGCCAGCCGGCAGGGATGGCGCAGTCAGCACGCTCAGAACGGGATCGGCATCTCCACCGCCGCCGGCTCGGGGCTGCAGGCAGCCACCCGCTGGCTCACCACCTGACCCACCACCACGATCGCCGGCGAGGCGAAACCCTGCAGCTCGGCCTGATCGGCGAGTTCGGCCAGGTTGCTCAACAGCAGCCGCTGCCCCACCACCGTGCCCTGCTGCACCACGGCGGCGGGCGTGTCGGCGGCGAGACCGCCGGCCAGCAGCTCGGCGCAGATGCGGCGCAGGTTGTGCAGGCCCATGTAGATCACCAGGCCATCGCTGCTGCGGGCCAGGCCGCGCCAATCGACGCCGGGGCGCCCCTTGTCGATCTCCTCATGGCCGGTCACGAAGGTGACGCTGGAGCCGGCGCTGCGGTGGGTGACCGGGATGCCGGCATAGGCGGGGGCGGCGATGCCGGCGGTGACGCCGGGCACCACCTCCACCGGCACGCCATGGCGCACCAGGTGGGCCGCCTCCTCCCCACCGCGGCCGAACAGGAACGGGTCGCCGCCCTTGAGGCGCACGATCAGCCGGTGGCGGGAGGCCAGCTCCACCAGCACCGCATTGGTGCTGGGCTGAGGCACCGAGTGGTGGCCGCGGCGCTTGCCCACGAAATGGCGCTCGCAGCCCTCGGGCACCAGATCGAGCAGGGCCCGCGGCACCAGCGAGTCGTAGACGAGGGCATCGCACCGGCTGAGCAGGCGGTGCGCCTTGAGCGTGAGCAGGTCGGGATCGCCGGGGCCGGCGCCCACCAGGTACACGGTGCCGGCGGCGGGGGACGCGCTCATGGCAGCTGCTCCAGGGCTGCGATCAGGGTCTGGCGCACGGCGGGGATCTCCAGCAGGGGGGGAAGCACGAGGGCCGCGTCGCCCCCCGGCTGAGCCGAGGCCAGCAGGGACTCCGACAGCCGGTTGGCCGCCAGGGTGAGGGGCAGCAGAACGGCCGGCGCGGGCAGCTGCGCGCGCAGGTCGGCAGGGGGTGCAGTGTATGGAGCGGCCTGGCCCGCGCCGGGCAGCACCGCCGCCAGATGGGCGAGAAAGCGGGCAGCCAGGGGACCCTCCAGGGGGTGATGCAGCCAGCGCGGCGGGGCAGCCGCAGCCGCAGCCGCCTGGCGGAGCGCCGCAGCCAGGGCCACCTGCCAGACGGGCCAGGCGCCGAGGAAGGGCAGGCGCCGCAACCGCAGGCCGGCCGCCTGGGGGCTGCGGCGCCAGGCGGCGGCGATCGCCGGCAGGTCGTGGCGCACGTGGCCGCCCGGCAGCAGCAGCAGCGGCACCAGGCTGAAGCCGCCGGCGCGGGCCGCCACGCTCCAGAACTGGGGATCGGGGCTGGGCGGCTCGGCGGTGAGGGCCTGCAGGAGCACCGGCGTGCCGCGCCGCTCCTGCAGCTCGGCCGCCAGGGCCCGCAACTCGGCCGGAATCACCCCACCGCTGCGGCCGTGCACCAGCAGCACCAGCGGCGTCAGCCGCAGGCGGCGCTGCAGGCGACGGCGCACCGCCGGATCGAGGGCCTCCGCCAGCA
>Ga0315899_10001013_pt1 | contig 32703 bp, 39 predicted proteins | sample LakEriMetagenome_2_FD_203518 | JGI IMG/M metagenome (GOLD analysis project Ga0315899, IMG submission 203518) | Freshwater fungal communities from buoy surface, Lake Erie, Ohio, United States - Buoy 4 MA112 | ecosystem: Environmental > Aquatic > Freshwater > Lake | place: USA: Lake Erie, Ohio...
CGTTCAAGCGTGTGTTTTTTGACCGAATGCCCGAGCACTGTATTACACACGAAAGTGGTCAAGGTCTAATTTCCGGCGAAAGTTCAGGAAAGGTATACCTGCATACCGATGAGGCATTTAGATCATTTTTTGAATTTGTGTCGCGGTGTATAGAAAGCTATCTCGATCAGTTAGCTTATGACCGATCACGTGTCGATATCCACATCGTAAAAACATGGATCAGTGCTACTGATAATCGAACCGTGACTCCTACGCATGCACACGGTACTAGCCACCTGTCGTTCGTCTACTACATGAATATGCCTAAAGAAGCTGATGCGATCGCGTTTCAAATTCAGGCTTCACCTAACGAGCCGTATTACGGCGCGTTTTCAGAGGGCACCAATCGGCAGCGTTCAATGATCCTCGAACGCAATGCTCTCAATGCTAATCAATCGATCATGCTTGTTGAAGAAGCGCAGCTACTGGTTTTCCCAAGCCATCTTCAGCATGGCACAGTGAAAATGGGGGACATGGGAAATGAACAGCGCATTGCCTTATCTGGCGATGTGCTGCTAGTTTTTAATGAAGAAGAGCCGAACTATGCGACTGGTGTATTTGACCCGCGCACCTGGCGATCATTTGGAAATTTGTAAATTTATCGAGTAACAATCAATCTCACCGTAATCCCTCTTTGATGCCTGCCAAGAATTTTTTTGGTAGGCATTATTTTTTGGAGAAATGAATGGCAACAGAATATGACAATCATGACTTTTTGAATCTTCGGCCTGAAGATCTCGATGAACTACTGATTCGTGCAGCTGAAAAGGGAGCTGAGCGTGCGTTGGCAGCACTTGGGCTGGAGAACGGCCATGCGGCAAAAGATATCCGGGATCTGCGAGGACTCATCGAAGCTTGGCGGCAAGCCAGACAAACCGCTTGGCAGACTCTAATTAAGTTACTGACCACAGGCATTCTAGTTGCTCTGATTGTGGGCGCAAGTATTAAGTTGAAACTCTACGGGGGCGTCCAATGATCGAGACGCTTCTTGGCGGTTTGTTGGGTGGCGCTTTCCGTTTGGCTCCTGAGATATTGAAGTGGATCGACCGAAAAGGCGAGCGTGGCCACGAACTGGCAATGCAGGATAAGGCCATTGAATTCGAGAAGCTGCGCGGAGCCCAACGTATGGCCGAAATCGGTGCTGCATCCGATGCGGCATGGAATACCGGCGCCATAGAGGCCCTAAAAGAAGCTGTGGCTGCTCAAGGGGGGCCCTCGGGCGTTAAGTGGGTTGATGCGCTCTCAACCAGCGTCCGTCCCGTGATCACTTACTGGTTCATGGCACTTTACTGCACAGCTAAGGCAGCGGCATTCGCAGCCGCAGTCACTGCCGGGGCGACCTGGGGTGTGGCTATCCTTAATGCGTGGACGGGTGCCGATCAGGCGTTATGGGCTGGGGTGCTGAATTTCTGGTTTCTGGGTCGCGTGTTTGATAGGGTGCGTCCGTGACTGCTGTGCCGCAGGCAGCGATTGAGCTTGCAAAAAGCTTTGAGGGCTTTTGCCGAGTACCGAAGAACGATCCTGTTCGAGCGTATCCGTACATCTGCCCGGCGGGTTACTGGACAATCGGATACGGCCATCTTTGCGATCCAAAGCATCCGCCGATCACTGAGGCTGAAGGTGAAGTTTACCTTTCCAACGATCTGCAAACGGCACTAGCCGCGACACTGCGTTATTGCCCGGTTCTTACTAATGAGCCAGAAAATCGACTCGCCGCCATTGTGGACTTCACGTTCAATCTTGGGGCGGGCCGGCTGCAGACATCAACGCTACGAAGGCGGATTAACCAAAGGGACTGGGCTTCGGCAAAACAAGAGCTGCGCCGATGGGTCTACGGGGGTGGAAGAGTACTACCCGGCCTCGTATTGCGTCGTGATATAGAAGCTAATTTGCTGGGTTGATTAATAAGTAGCTTCTTGCCTATCTTTTCGCGCAACCTTGGAATCCCAAACAAGATTCGAATCCCCGGTCACACCAAAAAACGATGTATCACGACCTGAGCAGGTTAGTGCTACGACAGTTTCTAGCCCTCCAAGACTTACCCTTCTAACCCCTTCTGCATAAGCCATGGCGATGACTCGAGCAGCACAACGGGCAAGGGAAGTTGCTCTGACCGGTCTGTATCTCACAGATCCTTGACGAATTCGGACCATCTGGGAATTTTCTGGATCTTATCGATTGCCAGGACATGAAATTGCCCGAGCGGAAGGTACCTAGCCTTGGCTCGAGCCTGTGTCCATTTGGCGATAATACATTTTTCAATGGCTTTTGCCCCAGGTTTTGGCTGGACGATGCTGGCGGCATCATTGAATGGGTCGACGGCCACCGTCGGCTTAGATTACTTCGCCAATTGAATGTCTGTGACGAAAAAGACACCGTCTAATTTATTAGCGACAAATTTGACTTTATCACTAGCTTTGAATGTTTCCAATAAAGTGGCATTTCGAATGGGAAAAACCATAGTCATACGAGGCATGTCCAGATTTTTTAGCTCGCCATGCTTGATCGTCATCTTTTTGTTTTCTCGATCGACCTTTCTAACCTCGCCATCTGCCATATTATCAAAGGACATAACGCCCGCAGGCTTTTGGGGTTTATCCTCCGCATGGACCGTCTCAGATCAAGTAACGGAAGCCACCAGCAAGGCTGCAAAAAGATTTTTAGAAGGTTTTATAAAGTATTCCTCAAATGAATTTTCTAAATTAATGTTTGTGCGCCGGGTCGTGAGCAGGAGCATATCCCTTGGCCTTACTTACCAACACAGCGCCCTTCATACCAGCGTCGTAGTGTCCAGGTTGCATGCATGCAAAATTAACTTTACCCACCTTTGTGAATTGCCAAATGATCTCACCAGATTTTCCTGGTTGTACCGATATTTGGTTCTCATCAGCGTGCTCCATTTCAGGATTTTTCTTCATTACTTCAGAGTGTTCTTTTAGCTCTTTTTCTGTGCCCAGCACCATTTCGTGCTTCACCTTGCCAGAGTTTTTAACAACGAATTTAGTAGTTTCACCTTGTTTGACCGTGATGCTTTGTGGATTGAAACGCATGCTGTCAAGCATGTCGACTGTGATGGTTCGCTTGGCATCGACAGCTTTACCCGGTTTACCAATGGCATCTGAGTCTGCATGGCCGCCTGCGTGATTGCCAGTTGCAAAACTCAGTGTGGCGGTCGATACGAGCAAAACAGTCGATATAGCCGCAATGATAAGTTTAAATTTCATGATATTTCGTATCAGGGAGTTAAAAAAATTTCAATGGCCAGAGTGGCCTGAGGGTTTACGTATTTGAACTTCTATCTCTTTTTGGGATGGCGTTGCCTGCGGCATTGACTGCCCGCTCTCAGCTTTAAATCGTGCAGGCTCAGGCATAGAACCGTTCCACTCAAAAGCAACACTTCCCGGTGGATGTTTGTACCAATCAGGATTTTTATAGTTTCCTGGCTTTTGGTCTTTGCGCACCTTCAGCACCGAGAACATACCGCCCATTTCAACACCGCCAAAGGGGCCTTGGCCCGTCATCATTGGAACGGTGTTGTCTGGAAGCGGCATTTCCATCTCGCCCATATCTGCCATGCCGCGTTCGCCCATCACCATGTAGTCGGGAATTAAATTGGTGATTTTTTTCGTGACACCTCGGTGGTCTACGCCAATCATGGTCGGCACATCGTGACCCATGGCGTTCATGGTGTGGTGGCTTTTGTGGCAATGAAATGCCCAGTCCCCCTCTTCATCTGCCACAAACTCAATTTGACGCATTTGTCCCACCGCTATATCCGTGGTTACTTCAGGCCAGCGCCCTCCTTTAGGTGTTGGACCACCATCCGTTCCTGTTACTTGAAACTCATGGCCGTGCAAATGGATAGGGTGGTTAGTCATAGTGAGGTTACCGATCCGAATCCGCACCTTATCGTTCAAGCGTACATTCAAGCTGTCAATCCCTGGAAAAATACGGCTGTTCCATGTCCATAAATTGAAATCCAGCATAGTCATGATCTTAGGCGTATAGCTACCCGGGTCAATGTCATAAGCGTTCAACAGAAAACAGAAATCACGCTGAACCTCATCAATGAGAGGATTCTTTTCTTTGGGGTGGGTGACCCAAAATCCCATCATACCCATAGCCATTTGTGTCATTTCGTCGGCATGCGGGTGGTACATGAAAGTTCCTGGTCGACGCGCGACAAACTCATAGACAAAGGTTTTTCCGGGCTCGATGCCAGGCTGGTTGAGCCCAGTGACACCGTCCATGCCATTAGGCAGTCGTTGACCGTGCCAATGCACACTGGTGTGCTCTGGTAGTTTGTTGGTCACAAATATACGGACACGGTCCCCTTCAACCACTTCAATGGTCGGTCCTGGACTTTGACCGTTGTAGCCCCAGAGGTGGGCTTTCATACCAGGTGCCATTTCACGCACCACGGGTTCAGCGACCAAATGAAACTCCTTGATACCTTGGTTCATGCGCCATGGCAGGGTCCAGCCGTTTAGGGTGACTACGGGGTTGTACGGGCGGCCAGTGTTGGGTACCAGCGGGGGCATAGTGTCGGGTAGAGCTTGGCTGATGGGTTCGGGTAGAGCTGCCATCGCCACTCTGCTGACGGTCGTGACTGCAACGGCGGCAGTCACTGCACCGGCGCCGCGTAAAAAATTTCTTCGTGAATTCATGTTGTTCTCTCTTTAGGCGGCATTGCTGGCGGCCATGCCGCCCATTGGTGGGATCAAGCTAGATTTTGCCAATCAAGGCCATTTCCAAGTCAGCCTGGGCTATCCAGAAGTCACGCAGTGCCTCAATGGCGCTATTTACGCTGGTGATCTGGATACGGGCATCGGCCAGCAGTTCAAAGACACCAATCAGCATCCCGTTGTAGCGAAGCTGGTTTTCTTCGCTGATTCGCTTTTTGATTGGCACGATCTCATTGCGGTAGTGACGGGCAATGTCGTAGCTGGAGTGATAGCCCTGATAAGCTTCGCGCACCTCAGAACGGGCATTGATGGCCATCTGCGCGACTACGTTGACCGACTGCATGTAAAGCGCCTCGGCCTTGGCGACCTTAGCCGTACCCCAATCAAACAACGGCAACTGTAAAGACACTTCGTAGCCTTTCTTGTAGCCAGAGTCCGCTGTACCTTCGAGAACCCTGGCCGGGCCGAACTCCAAAACGTTGATGAAGCGTGTGGCCTTGGTCAGCCCCAGGTTCTTGGCCAGCGCTTCCGTTTGCAAGCGTGCGGCCTGCACATCCAGCCGCTGGGCCATCGCCATTTTCTCAACGTTGGGCAACTCGTTGGGTGCTTGTGGTAGGTCTGGAAGGCGTTCAGGCAAGGTGAACTGTGTTTGCTGTCCCCATAAGCCCAGCAGACGCGTCAAACGTTCGCGGCTGGCTACTGCGATTTTTTCTGCTCGTGCCAATCCAAGCGCGGCATCGGCATAGAAGTCTTGTTCTCGCGCTTGGTGTAACTTATTAAAGTTGCCAACCTTAGTCATGCGACGAGCAAGTTCGGCGCTGGCTTCGGCGGCTTGGCGCACCTGCTTGGCATAATGCACCGATTGATCGGCAGCCACGGCAGTGTAGTAAGCCTTGCGCGCCTCAGAAGCCAGGCGCAGCATTTCCAAACTCACCATACGCTGGGTCTGTTCGAAGCGCCGCCGCTCGATGGCACTAGCCTTTGGCATCGTCACCAAGGAGAACAGGTTGAGGGTGATCGCCTGCTCGATCTTGTAGTCGCGTCCGTCTAGGCCTGGCTTACTAGCCCGAAGCATGGAAAAGCTAGGATTGGGCAAGCGACCGGCTTGCACTAGGTCAGATTCGCTGATCGCCAGCTCGGCAAAAGCTGCTTGAAGTCCCCGGTTGTTCAACAAGGCTACTTGTACGGCATCGTCGACACTTAGCGGGTTGCCCAGCAATTCAGTGACACGTTTGGTGATGGTTTCTTGATCTGCCTCGGATTTGACCCATGTGACATCCTTGCCAAGCCGTTTGTGAGCAGTGTTAGCAACGTTGCCAAATCCGCCGTCTTGGCTGAATGAGGCGCAGCCAGCCAACAGGAAAATGACCAGGCCCGAAACGGCTACACCCGTTACGCGCCTCTGTGTGGTGTCCATGGAGTTCATGGCTGGCCTCCGTGGTGTCCAGCATGGTCTTTGTCCGGTGCAGATGCAGGCACGGTTGCCGGTGCTTCGGGTTGAAGGGATTCTTTGCCATAAGCCCGCCAGCCACCGATCTTGGCAGCCAGATCGTTACTGCACTTCCATGCTGCGACTGGCTCTTCGGACAGTGGCAGGTAATTTGTAAAAGATGATCGGTATAAAAGCGCAGGGACCGGCGCATCGGCGTTTGCCGGATCGACCAGTTGCGGCTTTTTAGCGTTGCTTGGGGTCTGTGCTTGGGCAAATGTCAAAGTCAGCAACAGTGTGGCTGGCACGATGCCTCGTACCCATTTATGCAGGATGAAAATTTGCATGAATTCCTTATGTAATCATTTGAACTCACCCACACGCTTGGCGTACGGGAACGGTATGGCAGCGATTGCTCGACTCTATCGTGTTCAGTGGTGTGACCAACACATGTACTTGATAGCCGAGTTGGAACTCAAGGGCCAGCCCACCATCGACGCAGTCGGCAGCCACCGAAATGGAATAAGAGGTTTTAATGGGTATTCTCTTTAAGGTGGCACCGGCACGAGGGGATAGAAACCCGGCCAGCGCAAAAGGCAACATTGTTTGTAGCGATTTCGATTACTCGGTTTTCTCGATGGAGCGCAACACATAACCACCATCGACCTTATCGGGGATGAACCGAATCTTATCGGCAGCTTGGAATCCGTCAAGCTGCTTCGGTGACTTCAGGCGGAAATTCATCGTCATTCCCCCCATACCGTATTTCTTGATTTCCTCGTGCTTGATCGTGACCTTGTTGTTCTCGAGATCGATCTTGCGGATCACGCCAGAGACCTTCGTATTTTCGTATTCGTTAGCATCGCCATTGACATGGTGCTCATGGTCTTTGTTGTGCTCGTGCTCTTGTGCAAATGCCGGCAAGCCCGTCAGCGCGGTCGCAGCCAGCAGGGCGGCGGCAAGGGTGCTTAGTTTCTTCATCGAAATCTCCAATCATTATTAATTTTGAAAATGAACCCGGCGGGTTGCTATGAGTTACACCGCCAGATTTCAACGAAGTATCCAAGACCCGCCCCAACAGCTACCTGACCGGCACATTACAAAAATGTCAGTTTTTTGCTGTCCTCGGGCAAAATAGGCACACTACCCACTGTGGCTACATGGAGCATCTTGTGAAGATTTTGATTGTCGAAGACGAACCGAAAACGGGCGATTACCTGCGAAAAGGGTTGCGCGAGGCCGGCTTTGTGGTCGAGCTAGCGCAGAACGGTATCGATGGTTTACATTTGGCGCTTGAGGGAGACCATGACCTCGCCATCTTCGACGTGATGCTGCCAGGTATAAATGGCTGGCAGTTGCTGGACACGGTACGCCGCGCGGGCAAGACCTTCCCCGTCCTGTTTCTCACAGCCCGCGATCAGGTAGAAGACCGCATCAAGGGGCTGGGACTCGGGGCTGATGATTACCTGGTCAAGCCGTTCTCGTTTGCCGAATTGCTGGCCCGGGTTCGAACGGTATTGCGGCGCGGGCGTCCCGCGCAAGAAATGACGACCTTGCAATTTGCCGACCTCGAGCTGGACCTGATCAAACGGCGTGTCACGCGCCATGGGCAGAGAATCGGCCTGACCGCTAAGGAATTCGGGCTACTCGAACTACTGCTGCGCCGACAAGGCGAAGTACTGCCGCGGTCCTTGATTGCATCGCAGGTCTGGGACGTGAACTTCGACAGCGACACGAACGTAATCGAGGTCGCGGTTCGCAGGCTACGCGCAAAAATCGATGACGGACATGACCGCAAGTTGATTAATACTGTGCGTGGTATGGGCTACGTGATCGAATGACGAGGGTGACATGAACCTTCCCCGATTTTCGCTGACCACGCGACTAACGACTTTTTATTCGTTGGTATCGACGGCTGTTCTGTTTGGCATGGGCTTGTTGGTCACTGTACTGGTCGAACGACATTTCGAGGAAATGGACCAGCGTTTTCTAGACGATAAAATCGAGCTCGTTCTAGAGTTGAGCAAACATGCGTCGTCGAATGAAGATTTACGATTGCGGCTCACTGATGCGCTCAATCATCACGCAGATCTGCACGTCCTGGTTCGTGATGAAAAAGGGATAATCCTGTTCGTTATGCCGGACCAGCTTCCGATCGAGGAGCTGGGTGATGATCAGGTACTCGAAACCGGCGGCATGGCCAGTAAAGGCCATATTTACCGCGTTCGCTCAACCGATACTGTTAGAAATTTTTCGCCATACGGATCACTACGCGTCGTTACAGCATTTGATACGGAGAGACATGCCGGCTTTCTTAGTAGCTTTCGTCAAACACTTTGGTGGTATGGCAGCGCTGTGGCTATTCTCAGTGGCCTGCTCAGCTGGTGGGCTGCGCGTAGTGGTCTTGCTCCGCTTGGCAGGATGCGCGATCGTGCGCTGGCCGTCACCGCCAACAAGCTTGACCACCGCATGCCGGTGGAGGCCGTGCCGATCGAGATGGCCTCACTGGCGAAATCTCTAAATCAGATGTTTGAGCGGCTCGAACAAGATTTCAATCGGCTTTCAGAATTCTCGACCGACATCGCTCATGAATTGCGCACGCCAATCAGTAATCTGATGACGCAGACGCAGGTCGCCCTTGCCCAGCATCGCTGCGCCGACGAGTACCGCGATATTCTTGCCTCGAATGCCGAGGAGTTTCAGCGACTGGCGCGCACAGTATCGGAGATGCTTTTTCTGGCCAAGGCGGAGAACATACGTTCGCTACCAAATACTGAAATCATTGAGCTTGCCGATGAGGTCAAGTCGTTGCTGGATTTTTACGAGGCGCTAGCTGAGGAAACAGGAATCACTTTCCGGCTTGAGGGAGAGGGAAGAATGACGGGCGACCGACTGATGGTACGCCGCGCCTTAAGCAATTTGCTGTCGAACGCGCTGCGGCATGCCGATGCCGACAGCACGGTCAATGTAGGTATCAGATCAGTGGCAGATCAATTGACTGTAACAGTGTCCAACAAAGGCGAGCCTATCGATCCGGCAGCTATCCCTCGCTTATTCGACCGATTTTTCCGAGCTGATAGATCACGTCGTCAAATCGATGCAGAAGGTGCTGGCTTAGGCTTGCCGATTGTCGCGGCGATTATGCACGCGCACGGTGGCACTGCCAGCGTTCAATCGATTAGCCGCACAACCGCAGTCAAATTGATTTTCCCAGCAAATGCAAGGCTGGATCAGATTTGAGTCAATGCAAATTTTTCCGTTAATGTTGGCAGCTGACTGGACGCAGGATGCGCATTTTTGGAAACTGGTGATGAATAAGTTTTCAATTTTGAATTAAGAACGGTTCTATAACGTTATCCGCCAAAATGAAAAAGACTTGCCCACGGCGCCGTGGATATGTCTAGCTCCTCGAACACAAAAATTCAGACAGTCCCTGGACCGTCAACACAAAGTCTTCTAAACTGCTGGGCAGGCCTTGAGGCGGCCTCAGGTCCCGCCCCACGCGGGGCTTAATGAGATGGTCACCCTCCACCCCACGAGCGGTTACGCTATGGGGTGGTTTCATTTCAGCGGAGGCCATCATGGAAGACGTTACCCTTATTGGCATCGATTTCGGCAAGCACACCTCCCACCTGCACGCGCAGGATCGCGCCGGTCATGCGGTCTGGCGAAAGAAGTGCAACCGGTCGCAATTGATGATCCTGCTGGCCAATACACCGCCCTGTACCGTTGTCACGGAAGCCTGTGCCGGCGCGCACCAGATGGCGCGTGATCTCATTCGATTCAATCACACTGTCAAGCTGATCTCGCCACAGTTCGTGCGACCCTTCGTCAAGACCAACAAGAACGACTTCATCGACGCCGAAGCAATTTGCGAAGCCGCTTCACGGCCTTCGATGCGGTTTGTGACGCCCAAGACCGAAGCCCAGCAATGCCTGGGCGCCTGGCACCGGGTGCGCGAATCGTTGGTCTGCGACCGGGTACAAGTCACGAACCAGATCCATGCGTTTCTGATGGAATTCGGTATCGGCCTGCCCAAGGGAGCAGCCGTCATCAAGCGCCTGCCTTCCGTGCTGGCAGAACAGCGCCTGCCAGCACGGCTAGTCATCTTGCTCGAGCGCTTGCGTGATCAGTACCGGGCGCTGGACGCGCAGATTGCCGAGATCGAACGAGACCTGGCGGCGCAATTACGCGAGGACGAGTCGGGGCGCCGTTTGCTAAGTGTTCCGGGCATCGGCCCGGTGACAGCCAGCTTGCTGGCGGCGGAGATGGGCGATGGCAAGCAGTATGGCTGTGCGCGCGACTTTGCCGCTTCGCTGGGATTGGTGCCACGCCAGTACAGCACTGGCGGGCGAGCGCATCTGATGGGCATAAGCAAGCGCGGCGACAAGAACCTGAGACGCTTGCTGGTCCAATGCGCTCGCGTGTACATGCAGAATGTGGCTCGGCAGACCGGCCGGCTGGCTGATTGGGTCCGAGACCTGTTGCAGCGACGGCATTCGAATGTGGTGGCGTGCGCCGTGGCCAATAAGTTCGCCCGGATCGTGTGGGCTATGACGGCCAGGCGCGTCGATTTCGAGCGCATCGGGGAGGCCCTGCCAGCCTGAGCCCCCAAGGCGCTGACCGCTTTACTGCAGTACCGAACCACCCACCTGGTTTTGCGACCGCTGACATTGGATGACGTGAACGGCACACCGGCCTGACGGACAACCTGGCAATGCAATTGGCCATCAAGGCCGAGGGCTTTTTAAGGACCGACAGGCGCGACTCTCATCGTGGCGCAGGGGGCTTGCCCCCGCCAAGACGCCGGATAGATTTACGCAAGCCACCCCACGCCAATCAACAAAGCGCTTGCAAAAAGGAGGGTGACCATAGATTTGCTTTGGGCTCCTGACTGACTCCATATTTACCCAACCCCGAAATTCCTATCAAACCCGGTTTCGTCTGAATACCTGATGATTTTTTGTGCGAGGTATGGAACTATTTTTTCAAAAACAAGAGCTAAATTTTTTTCCTTAAAATTAGTTTTTCTACGTTTTAATTCATATGTGGCACATCTCAGGTGATGTCCGTCGGCTGTAATGCAATGATGATCATGCCAATCAGCTCCGCAGACGTCCCTGCCAAGTCCCATTGGCTAGGCACGATACAATCCACCACCCATAGCCAGACAAGCGCGATGGCAATGTACCTCCCGCAATAGGTTGCATAGGTACGGCCCGCTGCGCTTGGGTGCAGCGTCAGGAGGCAGGCGAAGAGTACCAGTGCGCCCGCAGCTGGCAGCAACAACCACAACGATTTACCTTGTTTGAGCACCAGCCACGGCAAGTAACAACCCACGATCTCGGCGACAGCCGTGAGCGCGAACAGGGCAGCAGTCTTGGTGAGCTCGATCATCATGCCCTCAATGCAGATGTTGATGGTGCGCATCCGGGAAATGCGGATGCGCGTGCGTGATGCGGTGATGCCGGTGTTGATGGCTATGGCGCGTGCCCGCAGGTACCGGCTCGTCATGCTCATGCATGTGGTGTTCGTCGCCCGCACCGTGAGCATGCGCGTGCGTGTGTTCGAGCGGCTCGTGCATATGTTCATGCACATGACGCTCGGTCAGGTGCAGTGCCACGCCCACGGCCATTAGAGTGCCGCCCAGCAGCAATGCCACGGTAACCGGCTCGTGAAGCAGTGCCAGGGCCATCAACGCGCCGAAGAAAGGTGCCACGGAGAAATAAGCGCCGGTGCGGGCAGTACCGAGATGTCGCAGAGCGACCACAAACAGCGTGAGACTGGTTCCGTAGCTAAAAAAGCCGACCAAGGCCGCGCCGAGTACAGGTGCTGCGCCCGGCCATGCTGCGCCCAAGCTTACGGCCACGACGAGGTTCGTTGCACCTGCTGCCAGCCCCTTGACCATAGCGATCCACGAAGCATCGGACAGCGCCACTTTGCGGGTGAGGTTGTTGTCGATGGCCCACGCAAGACACGCGCCCAGCACAGCTAGCGCAGGCCAAAGGCTCGCGAACTCTACCGTCCCTTCGGCGGGCCAACTCAATACCACTGCACCGGCCACGATGGCAATCATGCCCAGTGCAATGCGCCGGTCGAAGTTCTCCTTGAAGACGAACCACGCCAAGAGCGCCGTGAAGACTCCTTCTGCATTGAGCAACAATGCCGCGCCCGAGGCTGGCATAACTGTTAGACCCGTCATCAGCAACACTGGACCTGCCACTCCACCGGTGGCAACAGCTCCAGCCAGCCAGAGCCAATCGCCGCGTGCGAGTTGGGTCGTAGGCGACTGCCGTACTTGGCGCAATAACCAAAGCCCAAGACCGGAGCCTAGGTATAGCAACGCAGCCAGCAACCAGGGGCCAGCATGCTCAAGCAGCAGTTTCGCCAGCGGCGTGCCTGCGCCGAAAAGTACGGCAGCGGCCAGCGCGGCGGGGATGCCGGAGTCGTTCAATTTCATTTTCTCTTGTCCTTTATGGACTTGCGTTCAACGGAACGACCGTGCGCACCATGCACGTGTCCGGCCGCGCTGGAGCCGCCCTCGGAGCCTTGGCGAGCAAGCTCATTCAAGATGCCGCAGTGAGCAGCATCCCGTGCTTCCTGACACAAATCCCGCAGCCCTTTGAGTTGCCGCTCCAGCGAACGCAATTCTCGAATGCGGGCGGCGACATGGCCGATGTGTTCATCAAGCAAAGCATTTACCTCACCGCAGTTCTCGTTGGGCGCATCCTTGAACCGCAGGAGGACGCGGATTTCTTCGAGTGTCATGTCCAGCGACCGGCAGTGGCGGATAAATGACAGACGTTCCGCGTGTGCCTCACCGTAGATACGGTAATTGCCTTCGGTGCGCGTCGTTTCAGGCAAAAGGCCTTCGCGCTCGTAGTAGCGGATGGTTTCCACTTGCGTGCCGGTGGCCTTGGCCAGTTCACCGATTTTCATTTACTTCCCTTGACTTGATGTACTGAGGGCATCGATGACGTGCATTTTACTCTCTTGACTCTTTAGTTGCTACAGGGTTTCTAATAGACGGAACAATAGGAGTCCTCATGAACCAAAATACCAAGCTTGATGAAATTTCTGCTACATCGGAGAGTCGCGGATGTGCCAAGAATTGCTCCCCTGCCGCTGTGCAGATCCACGCACCATTAATCGACGACACGCCAACAGGTGCGACTGTGTTTCGTATTTCCAGCATGGACTGCGCCTCTGAAGAATCTGAGATTCGGCGAGCCCTAGAACCTATCACCGGCATACGTGGCTTAAGCTTTCAACTTGGTGCGCGGACACTGGCTATTGATGCCCCAGCAGACCTTGTGCTGCAAGCGCTGGAAGTGATTCGCAGGGCCGGGTTTGATCCGCAGCCGATTCAACCGCTCGGGGACGAACCTAGCCATTCCGAAAACGATGGCCATGAGCATAATTTTTCGAGTGGTATAGGGCGAATGGTCGGCGCACTGGTGTTGGCAGTGCTTGCCGAAAGCGTTTCGTACTTTGCTCCCGACGCACTGCCTTGGAAAGTGCTGGGCATAGCTGTTGCCGCTATTGCCATCGGCCTTGCGGGGTTGGACACCTATAAAAAAGGTTGGTTTGCGCTCAGAAACGGCAAGCTCAACATCAATGCGCTGATGACGGTGGCTGTCACCGGGGCGTTCCTCCTTGGTCAATGGCCCGAAGCTGCAATGGTGATGGCGCTCTATGCGATTGCTGAACTGATCGAAGCCAAGGCGGTTGATCGTGCCCGAAACGCCATCAAGGGATTGCTGGCACTTGCACCGGATACCGCTGAAGTGCAGCAGCAAGCTGGTTGGCAAACGATGCCCGTTAAGTCTGTGGAACTGGGTGCCATCGTACGCATCAAGCCTGGAGAGCGTGTGCCGCTGGATGGTGTGGTGACGGCAGGAAACAGCACTATCAATCAAGCGCCTGTTACTGGCGAGAGCATTCCGGTCGATAAAGCGGTGGGCGACGCCGTGTTTGCAGGCACGATTAACGAAACTGGGGCGCTGGAGTTTAAGGTCACTGCCGCCGCCAACAACAGCACTTTGGCACGCATCATTCATGCTGTGGAGCAGGCGCAAGGAACACGCGCACCGACGCAGCGTCTTGTAGATCGCTTCGCTGGGGTCTACACCCCTGTCGTATTTGCGTTGGCGCTTGCTGTCGTGGTGTTGATGCCCTTGCTTACTAGCGTGACGTGGATGGATGCAGCGTACAAAGCCTTGGTGCTTTTGGTGATCGCCTGCCCATGTGCGTTGGTGATTTCAACGCCAGTCACTGTGGTCAGTGGTTTGGCTGCGGCTGCCAAAAAAGGCATTCTTATCAAGGGCGGTGTACATCTTGAAACGGCACGCAAACTCAAAGCCATTGCGTTGGACAAAACCGGCACCATTACGGAAGGCAAACCGAAGCTGGTGGAGTGGTTACTGGTTGATGCAAGCGCAAATAAAACCGAAATGGGGCGAATTGCACTGAGTCTAGCTGCCAACTCAGACCATCCTGTTTCCAAGGCCATTGCGGCAGGGTTGGTTGCTCAAAACGCGGAACAAGCTGTTTCGGTAGATGGATTTGCCGCACTGGTCGGGCGGGGTGTGCAAGGGGCGATTCAGGGTCAAGACTATGTGATGGGCAACCACAGACTGATAGAGGAGCGCGGCCAGTGCAGCCCAAGTTTGGAGGCGGTACTAAAAACCTATGAGGAAGCCGGGCGAACAGTGACACTACTCGCTTCAACAGCCGGTGTGCTGGCCTTGTTTGCAGTGGCCGATACCATCAAGAATTCGTCAAAAGCAGCGATTACCGACCTCAAAGACTTGGGGGTGACGCCGGTGATGTTGACGGGAGATAACGCGGCTACCGCCAAGGCACTTGCGGTGCAAGCAGGGATTGACGATGCACGCGGTAATTTGTTGCCAGAAGATAAGCTAACAGCAATCAAAGACATGCAGCAACGGTACGGCGCGACCGGCATGTCGGGCGATGGCATCAACGACGCACCCGCATTGGCACAAGCGGACATTGGCTTTGCCATGGGCGGCATGGGTACCGATATTGCGATGGAAGCGGCGGATGTGGTCATCATGAACGATGACCTACGCCGCATCGCCTCGACTATCCGCCTGTCGCGCGACACACACGCTGTGCTGTGGCAAAACATCGCGTTAGCGTTGGGCATCAAGGCAGTGTTCTTGGTACTCGCGGTATTCGGCACTGCGACCATGTGGATGGCCGTATTCGCGGATATGGGAGCTAGCCTGCTGGTGGTATTCAACGGCTTGCGGTTGCTACGCACGAACTCACTTCTACACGAAACTGAATCAGACCCTTCCGCCAAAACACTATAGCTGCTACAATCTTTCACATGCCTCGCTTGTTTATGATTTTTCTAATAGTATTGATGCCGCTGCAGCTCAGTTGGGCAGCGATGGCATCCTATTGTCAGCACGAAACTGGTGCCGCAGCCAAACACTTCGGTCACCATGACCATCAGCACAAGGCTGCTGATGGTAAAGAAAAAGCACCGGATCCCGCCAAGACAGGTGGCAATGACCTTGATTGCGCATCCTGTCATGCGAGCTGTCCATCAATACTGCATGAGAATCTGACTCCCCCACCGATACTCAGTTCGTCCCTACTCATAGCCGACCACTGGGCGCGTCTCACGTCGCCATCTTTCCAACGATTAGAGCGCCCGAAATGGCGTGTCCTCGCCTGATCGGCGGGGAGCGCGTTTCTTCCCTCGTCGTCACTAAAGCAGTTGCGCTTAGTGCGTGACCGCGTAGAGCCGCGTTTACGACGCTGATGTGACGATGTAGCAGGCGATCATTGAGATCGCACCTCGCCGATTCCTTCGTGTGTTTGAAATCACTGGAGAATCGGATGTTGAAGAGTAATCAAAATAAAAAACGACGGACGCCACTTACCTTTCACAGAACCACAAAAAAGGTAGCTGTAGCGGGCTTGTTCATTGCGCTCGCCGCTGGAGCAGCTTTGGCTCAATCGCCACCTGCTGCGCAAACCAACCGTTCGGCCCGTCCAGAGGCGCAGCCAGAAACGGCAACTACTTTGACGCTTCAGAAAGCCATAGCGCTGGCGCTAGAAGGCAATTTGGATCTGGCCGTCGCAACACGGGAAATTGAGGCGACTGAAGGTCAGGTGCTTCAAGGACAATTACGCCCTAACCCAGAACTGGAGTACTCGCTGGAAAACCAGCGCGCACAGACCCGTACACAAAGTGTGCAGATCAACCTTCCCGTCGAAATGGGCGGCAAGCGCGCCGCACGTATTGCGGCGGCTGAGCGAGGGCGCGACATAGCAGTGGAAGGACTGAATGTGCGGCGCATCGAGATCCGCGCCGCAGTGATCGCTGCTTTCTTCGAAATGCTAGCAGCCCAAGAGCGTGCGACTCTGGCGCTTGATAGTGTGGATTTAGCAAAAAAGGCGACAGACGCGGTTGCCAAGCGCGTGACGGCAGGCAAGGTTTCTCCGGTAGAAGAGTCCAAGGCTAGGGTTGCTGAGGCCGGGGTACGCGTTGAACTCGCGCAAGCACAAAGCGAACAGCGCAACGCTCGGGTGCGTCTGGCCAGCCTGCTGGGTCCCAATCCCCCTCGCTTCACCCTCGTTGAGGGCAATGTTGAAGCGACCCCGGTTGTTCCAAGCTTTGACAGTGTCCAGCAACGCTTGTCTGCGTCGCCAACTTTGCGTCGCGCCCAGCTAGAGGTAGAACGCCGCAGATCGTTGGTCGATGTGGAGCGCAGCAAGCAGATGCCCGATGTCACCTTCCGCCTTGGAGTGAAGCGTGCCAATGAACTGCAGAGCGATCAGCTACTGTTGGGCATCTCCGTTCCATTGCCGCTGTTTAATCGTAATCAGGGCAATTTGCTCGAAGCGCTGAAGCGAGAAGATAAAGCCCGGGACGAATTCCAGGCTTTGAACGTGCGCGTCGGCACTGAAGTTATGCAAGCCCGCGAGCAGCTGGATGCCATTCGTGGGGAAGTGGATGTGCTGCAACGGGACATACTGCCCGGGGCCAAGAGTGCCTATGACGCAGCCACCATCGGGTTTGAAAACGGCAAGTTCAACTTTCTGGAAGTGCTGGATGCACAGCGCACCTACTTCGCCGCCAAGTCCCAATACCTCAAGGCCCTAGCCGAAGCACATCGCGTGGCGGCAAACATTGATCGGGTGCTCGGCGACCCCAGCACGAATGCCGACAAGCCAGCTAACCAGGAATGAACATGCAAATCGACGCGAATAAACTGAACATTAGCAAAAAACAACTGATCGCCATTGCTGCGATTATTGTGACTGGCGTAATGCTTGGTACTACCATTCTCAACGACAAGAAATCCAAAACCGCAGAAGATGACGACCATGGCAGCCGCATTGAATCCACGGCACATCGTGGAGGAGAGCGGCAAGAGGATCCGAACAAGGGGTCGCATGGCGGCAAGCTGTTCAAGGAAGGGGACTTCGGGTTGGAGGCGGTACTGGCTGGGGATAGCGGCGAATCACGACTGCGGATCTGGCTGCTCAACAAAGACAAGCCGCTTCCAAACAATGCCATCAAAGTCAGTGCCACCATCACGCGCTTGACCGGTGAGAAGCAGACCCTCAACTTCATACCTGACAAAGACAGCCTCGTGAGCCGCGAGGTGGTGGCCGAGCCACATGCCTTTGAAATCAGCATCATTGCCGATACTTCCACCGGTCCCTTCAGGTTCGTCTTGAGTCAGGAAGAAGGAAAAGTCGACTTTAGCGAAACACAAATTAAGGCCGCATCCATTGGCATCGATACGGCCGGTCCGGCTCGCATCAAATCCGCTTTGCAATTGCCGGGGGAGATTCGCCTGAACGAGGACCGGACATCGCATGTGGTTCCGCGTATCGCAGGAGTGGTCGAGAGTGTGCAGGTCAGTCTGGGGCAGGCGGTCAGACGAGGCCAAGTGCTGGCTGTCATTGCCAGCCCAGCGGCCTCAGAGCAGCGCAGCGAGTTGCAGACGGCACAAAAGCGATTGACCTTGGCCAAGACCACGTATGAACGTGAGAAGCGGCTCTGGGAACAGAAGGTCTCTGCCGAGCAGGACTATCTCCAAGCCACACAAGCCTTGCACGAGGCGGAAATTGCCGTGGTCAATGCCCAGCAGAAATTGTCTGCCTTGGGGATGACTTCAAGTTTGTCGGGCGGGCTTAATCGCTTCGAGCTGCGCGCGCCATTCGACGGGTTGGTGATCGAAAAGCATCTCAGCCTCGGCGAAGCCGTCAAGGAAGACGCTGCCGTGTTCACAGTATCCGACTTGGGGCAGGTCTGGGCCGAGATTAGTGTACCGGCAAAAGATTTACCGCTGGTCAGGGTTGGTGAGAAGGTCACCATCAAAGCAACGGCGTTCAATGCCAGCGCGACTGGAACCATCATTTTGGTGGGTTCATTGATCGGTGAGCAGACCCGCATGGCCAAGGCCCGCGTGATCTTATCTAATCCCAAGGGCGCTTGGCGTCCTGGTTTGTTTGTCAGCGCGGAGGTAACCGCTTCAGAGGCGGATGTCCCCGTAACCGTGGCCAGTGACGCCATTCAAATCGTGGGAGACAGGTCCGTCGTGTTCCTGAAGGTGAACGGAGGCTTCATAGCCCAGCCCGTGCAGTTGGGTCGCAGCGATGGCAAGCGTGTTGAGATTCTACAAGGAGTCAAACCGGGGGCTCTCTATGCATCTGAAGGCAGCTTTGTCGTGAAGTCTGAGCTCGGCAAAACTGCTGCCGAAGACGCCCATTAATATCGGAGCCACGCACATGTTTGAAAAACTGATTCACGCAGCCATCGAGCACCGATGGTTAGTTCTGCTGGCAGTCATCGGTATGGGGGCCATCGGTGTATACAATTACCAGAAGCTCCCCATTGATGCCGTTCCAGACATCACCAACGTCCAGGTACAGATTAATACCCAAGTACCAGGGTACTCGCCGCTGGAGACCGAGCAACGGGTGACTTACCCGATTGAGACCGTGATGGCGGGCCTCCCTAATCTGCAGCAAACCCGTTCCCTATCCCGCTATGGACTGTCACAGGTGACAGTGATCTTCAAGGACGGCACCGACATCTACTTTGCACGCCAATTGGTCAACGAACGCATACAGGAAGCGCGTGACAAGCTGCCTTCTGGAATTAGTCCGGCGATGGGTCCGATTTCGACCGGCTTGGGCGAAATCTACCTGTGGACGGTAGAAGCCAAGGATGGTGCGAAGAAGCCTGATGGCCTGCCCTACACGACCACCGATCTGCGCGAGATTCAGGACTGGATCATCAAGCCGCAGTTACGCAACGTGCCTGGCGTCACAGAAATCAACTCGATTGGCGGCTACGCCAAGGAATACCAGATTGCGCCGATACCCGAACAACTTGCCTCGCTGGGCGTCACCTTGCAGGACATCGTGACGGCATTGGATCGCAATAATGGGAACGTGGGTGCGGGTTATATCGAAAAGCGTGGAGAGCAATATCTTATCCGAGCCCCAGGACAGGTCAAGACGCTGGATGACATCGGCAATGTGATTCTCAGCAGCGCCGATGGTGTGCCAATCCGGGTAAGGGATGTGGCCGAAATCGGCCTGGGACGTGAACTGCGCACGGGTGCTGCGACAGACAATGGGCGCGAAGTGGTACTGGGTACGGTCTTCATGCTCATTGGGCAAAACAGCCGAACGGTCGCTCAAGCCGTCGACCAAAAGATGGTGGAAATTAACCGCAACCTGCCTGAAGGCGTTCATGCAGTCACGGTTTACGACCGCACAGTGCTGGTGGACAAAGCCATCAGCACGGTGAAGAAGAACTTGTTGGAAGGTGCGATCCTCGTGATCGTGATCCTGTTTCTATTCCTGGGCAATATTCGCGCGGCCATCATCACGGCGACCGTAATTCCCTTATCGATGCTGTTCACTTTCACGGGAATGGTGACCTACAAGGTAAGTGCCAATTTGATGAGCCTCGGGGCACTGGACTTCGGCATCATCATCGACGGTGCGGTTGTGATCGTCGAGAACTGCGTCCGTCGTCTCGCCCATGCGCAAGCGCAGTACGGCAGACCGTTGACGCGCTCGGAGCGATTCCACGAAGTATTCCTAGCCGCCAAGGAATCACGACGACCGCTCTTGTTCGGTCAGCTCATCATCATGGTGGTGTACTTGCCCATCTTCGCCCTTACCGGTGTTGAAGGAAAGATGTTTCACCCGATGGCATTCACTGTGGTCGCTGCGCTGCTAGGCGCAATGATTTTGTCGGTGACTTTCATCCCGGCTGCCGTCGCACTATTCATTGGCAACCGCGTTAACGAGAAAGAAAACTGGCTGATGGTGCAAGCCAAGCGCTGGTACGCCCCTTTGCTGGACCGCGTTATGGCGGCCAAAGCCGTGGTCTTGACCGCCGCCGTCGTGGCCGTGGTTCTGTGTGGTCTGATCGCGACCCGCATGGGCAGTGAGTTTGTACCCAACTTAAACGAAGGCGATTTCGCTATCCAGGCCCTGCGTATCCCTGGTACCAGCTTGTCACAGTCGGTGGTAATGCAACAGCAGCTCGAAGCGACGCTCAAAGCCAAGTTCCCTGAGATTGAACGTGTCTTTGCACGAACGGGAACGGCTGAGATCGCCTCTGACCCGATGCCACCGAATATCTCCGATGGTTACATCATGCTTAAACCGCAGTCGCAGTGGCCGGAACCACGCAAGTCACGCGACGAGTTGATTGCGGCAGTACAGGAAGTCGTTGGTAATATTCCGGGCAACAACTACGAATTCTCTCAGCCGATCCAAATGCGGTTTAATGAACTCATTTCAGGTGTCCGCAGTGATGTTGCTGTGAAGATATTCGGCGACGACATGGCCGTCTTGAATAAGACCGCTGAAGAAATCTCGTCAATGCTGCAGAAGATCCAGGGCGCGTCTGAGGTCAAAGTTGAACAGACCACTGGATTGCCGATGCTGACGGTGAATATTGATCGTCAGAAGGCCGCCCGCTATGGCCTGAACGTGGGCGACATCCAAGACACCGTGGCTACGGCCATCGGAGGGCGTGAGGCCGGGACGCTGTTTGAAGGCGACCGTCGGTTCGACATTGTGGTTCGGCTGCCAGAATCCCTACGCAATGACTTGGAAGGCATGAAGCGTTTACCGATTCCCTTGCCACGCGAAACGGGCGGCGCTGAAAGGCGAAGCAACTTCATCCCGTTGGCGGACGTGGCGAACATCGATTTGGCACTCGGCCCGAATCAGGTCAGCCGCGAAAACGGCAAGCGCCGCATCGTGGTGAGTGCCAACGTCCGTGGTCGAGACGTTGGTTCGTTTGTTGCGGATGCAGAGGCTGCACTGGTACAAATCAAGATCCCTCCGGGATATTGGACGAGTTGGGGTGGTACCTTTGAAAACCTGCAATCTGCGACACAACGCTTGCAAATCGTTGTTCCCGTTTCTCTACTTCTCGTGTTCGGATTGCTGTTTGCGATGTTCGGCAACGCTAAGGATGGATTGCTGGTTTTTACCGGCATTCCATTTGCGTTGACGGGTGGCATTCTGGCGCTGTGGCTGCGCGACATTCCCATGTCGATTTCGGCGGCCGTAGGTTTCATCGCGTTGTCAGGCGTCGCCGTACTCAATGGCCTTGTGATGATTTCCTATATCCGCACCCTGCGAGAGGATGGCATGTCGTTGGATGCCGCCATCCATGATGGCGCGTTGACCCGTTTGCGTCCCGTGCTGATGACGGCCTTGGTCGCGTCTTTGGGCTTTATCCCGATGGCGATTGCCACCGGAACCGGCGCAGAAGTTCAGCGGCCCTTGGCCACGGTGGTGATCGGCGGCATCTTGTCTTCCACTCTGCTTACGCTAATCGTGCTCCCCATTCTTTATCGCCTAGCCCATCGGCCAGACGAGCAACTGGAGGACGTCTCTGCTGAACCAGTGTATACGCAAGCTGCGGTCAACTCGCATCAGGTGTGATCCCAACCATCCAGGCATCGAATTTTTAGCCTGTACTCTGCAAGGGGATTTTATGAAGCTGAGCTCTACTGCCGTTACTTTGACTCTGATGTTGTCGGGTGCCGTATTCGCGGCCGACAAGCACGGTCATGGCCATGAAGACAAACCCTCGCACGGTGGCTTGGTTACCGAGATCAAGGATGTGGGCTACGAATTGGTGGCCAAACCCGATGTGCTTAAACTGTACGTGCGCGATCACGGAAAACCAGTCGACGTCAGCAAGGCGACGGCCAAGATTACCTTTCTCGCCGTAGCAGACAAAGAAGAGGTCGATCTGAAACCTTCAGAGTGTGCTCAGCTATAGGCTGCCAGTGCTTCACAGACCCGCCGCAACCGCGCCTCTGCCTCACCCGCAACCGCATGAACTTGCGGATTGGACGTCATCTGTTCTATAGCTTGCGGATCCATAAAACTAACAATCGTTTTGTCACCTTCTGCGCGAACAACGACGTTACAGGGAAGTAGTGCACCAATTTCGGGTTCTGACATCAGCGCCTGATGTGCAAGTTGAGGATTGCAGGCACCGAGTATGTGGTAAGCGGGGATATCAGCACCAATTTTCTGCTTCATGGTCGCTTGAATATCGAGATCCATCAGCACTCCAAAACCTTCTTTTTTCAGCTGCTCCAGCACGACAGGAATTGCTTGCTCGACAGTGAGCGACAGTTGCGTCTGAAATGTATACATAAAACCTCCAAAAATTAATGCGGAATCAATGAGCAGCGATTCTTAAACTCGCTTTTGATATTCAAGCCAGCTTTGAAGGCCACCTTGAAGGAATGCAGCATCAATACCCATCTCGCGAAGACTTTGACAAACTAACTGTGATCGTCCCCTGCTGCCGCAATACAAAATCACCTTCTGATCAGCGGCCGACATATGACTTTCGATGCTCGCCTCCAGTTTTGCTCTTGGCAGATTGATGCTTCCGCTGATCGCACCAAGCTGATGATCTGCCATATCTCTGACATCGACCACGAGCGGAGGGGATGCTGAACTCATTAGTTGCTGTAGTTCTTCCGGATTCACGGACGGCAGCGTGCTCTCCAAACGGGTAATCAAAGTCTCGTAGCGCGTCATTCATTCACTCCTGGCTTCCGTCCGAAAATATCGGGTTGAGGCGTGGGTGTGTTTCCTCTCCCAACCACCAAAGCAATGCGCCTGAGAGGCCCATCGCGACAGCGACAAACCAAAAAGCGGCTTGTATCTGGCCACTGAAGTGCGCGGCAAGGCCAAGCCCCAATGCACCGATCCCGTAACCCAAATCACGCCAGAAACGATAGATCCCGATAGCGGAGCCGCGCCATGCCGGGTGCGAGATATCCGCGACCGCAGCAGAGAGATTCGGATACAGCAGCGCCATGCCAAATCCTGAAACTGCGGCTGAGATTGCCCACCAGACAGTACCCTCGCCCAACATCATCGCAGCTACGCCCGCACCGCAGATCCACATGCCTGAAACGTTCATGATGTGGCGCCCGATGCGATCCGACAGTCGGCCGGTAATCAGTTGAAAACCACCCCAGGTGAAGCCGTAAAAGCTGATGATCCAGCCTACATTGGTCAGACTCACGCCCTTTTGATAGAGAAAAACCGGGTACAGAATCCAAACGAGTGCATCGACAAATTTTTCAACCAGTCCTGCCTGGCTCAAAGCCATCAGTCGTTTATCTCGCCAACTCATCAGAGTAAAAATCTCTGCTGTGGTCGGCGTAGATGAGATGTTCATCGGATACCGAGGGCGGTGGGTTTGCGTGATACCAGGCGCATGTTTAGCGGCCTCCGCCAGTGCCCAGGGCAGCGTGTCTCTGACCCACAATTTGGTCAGGACGATGGCGAGAATGATCACAACCAGGCCAAAGATCAACAGCCCCTGTCGCGCGCCGAAATGCGCTGCCATGTACGCGGTAATAATGCCGGCCAGCGTCACGCCGACATAACCTGAAAACTCATTCAACCCCAGCGTCAGCCCACGTTCTTCCAGACGCGTGATATCAAGCTTGGCGGTCTGGGTCATGGACCAGGTAAGCCCCTGATTTATGCCCAGCAGTACCATGGCAGCCACCATCCAGTTCCAGTTGGGCGCATACCAGATCATCAACGGAATGGGCAAGGCGGCTAGCCAACCGTACATCAGCACATGTTTTCGTCCAATGCGCTCGGAAAGACGCCCGGCGACGAAATTCATCGTGCCTTTGACGAGCCCAAAAGCGACCACGAAGGCGCTTAAAAGTACGAAAGAGTTTTTCGGTACACCGAAATCGGACTCGGCTAATGCGGGTACGACGGTGCGGGTCATGCCGATGGTCAGGCCGACCAGTAGTACCTGAAAAAGCTGATGAAAGAATTGGCTTCGGTTGTGGCTAATGCCATGCCGAAGCTCCAGATTCGCGCCGGATAACGAAGGATGAGCCATCAAAACACCAAGACTTTATCTGCTTCCAGGGTCCAGTCCGCCAGCTCGTTCAACGTCGAGCGGCGAGCTCCCTCTTTCAGTTCGGTGTCCTGGAGACCACGCGCGTCCATGCAGGTACCACATAGCGCAACTTCACCTTTCCGAATAACCTTATCCAGCATTAACTGGATGTTGTAATAGCCTTGCGGGACTTTCTGAAGTTTTTTTGCGCATGCTACAGCGTCAGCCATCAGGAAAATCCGGATGGCTGCATCTTCGCGCGTTGTCAGTGCGCCAGCGAGCCGTAACGCGTTGTACGCTCGCTCACTTCCATAAGGAGCGTCGTTCACGATGAATAGTAGCTTGCTCATTGGACCTCCTCCGATTCGAGCGGCAAGCCAGCAGCGCGCCACTCAGCTACGCCATCCGAGAGCTTGCTGACCTTTCTGTGATGCATTCTGAGTAATTGAGCGGCCTCCTCAGAAAACACACAAAACGGTCCCCGACAATAGGCGACGATCTCCTTAGATTTCGGCAACTCCTTCATTCGGCGCTTTATTTCATCAAGGGGCATTGAGCGCGCATAAGGCAGGTGAGAATGTTCAAATTCGGCCCGAGGGCGCACATCAATCAAGATGATCGTTCCTCTCCTAGCCCGCTCAAGAAGCTGCTCTCGACTGATGCTGGCCAGCTTGTCATGCGTGACGGTCAGCGCATTCACCGCCATACTGAGTTCAACCAGATGCTCCTGCGCAGTTTCTCTTAAGGCCACCCAGAGGCTTGCGACGTCAGCGCTGGCAAGTCGGTAGAGTACGAATTTACCGTCCTTGCGCGCCGCCACCAGATAAGCTTCCCTGAGCACTTTCAGGTGTGCGCTTGCAAGCTTGATATCAATGGAAAGCTCGGCAGCCAAAGCTTCAACGGACTTCTCTCCCTGCGCTAGCAGCTCCAGCAGCTCGAGCCGCTTCGGACTGGAAACGGCCTTGCCGATGCGAGCCACTTGTTCGTACAAAAGATCTTTGACGGTTCGTTTATTCATACTATCATTCTAACGATCGTTAGAATGATAGTCAAATATCGCCCCACCACATTTGCAGGGAACAGTTTGAACTGAAATCAGTTGATTCAGGCGTAAACGTATGATTTTGTTTGGAAAGAGCGGGCTTTTATAAAAGTAGCTAAAATCAATTCATGCTTCGTAATTGCCTGCTTATCCTTTTGATTGCCTTGTTGCCCATCCGCTCGTGGGCCTCTGAGAGCATGGGCTTAAAAATGGTTTACCCAACCCATTCGATGCAAATGATGGCTGATGGTGATGGCAGTCATTGCGAGATGATGCAATCAAGCCCTACCAACTCCAATTCTCAATCTGAACATAATGACAAGCCCGTTTGTCAGGCCTGTTCATTGTGTATGGCATTTGCTTTTACGACGCCAGCAATACCAATGAATGTGAATTTCTATTCCCCTCATTTAATAGTAAGGGAAGTATTGCTGATTCATAGCGCCACTTTGGCTTTACCTCTTAAGCCACCCATTTTTTAATCCCCCCTAGCAGTAGTCCGCCCAAAATTTGCGGTGGCACCTTGATCAAATAACTTTGTTGTTGGTTGATTTTGATATTGAATCATTTTCCTTTGGGGGAAAGCATGAAAAAAATTTCATTTGGCATTTTATTTTTTATATCTTCTATCGTTTGGGCCGCGCCTGATTGGATTAAAGCGCAAGTTGTGAAAGTAGAGCCTGAACGTCATCGGATTGTGCTCAATCACGAGAACATCAAAAGTGTTGGCATGAATGCGATGACGATGCTCTTTGATACCTCGCCTAAGCTCGATCTTAAAAGCTATAAGGTTGGTGATTCCGTTCGCTTCCAAATAAAGATCAATGATGGAGTGCTCGAAGTGATTGCCTTGGAGAAGATGCCATGAAGTTATGGATTTTATTCATAGCCAGTCTTTTGGTCAGCTTTACAGCCCAAGCTGCGCCGATGGGGTTTAAAGATAGCTGGATGACGATGGGTGATTTTAGTAAAACTTATCGTGAACTCACAGCTAACTATGCCTTTACTCCAAGAGATGCTATTGGTCTGACTTCAACCTATATGCAAACGGATGATCAGTCTAAGAGTCAGATGAATAATGAGCTGACTTACACCAGATTGATTAAACGCTGGAATATGCCGAACGCACAGGCCAATATCTGGTTTATCGGTGGCGTTGGAGAGACAAGAGGCAACTTCTTTAATGGTACAAAGGCTACGCTATCTCCTGGTATGCAAGCTGACTATGAGACGACTCGTTTGTATGCATCAGCGAATGCTCGCATTTATGTGGCCGATGGAATTACGAACAATATCGTCTCTGCTAGAACTGGTTTTTCTTTTTATGAAGCGAACTACGATGAAACTCAGCCATGGCTGATTGTGGAGGCTAGGCGTATGTCGATGGTTTCTAACGCGTATGAAGTGACACCAATGCTTCGCCTCATTCATAACCGTTTTTTTGTAGAAGCAGGGGCAAACCTTGATGGTCAACCACGAGTTAGCTTTATGTATGTCTATTAAATTAAATGAATGTATAAGGATTTCAAAATGAAAAATATTTTTATAGTAACGCTCTTTGCAATTTCTTTAACGCCTGCTTTTGCAGCTACCAGCATGAAGGCTACTGTCAATGGTATGGTCTGCGCCTTTTGTGCTCAAGGTATTGAGAAGCGCATTTCTAAAATGCCAGCAACTAAAGCTGTCTATGTTGATCTGAAAAAGAAAACTGTGGTCGTTGAACCTAAAGATGGAATGACTTTGGATCAGAAAGCAATCGTTGAAGAAGTCAAAGATGCAGGCTATGACATTGTTAAAGTAGAGTCAGTTGCAAAGTCTGTCGCTGAGATCAAAGCGGAATTGGTGGCCGACAAATGATTACCGAAAAAATCATTGCGCCGAATAGCAATCTATTTACCAGCGTCCTTACTCTTTTTGCCAGTTCTAGTACGCTCATTTGTTGTGCCATACCAGCATTATTAGTAGCGCTAGGGGCTGGGGCTACCTTATCCACATTCATCTCAATATTTCCAAAGATTGTGTGGGTTAGCGAGCATAAGGGTGAAGTTTTTATTTTTGCTGGAGTAATGCTAACCATCAGTGGTTACATGCAATGGCGGGGTAGATCGGCGCCGTGTCCAATTGACCCCGTTTTGCGCGATGCTTGTATGAGAACTCGCAAAGCTTCTTTGACAGTTTATTTGATAAGCCTATTGGTGTATTTAATTGGAGGATGGTTTGCTTTTGTGCAACCATTTATATCAAACGTTGATTAAATGGCTCCGTCCGAACGCCTCAACATCAACCAGCCGGTTTTGCACTTGTCCAAGCAATTTCAGGAAAGATGGGCCAATTCCTTCTGACCTCCATCGTTCTAGTGTGGCTTCATTGATTGACCAACGGTTGGCTAATTATTTTTGATTTAGGCGTATCGTTCCCATCGATCTTTCCACTAGTATCGAAAGACACTGATGAATCCTTCTTTTCAGATGGAAGTCAACGAACAAAAAAATTAAGGGAAAGGTTTTTTGCGGTTGAAAGGATCGGAAGCCTGCGAAAGATTGCTGCCTGAACGGCGAATGGTCCAGAGTTCCGCAATGGTTCGATGCAATTGTAGTCAGATAGCGCGCGTCAGCGGGGCTCTTTCAGACGGGAATCGAACCCGGGTCCACACCCACCACCACTTTGACGCATGCTGGTTATTGCCAGTTCATGCGGATTCATGAGGGTTCGTAGGGGCCTCATTTCCCCTCACTTGTTTCGGTTTTTTGAAGTTTCCTTCGCCACCCGGCGGGAAATCAAAACCAGAAGCCCTTGATCCCAATGAAATCAAAGGCTTACTTCCGGACTTCGCCCTCTACAAGTCCAGAAATAAGATTTCCTGCAAATTTCATGAACCGCTTGTATCTGGCATGAATGGTCATCGCCATTTTCAAGACTTTGATTCGGTCTTTACCAAGTGCGCAGCCTCATAGGCGATGATGTCTTTCTGCCGATAAAGGACCTTGCCGCCGATTTTCAAATATGCGGGACCGGTGTTTGCAGCGCGCCAGCGCTGAAGGCGGGAAGCGGAGCAGTGCCAGCGCTCAGCAAGCATCTGCTCCGTCAAGAGATCTGGATCCTTGATAGCCTGGACAGCACTCGCCTTTCGAGTGCTTGATTTTTTCTGTCCCAATAGTGAATCAGTCTTGTTGAGTTCCGCGCGCAACTCACTCATCTGCTTCATGTCGGTTACGGTGATCGGGACACTGACGGAAAATGAGCCATCTGTATGATCAGTCCATGTTGTGTTCTGACCTTTGGCTTCGAGAGCTTTGATAGCTTCCTCAAGGGTGAACTTCTGTGCAAGCAGCGCTTTTTTAGTCTTCATCGAACCTCCAATGGAAAATTACTATTAGAAGTCAAGCAAAATTCGATGGATAGTCATATTGATTTCTTAACTTGAGCTGCGAGATTGCAGCATCCTTTGGTTCGCCCATTTAGAGACGGAGGTGTTCTCGATATCGGAACGGACATCAATTTCAGTACCCAGAACCGGACAATCGATTGCTCATCGGCTAAGCTATTGCGGAAGGTGCTCTTAATTTACATGGACATGGATGTGTTTAAGATGGTGCTATTGGTGTTCGAATTCCCGAATTCAGAAGACGCGAAAAGGAACTGAGAGTGACAGACCGCGATGACTTGTCTGCTCTGCGAGCCGAAAACGCACGCCTCGTCGCGCTGCTCGAATCCCACAGTATCGATTGGCGTCCGCATCAGCGAACAGTCATGGTGGCGCGGGAGCCAGAAGCATCCAAGTTTTCTGCGGCTCAGAAAATAGCGCTGTTCCGTCGCCTGTTTCGCGGCCGAACTGATGCCTATCCCGTGCGCTGGGAGAGTCAGACCAGTGGTAAATCAGGCTATGCGCCTGCTTGCGCCAACGAATGGCGTGCTAATGTTTGTGATAAACCTCGTATCAAATGCAGTGACTGCAGCAACCGTCTGCTAATACCACTGTCGGATGCGGTGATCTACGACCATCTGGCTGGCGAGCACACCATCGGCATCTATCCGATGTTGGAAGATGACAGCTGCTATTTTCTAGCGGTCGATTTTGACGAGTCCGACTGGCGCGATGACGCGCTCGCCTTCCTACAGTCCTGTGAAGATTTGGGTGTCCCCGCAGCGCTGGAAATCTCGCGGTCGGGGAATGGCGCGCACGCATGGATTTTCTTCTCAAGCCGCGTTTCCGCCCGAGATGCCCGGCGATTGGGGACATCGATCATCAGCCACACTTGTGCTCGCACCCGGCAACTAAAGCTGGAGTCCTATGACAGGCTGTTCCCGAACCAGGACACGATGCCCAAAGGCGGCTCTGGCAATCTGATTGCCTTGCCTTTGCAAAAATGGCCACGCGAAAATGGCTGTAGCGTGTTCGTTGACACTCAACTGCGACCTTATCCAGATCAGTGGGTATTCCTAGCGTCCATCAAACCAATAGCAGCACGCGATCTCGAGCCGACCATTCTGAGGGCCACTGGTGACGCACACCCCTTGGATGTCACGTTCATCGATGATGAGGATCTGGCGACGCCTTGGAAGCAACAGAGCACGTCTACCAACAAGGTGGGCGGGCAGATGCCCAAATCGCTGACCGTGACGCTGGCTAACCTGATCTATTTTGAAAAAGGTCAACTGCCGCAAGCACTAGCCAACCGTCTGATCCGTATCGCGGCGTTCCAGAACCCCGAGTTCTACAAGGCCCAAGCTATGCGCATGTCGGTATGGGACAAGCCCCGTGTCATCGGCAACGCAGAAAACTACCCGGAGCACATCGCCTTACCGCGCGGTTGCCACGATGCCGTGCTGGATCTGCTGCGGGACAACGGAATCACTTGTGACCTGCGCGATGAACGTTTCGACGGGTCTCCCATCGATGTCCCCTTCGTAGGTACCTTGCGTCTAGACCAAGAAGCTGCTGTGGCTGCAATGCTGCATCACGATACCGGGGTACTCTGCGCCCCGACAGCCTTTGGCAAAACGGTCACCGCTGCAGCGATGATCGCGCGCCGAGGCGTCACCACCTTGGTGCTGGTGCATAGAACAGAACTGCTTAAGCAGTGGCAGGAGCGACTGCAGGCATTTTTGGGCGTTGGTAAAGGAGAGGTAGGCACCATCGGCGGCGGCAAAGCCAAACCCACGGGCAAAATTGACATCGCTGTCATGCAGTCCATCTCCCGCCAGGGCAAGGTCAATCCGCTGGTGTACAACTATGGCCAAGTGATCGTTGACGAATGCCATCACGTCGGCGCCGTCACCTTCGATGCCATCCTGAAAAGTGCCAAGGCGAAGTTCGTGCTGGGTCTGACGGCGACACCCGTGCGTCGCGATGGTCTGCAACCGATCATCTTCATGCAATGCGGGCCGATCCGATACAAGGCAGCCAAACCGGCCGGTATGCCACACGATCTTGAAGTGCTGCCTCGTTCACGCTTGACGCGGATCAACTTGCCAACAGATGCAGGTATTCAGGACATTTTTGGGCATCTCGCCAATGACCAGGCTAGGACGGAGGCCATCGCCGCCGAGGTCCGCGATGCAGTTGGACAGGGACGCAAGGTACTGGTCCTGACCGAACGCACGGAGCACCTGGATGCTATCAATGCTGCACTCCATGGTTTGTTATCTGCGCTATTCGTTTTGCACGGCCGCATGTCTACCAAGCAGCGAAGAGCGCTAGTCGCTGACCTAGATGCGCTGCCGCCCGACGCGCCGCGTGTTCTGCTTTCGACCGGCAAGCTGGTTGGCGAGGGCTTCGATCACCCGCCGCTCGACACGCTGGTGCTTACCATGCCCGTGTCTTGGAAGGGCACGCTGCAACAGTACGCGGGGCGCCTTCATCGGGAGCACGCAACCAAGACAGACGTAAGAATCATTGATTTCGTGGACGCCGGCCACCCGGCACTAATGCGAATGTGGGAGAAACGACAACGTGGCTACCGTGCGATGGGTTACCGGATCGCTTCCGATACTTCTGAAGAATGAAGATGAACTCTACAAAGACCTCTGGACTTCAGCTAGAGCGCGCAGTCAACATAAGCGAGAAGCTCAGTCAGCACATGGTCAACCATCGGGCACACCCATTTGATGCTGAATTGACTTTCATCTAAACTATTGGCATATTATGCCAATAAATATTTCGAGAACTCAGTATGCCCACACGTAATGTTGTACTCACTGATCATCAAGCTTCTCTGGTCGAGCACCTGGTTGCGAGCGGCCGCTATCAAAATGCCAGTGAGGTTCTTCGAGAGGGTCTTCGTCTCGTCGAGCAGCGCGAAGCTGAAGATGCCTATCGGCTGGAGGCGCTTCGGTCCGCAGTACAGGTCGGCATCGAAGACATCGCAGCTGGAAAATTCAAGGCTTTTGAGGGAAAAGAGTCGCTGCGGGCTCACCTAAAATCTATCACTGACAAAGCAATCGCTGCTAAATGAGCCTGACCTGGCAGGTTCGTCTGGCAGGCCAGGCTGAACAAGATTTGCTCGATATCACCCTATGGACGGCTGAGAATTTCGGCACTAGGCAAGCCGAGCATTACGCCGAAACCATTGCACTGGCAATCGAGGCCTTGCATGACGGACCAGAAATTTTGGGTGCCAGAGTGCGAGATGAAATTGGGATGGCGATTCACACTTTACATGTGGCACGTCAAGGCAGAAAAGGACGCCATTTTGTCACCTTCTCAGTATCTGAAGGACACATTATCAATGTCCTTCGATTACTGCATGACAGTATGGATCTGGCCCTGCATCTCCCAGAAGACCATAATAAATCGCACTGAAGCAGATCACTACATTCTGGCTTGTGTTTAAAAGGCCCCTGAACTGTAGATCCAATCACGGGAGTCTTTCCTCATCTCCCGTAACGGCTACTCATCCGCTTTGAGGCCAAATTAGATTTCAGCTCCGCTCCCACCACCAACTAAACGACCACCCTTGCGGTGGTTTTTTAGTTGGTGGGCACCAGTTACATCGACTCGCGCCCACACGCGTTGGAATCACACCATGCCGTTAGCGGTCTTATACTGCGACGCTGCTACCCCGTCGAGGGTAAT